>Ga0315306_10000953_pt1 | contig 13886 bp, 13 predicted proteins | sample TDP1_MG_FD_203803 | JGI IMG/M metagenome (GOLD analysis project Ga0315306, IMG submission 203803) | Freshwater sediment microbial communities from Lake Towuti, South Sulawesi, Indonesia - TDP1 | ecosystem: Environmental > Aquatic > Freshwater > Lake > Sediment | place: Indonesia: South Sulawesi... | reverse complement strand
TCACTTTCTGGTTTGCTCGGCTTGTGGCGCAAGATCACCTATCAAGCGCATCTGAATCTGGAACGGTTTGGGAGAGTACGCCTTGGAAGTCTACGTCAATATGCGAAGGAGGGGCCGACAGATCCTCTTGGCCATTTGCGACGCTGAGCTTCTAGGCAAGACTTTCCGGGAATCCAACACGATGTTCGAGGTTAGAGAGGACTTCTACAAAGGGTTCAAGACAAGCGTCGAGGAAGCTATGGACTTCCTGGAAGAATGCACTATCGCCAACTTGGCGGGGAGTAATGTTGTCAAGAAGGCCATCGAGAAGGGGCATGTTCACCCTGAAGCGGTGATCAACGTCTGTGGCGTACTCCACGCACAGATCGTGAAAATGTGAACGTCACAAAAGATTTATAGAAGCCGAAAGGTCTAGAGTTGTCACACGCCGGGGTGGCCGAGTGGTTTAGGCGGCGGGCTGCAGACTCGCTGCACATGGGTTCAAATCCCATCCCCGGCTTCCAAGAGACTGAATCTTCACGAGATAGACGCATGAAAGGTCTTACATGGTTATTTTCTTTCGGGCAAAATCTAGAAATGTCCTTAGGGCTTCTCTTGGTGAGTCGCTGATGTGGCTTTCTTCTACTCTATGTTCTTTCTCGTTATGAAAATGTTTAGGGAAGGTTTTCAGCTTTCTCGCCTCTTGGTCTGGCAAGTTATTGTGCCTGTATATTGTTCCGTCAAGAGACCTTCTTTCCCAGTGATATGCGTAGGTTCCAGGCCTCTTCTCAGACAGCCAGACATCAATGTAGCTCCCGTCTGAAATGAGAACCCTCAACTTTCCCTCAACAACCCTCGTTCCCCGCACGATATCAGAAAACTCTGATGCTGCTATGTAAGCGAGCTTCTTGTAGGTTTCATCTCTTGAACTCAACTGCCAATGTGCTCCTTCAAAAGGAATTCCACTTTCTCCGCTTTGGTCTCTAAGTACTCAAGCTTGGTCAGATCCTCAAAGCATTCAGACTCTGAGACCTCAGCTCTCTCGAGTTTATTCCATAATTCGCTGAAGGAGTGAATATTGTGCTTGCTCAAGATCTTTGACATCTCGGCCTTAAGAGACCTCAACTCAAACTCTAGGTAGGTGCGAATTCCCTCTTTTATCAGCTCGTCCCTAGGAATGTCTAACTCTCTTTCAATCCTTTCTACGGTCACAGTCATAACGCGATTCTCCGCATTTTTCTATCATAAGCTGAGATTTAAAGCTTAGATTCGCCGAATCTAATGAGTCATAGAGGTTCAGGCGTTCAGACTTGGTGTGTCCCGGGGTGGCCGAGTGGTTTAGGCGGCGGGCTGCAGACTCGCTGCACATGGGTTCAAATCCCATCCGCGGCTTCCAAGAATGAATCCTAGGCCTCTAGGAGACTTGGCCTAATTGAGTTCTCGATGGCTTTATGTTTGTATGGTTCTCATGACAAGATAATGTCTATCATCCACGAATAGTGATCTTGCGGCTAGGTTTGAACGTGGCGAGGTTCTGGTTGGTTCTCGTGGAGAGGGAAGTTTGTAGAGCTTGTCGAAGCAGCTGCTGACCCAGACTTTTTTTCACACTGTGCGCAGAAAAAAAAATTTTCCTTAAATACTTTTGAAACTTCAACGGAAAAGCTTGGAAACTTTGAAGTCAACAATCGAAGTTACTGAATATTGAAGAATCCTTGGCAGAACAAGGATTTCGTTGAAGAATCCTTAACAAGCTTGCTGCGAAAGCTGCATGATTTCGCAGCAGGCAAGAGAATTCACAGACATTCCAGCTCATGTGCAGAGAATTGTGAGGCATCCTTTACGATAGTTTCTTGCAGTCATGGGTTTTCATGTCTTGGGGAAGACGCTTCTGCGGCAGTTTTCCACAAGTTACATTCAGACCTTCAATTCAATAATAGTTTGGTCGGGGAGAGTCGGCTCTGCGTCTAAATGCTGAGCATGTTCGACTCGTGCCTTTGTCCGGCGGGCACCTCAGACCCAATCCTTTCGTTATTCCGAATCTTCTTTCCTACCTCTATCGCACACTGGATCAGCTGATGGTTCTCTTTGCCAGTCCTAAACTCCTTCTGACTCAAGATCTCCCCTTTCGCCTTTATCATTGTCCTCTGCGTACCCTTCATAAGCAGGTCTGCGTTGTCCCGAAAGCCTTGGATTTGCTGGACTGAATAATCAATAAATATGCATAGCATAGCTTACATGTTCATCATCGTTAAATACGCACAACTTGGAGAGTTTTTGAGGGTCGGTTGAAGAATGAGCACACAGTCAAAGAAGACTCTACTCTTGAAACGCCTAGTGATTGGAGTGGCAGGGATTGTCGGTCTGATCTTGGGTTTTCTGGTGTATGGTAGCCCATGGGGTTTCTTGGGAGCAGCAGAAACAAAGATCGGCAGCCTAGAAGAGCAGATAGTCAGCCTTCAAGCTGAGTTAGATGCGAAGAATACACAGATAGCCGTCTTGGTCAAGGAGGTTGAGAACAGGAGCGCAGAGTTGGCGCTGACAGTTGCTGCCAAAGATAGCCAGGTCTCTGGCCTTCAAGGTCAGATTGTTGAAAAAGAACAGAAGATCGCTGAGCTGCAGGCAAAGATAACATGGCTTGAGGAACAAGTCACAGGTAAGAACAGCGAAATCTTGGGTCTCACACAGACAATACTGACATTGCAGTCAGAGATAGCAAATCTCAAACAGCAGATGGAGCAGTTGGACTTCAAGGTTCTAGGTATCTATTTCAGTCCTGGAGGTGGCTGCGAGAGCCAGATAATCAACTGGATTGGCAGGGCAAACGTCAGCATTCATGTTCTTACGTACTGCTTCGCTTCAGACCCAATTGCGAATGCCTTGTTACAGGCCTATAACAGAAGCCTCGATGTCAAAGTGGTCTTTGAAGCAGAACAGGTAACCCCACTGAGCCGATACGATAAACTGAGGTTGTTCGGGATACCGGTCAGGATTGACACAAATGGCAAGAAGATGAATGAGAAAGTCATGATCATCGACGGCAAGATTGTGTTAACTGGGAGCATGGACTGGACTACCGATGCGGATACCTTCAACAACGAGAACTTGATCGTGCTTAGTAGCGCCTTCATTGGAGGCACCTACGAAGCGGAATTCACGAAAATATGGGATATGAGCCAAGCATAAGCGGAAAGACCTTTGCTATCCATACGTTTCACGCATTCTTCTAGGGAGCATAGTACGGAAGGAGGAGTATCGATCGGTCTGCAAGGTCTGTTGGAGTGAGTCTTCCTTTGCTCCGCTCTCTGGATCCGCTTTGCGGTGCACCTTTTTCACTCTTCGATGAGACTTGCCTTGGCCAGTCTGTCTGGTAGCTCTGTGAAGGTGGAACCTAGTAGAGATCGTTGTTCTTGTACTTCTGAGTCTTCTTTTCTTATTTCTGGTCGTAGATCAAAGTACAGGTAAGGACGGGTCTGCAAGACAAGACTTGCTGTTTAGGCTTTTTGTTGGAATTCGACGCGGTGCAACCAGTGGCGTGTAGACGCTCAACTCGCAAACTGCGAAGATGACACCAACAACTCGCAACGGCTGGAACCATAGGGGAAGCAAAAAGACAATCGAAGTGGCCTTCGAAAGCAAACCGAAACAAACAGCATTAGCTAGCCAGATCCACGACGTGTGATCAGTTTATAGTCCAACTGTTGACAAGAGGTAGGCGCTCAGGAGAATCATCAGCAATCCAGCTGCAAGGTTCAGCCATCTCTGTCTTTGGGCTGACCACTTCTTAAGGTCGCTTGTTCTGAGCTTCAGGGTGTAGATGGCTACAGTGATCGCTAGGAAAGGCGTGATGATTATGCTGTTGTAGACGGTAAGGAGCAGTAGGCCCTCAAATAAGCCTTCTAGATTGGCTATCAAGCTTGCCGCTATGAAGTATGGTCCTGACGTGCATGGGAGAAGCAACAGGGTTGTCAAGACTCCTATGCCGAAGGATGTTAAGGGATTGTCCGACGCTCTTCTTAAGGAGGAAGATAGCCTTTCCGAAAGTAGGTTCGGCACACGCTTGATCTTCCTGTCCAGTAGAGTTCCCAGAATCTCTCGAAGCCCCACGAAGAAGCCTAGAACTACCACAAGCAGTCTTACCTCTTGGACTACGGTGACCAGTCTCATAAGCCCTAGGCCCATCAGGTAGTACGCTATGAAGATCGCCGTTGAAAATGCTATTCCTGCCTTCAAGAGAGCCTTTCTTCCGCTGCGGAAATAAACGATCGAAAGGAAGACTGTCAACACAAAGAACTCGCAGGGGTTCACAGCGTCAATCGCTGCAGCCGATGCTATTAGTGGAAGAAGAGTGATTAGGTCTCTAGGAATAGTCGTCAGTTCGTCAGCAGTGCTATTAGTGAAGAGTCTAGCAATGTGTGTCGTTGTGTTTCGGTCCTCTATGATCTTGTCGTGTAAGATGCCACCCATGCTGTAAAGGTTGGAGTATACAGCTACGCCATTGTGCTGTGCCCTTTCGATTGTCCTCCAGTCGCTTTCAGAGTGAAACCCGAAGACCACGGCTGCCAGTTTTCCATCTCTGAACATGCCGACAAGAGGCAAGATTGGAGTTCCCGAAACTAGGCCGACGATCATACTGTACCGTGCGGCTGACTCATTCTCTTGGACGTTGTACACAGTGACTTTGTCCCCGTACAGGTTCCGTAAGGGCTGCAGTTCTTGGACGCAACTTGGGCAGTTAGTATTCGTGAAAGCATACAACCTGAGGCTAGTTTCGGCTAAACTGAAGGCTGCTGAAAAGGAGAGGACGCACAACATTATCAGAAGGAGGTAACGCCTTTGCCTAGCTATTCTGGTTCCGCCCCGAACTGGTCAGTATAGAAGAAACTCACTCATTGCTTGATTAAATGCTTTTTCTATTCCAACGGACGTCTATGAGAAGGCTGTTTCTCAGACTTTAGACCGTCATGTCAGTTTCTCAGGTGCTAGCGTGCATGTTCTTCGCAACGGTAGGGTTCCGGACTTGTGCATGTGGCGGAACACTTGCTTGAGGCCATAAACGTAAAGGGAATTCCCTCGTTGCCGGGAAGAATAAAAAAAGGGAAGGGATTTTGGGGGTTTTAACCCGCTATCTTTCTCTGTAGTGTGATGACAGCTACGATTGAGGCTATTGCGGCTATCAGTGCTAGGATTATGGCTGCGTACACAGCCGTTGAAGTGGTGGTTGCTGTTGATGCGGCCTGCTGGGCTGCGGTCTGTGCGGCAGTAGCTGCTGTTGCGGCGCTTGCTGCTTGGGTCTTGGCGGCTGCGGCGTCTGTGGCCGCGGAAGCGGCGGAGGTCTTGGCGGCTGCTGCGTCGGCTTTGATGAGTGAAACGTCAGCCTTGATCAGGCCTACGTCTGTCTTTATTGTGGCGACGTTGCCGTCGATCGTCACTATTGTTCCCTTTATTGTTCCTACGTCTGTCTTTACTGTGGCGACAGCTCCGTCAATCTTCACTACTGTTGCGTTGACGCTTTTCAGCAGGTTCAGGATCTCATCGATCTTTGATGGTTCCTCTACTGTGAACAGTGTGTACGTGTCAAGATCTGGTAGTGTAGCGTTAGTGGTAACCTTGTATAGTGATACTGAATGGTCCCCTGGTCTGAAGCTTGCGTCTATGACAACCTTCAGCACGAAGTGTCCTGTACAGTTTGGCCTCCAGAAAGCGGTTTCTGGGTCCCAACTGGGAACGCCATTCGGAATCCCATACTGCCATGCGGTATAGTAGTTCTTTGAGTTAAGTAGCAGAGTGTACAATGCGTTGTACGCGTATCCGCTTCCAGTTATGGTTACGACAGTGCCGTTGTTTGTGACCGGGGCGGGAGACACCGTTACCGTTCCGAGGACTGTGAAGGTTGCGGTGGCGAATGTCGCTGCTGTGTCATTTGCTATTGCCTTGACCGTATGTGAGCCCCCTACGGTTGCGGGAACAGTGAATGTGCCCATGAAGTGACCGTTCTCGTCGGTCAGGACATAGGTCATGTTCTTTGCTACCGGGGTGATGCAAGCGTCAGTGTAGTCCCACTGGATTGTCACGTTGGTGGGTGGAGCTGGGAATCCGTATCCATTTGCTGTGACCGTTGTCCCAACAACTCCCTTCGTTGGGTCAAGGATTAGTGTTGGGATTACTTCGACCCAGATTATGAACACAGCCTTCGTATCGGCAATAGTAATGTTGTGTGAACCCTTCTTGGATATTGGAACTGTAACAGTGGTGTTGAAGAACCCTGTGCCGTTGACCGTCGTTGTGCCCATCAATGTTGCTTTGTCCCAATAGAGCGTTGCCGTTCCGGGGTAGAACCATTTGCCTGCGATGATAATGGAGCCCTGAACTTTGACCTGGACGCCATAGGAGACGCCAAAGTCTGTCAGGTTTCCGTAGAGCTCGCCTACCGGTGCTAGTACCCCAGTGTAGCCCTTAACCTGCATCAAGCCTCTCCAATACTCAGTATAAGTCTTCGTTTCAGTCTGAGCTGTGCTGTTCACCACCATCTGGAAGGTCAGTGTTGTGAAGGATACGCTCTCCCCCCATGTGGGAGGACTTGGCGCCATGTTTCCGAGCTTGTCTGGGGCGGTCATTGTGTAGACGAACCGGCCCTTGTCATTGGCCTGGTATAGGTCAATAATCTTTGTGCCGTCGTAGCTCAAGTTTGCATAGTCGTTCGCGGGTAGCGCATAGCCTTTCAGTTCAAGCGCTGCTCCTCCCGGCCCAGAAGCCGGGGTAACCTCAAAAGAGGCTAGAAGCGTAATGTAGTTGTCTGTCACAGCAACAGCTGCTGTGGCGCCGTCAAATGCTTTGACATAGTATTTCCCTCCAGGAATCTCTAGGGTTGTCGGTATTGTTCCATTGATCCACTTGAAGCCAACGCTGTAACCTGAATAGCCGGTATATACTGACTGGTTCGTGATTATGGCTACGCTGAAAGTTGGTCCATAGCGGACGTCACCTGGGATTGTAAGTGACGCATAACCGTCCTTGCTTAGGTAGAGGTCGACTGATCCACCAGACCATACCACCGAGCCAAAGTACAGGTTCACGGTCTCGCCGATTTTCATACTCTTGGGGGGACTTGGGGCTATTGTGACTTCGATGAGGATGTTGCCTGTTGAACCGCTGACTGGCAGTGCTACTAATGCTGAGACTGCTAGAAGTGCCACTAAGAGAAGAGAGATTCTTCTGGCTAGTTTGTGCATTTTTCCTTTCCTTCTTTTTGGTCAGTGGTAGAATTGTCGTCTAAAATCGTATTTATGTCTTGTGTTAACAGATGTTACTTTTTGTCTACAACAAGCTTAAGTGTTAAAAGCCATATTATGGATACATATCCAATCTTAACATGAGAATATATAAAGGTGGTAAGCAGGGAACAAAAGTGCAAGCGGAATTTTCTACCAATCTGTTCTGGGATAGCCGACAATGAGATAGGTGGGCGCAGAAAGCTCACATGAAGTCAAAGGGTCTACAACAGCGATCAGGATTCTGAGAGAGTGAACTTAAGGCGTATGATTCCCTGGAAGCATTCGTTTTTCTGTGACTTGTAACCTAGCGAGATCATCGCGCCCTCAATGAACTTCTGGAGACACATGCTACGCTCTTGCGAGAGAAAAGCTGAGACACACTTGAGGTCAAGGCCCTTTTCGACTTGTCTCAAAGTCACTTCCGTGAGGTCCCATCTCCCCTCCTGCAACAAACGAACAAAAGCATCAACTGGACTATCCGATCTACTTCTCAAATAGATTCCGTACCATCTTCCGCTTTGATACCAGAGTTGCTGCAGTGTCTCATCTTTCTCATCTTGGACTTCTCTAAGCAAGAATTCCAGAATGTCCCTGGGCGCAAAGACTGTCCCCGCTTCTTTGTGAACCTCAAGAACCTCATAGCCGTCCACAATCTCTTTTAGGCTGCGCCTCATCTCGTAAGCTCTGACAGCCTGTTCTAAGATTTCTGTGATGTAGCTGTAAAAGGTCTTACCTTGCCTATTAGCTGCCTCGTTCAGCTTGGAGACTAGGTCACTCGGAGCTCTTACCAATCTCTTTTCTTTGGAACGATCCTTGAACATCATTCAACCTTCGACTTCACAAGCTTCAGGCTTATTATCCCTTTCGAAACCTCACTTTCGTTAAGATTGTAACCGAACGCGTTCAAAGCTCCCTCCAAGAACTTGCTAAATAGCTCGGTATAGGCCTCAGAAAACTTTGAGCTCAGACACGTGAGAACTGCACCTTCACCTTGCACATCTATCCCAAACTCAGAAATATCCCAGAAGAAGCTTCTGATTGAGTTCTCGAACCTAGCCAAGTCTTCATAATAATTCCCATACCACTTGCCAGTTTCATACCATATTTCCGTCATTTTACGTTTCCCCAACTTCTCGTAGGCGTCCTCGATCAGTTCACGGACAATCCTTTCAGGAATCACTGTGAATCCAGCGTCTCGCGCAGCATTGATGAGTAAAACGTTGTCCAAGACATCCTTAAGCGACAGGCCAAGAGATTCAGCTCTCACAGCCTGCTCCAAAACGTCGTTTACAAAATCATAAAGTGTCCCTCTTCGAGCAGCAATCTCAGATATTCTGTCTGCTAAGTTGCCCCTTGCGGCCAGCATCTTCCTCCTTTCTTTCATTTCAGGCACGTCCTTGACACGGTCTCGTGGTATCTAGCTCTAGCCCTCAATCCATAAGATAGATGCAGTACATCATTTATAGCTTGCTTGCCCATACCGTTGCCTCAGTAAACCTTAAATATGCTTCTCCAGTTCTCTATTGCGCCTACACAGAGACGGTGAAGAAGCCTTGTTCTCTGGGACCCGGCGTCGCATATAAATGAGTCGCTTAGAATTTCTAGTTCACAATGTGCCGGTTGTAGGCGCCGTCGAAGCATTCAGCTCGGAGGACTTACCCGTGGATTATGCGGTTGAGACTTTCAACCTCTCAAAGGTCTTCGAAGCAAAGGAGAAAGGCAAGAAGCACACCGTTAGGGCAGTGGACAGTGTCAACATAAAGGTAAAGAAGGGAGAGTTCTTCGGCCTTCTTGGACCTAATGGGGCTGGCAAGACTACTCTCATAAAAATGCTCTGTACCATCATCTTGCCAGAAGAGGGCACAGCCAACGTTAATGGGTATGACGTTCTAAAGGAGCCTTATGCAGTCAGAAGCAGCTTCGGATGGTTTCACGGTGAAACTGGCGGACGGTCTCTTTACTGGCGGCTCAACGCAGAGGATAACCTTAGGTTCTATGCTTACCTTCAGAATGTCCCAAGGGACGCAGCTGAGGCTCGGATCGATGCGCTTCTCGAGTTCTTCGAGTTGACTGAGGACCGAAAGAAGCTCGTCAAAGAGTACTCAACCGGCATGAAAGTCAGGGTCATGCTTGCTAGGGCGTTGCTTCACAACCCTCCGATCCTCTTCATGGATGAGCCGACCATCGGGTTGGACACGATCAGTGCTGTCGACACGCGTAAATTGCTGAAGGCGCTCAACACGGAACTCGGGAAAACGATAATCTTTACGAGCCACAACATGTTCGAGGTTGAACAGCTCTGCGAGCGGGTTGCCATAATGAGACGTGGCAAGATCATAGCCGACTCCAGCCCTTCCGAGATGAGGGAGATGTTGAGGGACGTACGGGCCGTCGAGGTTGAGTTGAAGGAAGCCGCCAACCCAAACAAGATTGTCGAGGGTCTGACACCACTGCCCGTTGTCAAAACGGTCATTGAGACCAAGAGCAACTCCTACGGCTCTATCATCCGCCTGCAAGTTGAGGACGAGCACGAAGCCATTCCCACCATAGCTGAAAAGCTCCATTCACTAGGCGTCAAGGTTTCAGCGATTCGCAAAGCTGAGCCCACATTCGAGGATATCTTCGTGAAACTGACGAAAGAGGGAGAAACGTGAACACTGAACAACTAGTCGCCTTGTTCAGGGAAGATACCGTACGTGCGTCCTCGAACATGACGCATGTCTGGGCTGTCTTCTGGGCAAACTTCAAGATGTTCCTCACATACAGGAGTTGGGTCTTAACCGAGACATTAAGCACGCTTGCGTCTGTTGCCATGTACTCCTTCATGGGTCTTCAGGTTGACGCCAAACGGGTTGTTGAGGCTGGCTATGGGACTGTTGACTGGCTGGCTTTCGCCTTAGTCGGCGTGGCGACCGCGAACTACCTTTGGATGTGCACGAGCAGGATAAGCCACTCAATGCAACATGAGATCAGCGAAGGGACGCTTGAGCCGATCATATCTTCGTTGATCAGCCTGAAGTCCTACATTATAGGACAGTCCATCCGAGGCTTCCTTGTAAGCGCATACTTCATGATCGGAGCACTGTTGATCGGCGTGCATGTTCTCAGGGCATCCTTTGTGATCAATATTGGGACAGTTCTCTCATTCATTGCCATCCTTCTGATGATGATCGTGAGCTACGCTGGCATCGGAATAATGGCAGCTGGGATAATCTTGGTCTACAAGAAAGGCGACCCCTTGGCGTTTCTTTTTGCGAGCGTAACCGAGTTTCTGGGCGGCGTCCTCTTTCCGTTGAACTACCTTCAAGACTACCCAGTTCTGTGGGTGCTCGCTTGGCTTATGCCGTACACTTACGCTCTGGATGCGGCCCGCAAGGTCCTTCTCTTGGGCGCGACTCTTCTTACGCCCAGCGTTGTCGGCGACATGATTGTCCTCGTGATCTACACGATATTTTTCATCCCTGCTGGACTAAAGGTGTTCAAGTGGGGGGTCAACCGCATAAGGTATGAGGGAACAGTTGCGACTTACTAGGAGAGTTCAGGGATGGACTCTGACGAAATAGTGAAGCTTTTGTCCGAAGACACGCCTCGCAGGCCGACGCCTACCCACCAGATCGTAGCCTCGTTCATTGCTAGGGACTTCAAGATATGGTGGACGTACAAGTTCTGGCTTACTCTAGACGTTTCAGGCATCATCATCTTTGTGGCAACCTACTACCTGTTCTCCTTGATCACGTCTCCGCAGCAGGTTTATGAAGCAGGTTACATTGCTGGCGGATACTTCACTTTCGCTTTGATAGGCATAGCCTTCCAACAATACGTCTTCTTCGCGGTCCAGAGCATAAACATGAGCGTGCGGGAGGAGCAGACCAACGGCACATTGGAGACAGTCCTGTCGTCCGCAACTGATTTCAAAACATTCCTTCTAGGCGAGACATGCTTCTTCTTTATCGTCTCCTCAGCCTTTCTGTTCATCTCTCTGTTGATGGGGTACTTGCTCGGAGCGAGCTTCTACGTCAGTCCAGCGTCCGGAGTCTCGGCTATCGTGCTCTCAGCCCTTCTGATAGCGAGCCACATGGCCATAGGCGTCTTATCCGCTGGCGTCATAATGAAGACGAAGCAGGGAAACCCTTTGACTTGGGCATTCTCGTGGATGACTCAGCTCGTCTCGGGCGTGTTTTACCCGTTGAAGCTTTTGCCATGGTACCTAGAATGGGTTGGAAGAATCTTCCCCTTAACCTACTCCCTAGACGGGATTCGACGATCCCTTCAGGCTAGCCAAGATCTGACTTCGCCCGCTGTCTTCAGCGACTTAGTCAGCTTAATAGTCTTCATAGCGATAGCGACCCCACTGGCTTTATACGTGTTCAAGCTGGGGTATGACGCGGCTAGAAGAGACGGCTCCTTGGGACAGTACTGACCTGCTTCTGTCTTGCTTCTGATCTGAGTGTTTCAGTTTTGATGATGGAACCTTGTGTTCTTGGAAGTGCGCAGTTGGTCCGTTGGTTCTTAGGATTGCGAGGGGCTTGTGTCTCAGACTTTGAAGCATCGTCCATGTCACTTGCGTTAGGTTCACTCCGAATGTTTCTGCCATATCCCAGACGGTGAGCCCTGCTCCTGAACCTCGACACCTGTGAGCAGCTTCAGCCAGGTCCAAAGCTAGGTCTACATCTATCCTTGACCCAGCTATGGCTAGGGGTGTTGACCTCTGTTCCAGCCTCAGCATTCTTCCAGCAATGTAGGCGACAACTCCGAATAAGGAGTGAATGCTCTCTATGGGTTTTGGCCGTGGTGTGAAATGAAAGCTTCCGAACGAATATGTCTTATCTGTGTCCACAATCATGACTGTGACCTTCTTTCCTAATCTTTCTCTTAAGCACAGACATAGCTCTTCCGCAACCTGCTGCGGATCGTTAAGAGGCAGGCTCACGTAGGAATATGGCAAGTTGCTGGCATCTATGCCGCCTTCTGAACCCCACTGTAACGCTTGTGGGAAACTGGCGTACCACAGAGCAACCTGCTTGTGAGCGCTTCCTTCCCTCAACGGATAGTTGCGCAGCCTCTTGATGTTTTCAGTCTTCAAGTGGCAGACAGACGCAAGGAACCATCCCCAGATGCTACGCATCCAGAAACGTGCTAGAATCTGAGCTACGAACCCCGGCTTCACTTTGCTCTCGTCTACTATGCGTCCCTTGGCGACGGAAAGCGCCTTCTCCGAGACCACCAGAATGTCTCCATCCTCTAGGTTTGCTTTGGCAGCTTCCACTGTGACTTCGAGGTAATCGTCGCCCGGCATCCAGAATCGAGTCATTACCGCTTCGGCAACGAGTCGGCGTTCCATTTTCAACATTAGAGGAAAGAGAGTCACTGCGCTTAAATAGAGAATGGTCTGACAAGCGATGCAAAATCCCTTGGGCGCAGAGTAATGCGTTGCCTCCTTTCGTTGGGTCTATGTGAACCGAATTGGTTAATAGGTGAAAGTCAGTGTAGATTCTGGTAGGCTTTCAGGGACTGTGCCTGAGTGGGTCGTGATCTGGACAACGCTGTGAAAAGCCAGATTCTGAATGTGTGTCGGCAAGTGGCGGCTCCTCACAACGTTATTGCAGTGGCGGTCTCAGATCCGCACGTATGGGGGTACGCCGACGAAAAAAGCGATATTGGCGTTGTTCTGATTGCGGGTTCGCCGAGGTTGATGCTGAGACACCAGCTTAAACCGCTGAAAGAGGGAGCAGTCTCCCTCTTGGCTGTTGACCAAAAGACCTTCGAAAGAGATGTCGAAAGAGACTGGCTCGGCGGGCTCCTCGTCGAGAACATGCTCACCCCATATGAACCACTTGTTGGTAGCGCTTTCCTGTGGGAGCGAGAGGTGAAAGCCAAAAAGCGCATAGTAACAGAGATTCTCACTAACCTAGTTCTGGAATATCCTTACATGAGTAGCGAGCTTTTGATCAAGCCAGAATACTTCATGTTCGAGGCGATGGCCCGGAAAGCCGCCCTCTACCCACCTGTTGCCTACAGGTTCCAGAACTTACTGAACAGTGGACTGAGAGAGAAGAACCGGGAATCGATAATGAAAGGGTTCAGAGCAGCCCTCGAGTCCGTCGCTCTGGAAGGACTTGTGTCTTTCTCCGACGAGTACATCAGGATCGAGGAAAAGTATGTCACTTCGACGCGGAGGAGGAAGCTGCGCGTAGTCAGCCTACTCAAGGTTGTACGAAGTAGCGTGCTCCGCTATAGCTTAGAAGCCTTTCCTAAGATGATGCGTTCCTTGATGGAGGACTACAGACTGTACGCCAAGAATTTTCCTGATGTAGGGAGTTCTTGGGATACCCTTGTCCCTCAACTGGAAGACCCCAAGAAGCACATGTTCATCCCAACGCCCTTGGGGCTTGTATCCCTTTCAGATGAGATGACGATCCAAGATTTCGTGAGAAGAACAGTGCCCGATAGCCAAGAGTTGAAAATGGACATAAGGAAGCTGGGCGGCGTCCTAAACGCAGTGTATGCCCTACGCCTCCACAGAGATAATGAGGAAGAAAGATACATCGTCAAGGTTTTCCGCAACTGGTTAGGCTGGAAATGGTTTCCGTTGGCTTTGTGGGCTCTAGGCACACGAGGTTTCGCTGTTCTAGGAAA
>Ga0315306_10000952_pt1 | contig 13889 bp, 14 predicted proteins | sample TDP1_MG_FD_203803 | JGI IMG/M metagenome (GOLD analysis project Ga0315306, IMG submission 203803) | Freshwater sediment microbial communities from Lake Towuti, South Sulawesi, Indonesia - TDP1 | ecosystem: Environmental > Aquatic > Freshwater > Lake > Sediment | place: Indonesia: South Sulawesi... | reverse complement strand
ACTTCCTCACCCTTCATTTTTTCTCACCCTTCCTTCTCTTTTATACTGAGCTGCCAGGTCCTTAGGTGACCTCGTCCATGTCGTCATTTGTTGTGACTAATACGCCTTCCCCTGTTGTTAGTATTTTGGTGGGGTAGAAACTGAAGGCTGAAGCAATGCCAAAGGTCCCACAGTTCCTTCCTTTATATTTCGCTCCGTGAGTATGAGCAGAGCAGAGTCTTCGATGACTAGAAGGTTATTTTCATCAGTAATGTCACATATCTCGTCCAAGTCACAAGGATTCCCGCCTAGATGAACAATAATCGCAATGGAGAGCAGCCGTACAAGAATTAATAGCAACAGCATAATCCACGCCAACAAAGTCCGCGAATGCTTCCTCAAACTGGCGCACAAGTGGACCGGAGATGAGCCAACCTGAACGAAGTATCTCTCGAACTTTGGAAGTGATCTCTTCCAGATCATCATCGCCAAAGCAAGGACGAGAGAGGGGAATTCTTCTTATTGCAGTCTGTTCAGTCAAACCTATCCGTTAATATCTGAATTATCCGTTCTCCCGCTTTCCCGTCACCGAAGGGGTTTGCCCAGTCTCTTTTAATACCGAGCATGTACTCTGTCTTTTCCAGAATCTCTTCGGGACTAGTGCCTGCAAGCATGTTTGAGCCCACATCTATAGTCTCCGGCCTCTCAGTATTGTACCTCAAGGTTACACAAGGAACCCTCAGTATACACGTTTCTTCTTGGACGCCGCCGGAATCCGTCAACACAAGCTTGGCACGACTCTCGAGTTGCAGGAAGCGGAGGTAGTCAAGCGGCTCAGTGAGTCTCAATCCATGGACACTTATGCCAAACTCTTTCATCCGTTTCCTCGCTCTCGGATGGATTGGATAGATAACTGGCAGCCCGAATTTTTCCTCAACCATCTCCAATCCCTTCAGAATGCTTCTGAACCTCTCTTCGTTGTCAACGTTCTCCTGCCGGTGAACCGTAGCCAAACAATATCCGCCATCAGTAACGCCTAACCCACTCAGAGCGTTAATCCTTCTTTTTGATATCTCAAGGTTTTGGCAAACAGCGTCTACAATCGTGTTTCCCGTAACGAATATCTTGTCTTCAGTAATGCCTTCGCCCAATAGTATCTGCCTCGACTTCTCGGTTGGGGCGAAAAGCATGTCTGAACAATGATCAGCCAAGATTCGGTTGGTCTCCTCTGGCATCTGTCGATCGTAGCTCCTCAAGCCAGCCTCAACGTGGCCTACTTTGATGCTTAGCTTCACGGCTGCCAAGGCGCCAGCAAGAACCGTGTTGGTATCTCCCTCAACCAAGACTATATCCAGCTTCTCTTTTATGAGAACTTTCTCTATCCCAATGAGCATCTTCCCAGTCTGCTCGGCATGGGTTCCAGATCCAACATCAAGATTGTACTGGGCCTCTGGCAGTTCCAGCTGTTCAAAGAAGACTTTGTCCATGTTGTAGGAGTAGTGCTGACCAGTGTGGAGAATGAAGTAATCCGAGCCAAGGCGTTGGCACTCGCGAATGATCGGCGATAACTTGATGATCTCGGGACGGGTTCCAAGAACGATCGAGATCATCATGTCTCCTCACGATCAAATTTTTACAATTCTCTTGCACTTGAATATGACTGTGCCGCCATTGGTATAAGGCTTATGCGGGTCGACACATTGGACGTAGGCATGTTCTCTGTCTTCTGGTTTGGTTAGCCCAAGCTCTAAGGGATCTACACCATGGTCAAGCGCCACAACATAATGAAGCAATGTTGACAGAGCGTGTATGCACATGGCATCGGTCTTTTCCATGACTATCCTGGGTCCATCGATGACTATCACGTCATCTAGCTCGTACACCGGACAACGGCCCCTTATCTCACAGACCTTTACCTCAAGCATTCTCCGGCGCCTCCAGAAGGCTTGCCAATCCCTCTTTCAATGTGATACGCGGTTCGAACCCCAAAAAGGTTTTTGCTTGTTCAATCTCAGCGTAACTATGTTCAATGTCCTCTTCTCTTGGTGCCACATGCAGAGGCTTGATCCCTTCAGCTTTAAGAAGGTCTTGGAGAAGGTTGGCCAGATTGTTAATTGGGGTTGGTACTCCAGTTGCAACATTGAAGATTCGACCAATTGCAGCGTTGCTTTTGTAGGCCAAGATAAACGCTCTTACAACATCACTGACATGGATGAAGTCTCTTGTTTGAGATCCGTCTCCGTAGATTATTGGCGGTTTTCTCTGCTTAAGTTGTTTGATGAACTTTGTTATGACGCCGCTATACTGATCGTTTCTCTGCCGAGGTCCATAGACGTTGAAGGGTCTTAAGATCGTGGTTTTCAGCCCATAAACTTCCTCAAACTCTCTGCAGATCTGCTCAGCCTTAAGTTTCGACTTTGCGTAGGGCGAGAGCGGTTTAAAAGGGTGACTCTCATCGATAGGAAGGTATTCCGGGTCACCATAGACTGAAGCACTTGAAGCATAAATGAGCTTTCCTACGCCTTTGTGTACACAGGCTTCTAAAAGGTTTTTTGTACCATTAACATTGACTTCATGCGTGACCTTTGGATGTTCCACCGAGTATGGAACGCTCGCTTTGGCAGCTAAGTGGAAGATTGCACTTGTGTGCTGCGAGATCGCGTCATCCATAACAGCTTTTCTGCGGATGTCGCCCAGAATGAAACTGACCATAGCATTCTTGGAGCATCCGCTAAGATACTCTGCCCTACCTGTAGAAAGATCGTCCAGAACTGTTACCTCAAACCCTTCCCTGACTAGTTCTTCCGTTAAGTGGCTACCTATAAAGCCTGCGCCACCGGTAACTAAAACCTTACCGCAACCCATATAACTTTCTTTGTATCCCTTGACTTTTTAAATCTATTGTGAACGTTCCTTCAGGTTTCGGCTGTACTTTTCAAGCTTTTCAAGTACTGCCTCACGTATGAAGTCGGTCTTTGTAGGCCAGTACTCAAAATCTCTCACTACCCTTTCAACAGCTTCCACGAGCTGAGCGGGAAGCGAAACTGTTCGGAACGTTCCTCTGCCCTTCTTCTCTTTTACCAAAATATGGCTCCAAGTAGATGATTTTTGGGCTTACTGCAACGTAAATGTGATAGGATTTTTGTTCTGAGGCAGGTTTGTCACGATTAGATATCTTATGAAGCCTTCAGTAAGCCATTCATGGGCTGACTTATTCCCCCATTTCTGGGCAACTTGGATGATTTTCTGGGCAACCGTCTTCATCATTTCATAGGCTGCGACACCCATGAGGGCTAGGGCTCCTCTTCTAGTGTCTCCACCTATTGCTCTCAGTAGTCTTCCTACCAGAGGAGCTAGAACCTTGAGCAGAAGGAGGCTGCGGATCCGGTCTACCGTTCTTATAACGATGTCGATGAGCTTCCGTTGTTTCCAAGTTAACACAGTAAACCAAGTCCTATTGCGTAGCGATAGTCGTTTCAGTCTCTCTAAAGAGGCTCGATCTGGGTGGACGAGATCCCAAACCCCGTCTTTCTCCTCTGATAGAACTCTAACTTGAGACGATGAACCCCCTGCCAAATCAGCCATGAATCCCTACACCATGCTGTTACGCATAATGCACCTATAACTATCGAAGAATTCAATTTCATACCGCCAGATTTAAGACTGGTGTAACTGTCAAAATGGCTTTCTTCGGATACAGTCTACAGTAGGAGAATATCTAGAGATTCATATCAGAAAAACTTCAGGCCGTATCCTTATCTTGGGGGAAAAAATTCCCTCGTAAGGACCGTTGCCTATCTCTGAAGCGTGATGGTTAGTTAAGGTTGACTGAAGTTTTCGCCGGTTCCCTCTGGCTGTTCAAGCATTGGTAGTTCTGGGAACTTCTCCTTCATCCTTTGCTCCGTAACCATCGCTGCCTCGGCTAGAATCTTCCTAGCGTCTTCGTTGGCAACATCGAAGTCAGGTCCTATCCCCGTTGTTTGTCCAGCTTCTGCCATTATGTCATTCAGAAGCATGCTAACGTCTCCGATCTCCCTCTCAGCATTCGGCAGAATTCCAGCGATCCCTGTCTTAACATTCTGGAGCACATTGCTTGCCGGACCCAAAGCAGCCATGACGTTGCCCATCTGGGTTACGGTTCTCAGTCTTAAGACAACCCTCTCAAGTGCAAGCTGGCTGTTCATCATGAGGTTAGCCATCTTCCGGACTTCTGACAACTCGTTGGCGAAGATGTTGGCTCGGTGCTGTTGGCCTTTCGAGTATGCATCAACAACTTTAGAGAAAAGGTATTTGTCCCTTTCTGCCAGATTGGTCAAGGAGCTCTCCAAGTACTGAATCTGAGCTTCAATACGTTTGGAGGCGATCTGAATTTTAGATCTAAGTGAAGGAGTAGGCTTTATAGCGGCTTTGATTCTGCTTCCGTCCCTCTCCTCCCATCTTTTGAGGAATTTTGATGACAACTATTTTCACCTTCGCTCAAGAGGGTTGGACATTCATTATAAACTTGCTAATATGCCTAGAATATTGGTGAATATACGAGGTTATAGGTTGTTCTGCAGTTTTCCCATCGATTTGTTTTTTCAGAGGCAAAAAGTAAGTAGGGAATAGATATGTTTCTACAGAAAGATGTATCTTGAACCATCAACGACCCATGGGAGCGCAGAGCCTTGATCGTTTCCGCAACCAGTCAAGGTTTCATACTTCTCTTTCTGAAAAAATTCTTCCGACCCATTCCGTCACGTGACTGTCTAGCGTGAATGGATACTGGTAGCCTAGTTTTTCGGCTGTTTCTGTTGCTGTCGAGCGGAAAAGGTGCATGGTTGCTAACAATGCTGGCTTGATTTCCTCTTTTCCATATTGAGCAAAGGCACAGCGTAGCCCCTCTAATACGCGACTATCCGCCCACTCTTCTAAGAAACGTCCACGGAACCATGTATCATGGTTTTGACCCAATGTTGCTTGAGCGTGCCATTCGATCATCCGAAGCAGCAAGCGTTGCATGTAGCAGTTACAGCACATCCCGGCCCCCCATATTTCGCCGCGTCTTAGATGCTTCACCGTGAAGACAGCGTGGTACAAGAAGTCATTGATGACCTCGTGAAACTCATTCTGCGTTGGTGAGGTGACTTTTGGAGCCCCGATCGAGTTTATGAGCGTACGGATTTGGTTCGCTATTCCATTTTTATCCAAAAGTATTCTAATCCCGCGTCCGAATGTGTTGGCAATGTTATCGGCAATCTGGGAAGATATTCGGTCATGGCGAAGCTGCTGGGCTTTCCGTTCAGGGATTATCGCGAAATCGACATCAAGCATTCCCTCGAAAAGGACACGGCGTTCCATCTCGCCCCCAGCTGCAGTGGGTTCCACAAATGTCAGCAATGGATTACCGATGTTTTCCAACCAATCGGTTCTCGACAAATAGCGTTCAGGGTTTGACGTGACAATCATGATGTCTAGATCAGCCCATTCGTCAGCAGGATGATCAGAACGAGCCCTAGACCCAACAATGATCACTGCGCTAATGTCGGAGCAGGTTTCAGCCCATTTGGCGAATTTCCCCACCAACTTTTCATATAGTTCAGCAGTCTTCTCACTGTTTTTGTTTGGCAATCTTGTTTGCTCCTGGTGTAAAACGGTAGTAGAGAGGCTTGTTAGCTTTTTAAGATTTTAAGCATGTCCTCTTGTGAGGAGAATCCGTGTATGGCCTCTGCGGCTGCTTCTAAGAATGTTTGGACCGGGACGATCCTTACTTCCCTTTCTAACAACATTTTCTCGGTGTCAAATTGTCCTAGTCCCTCATAGTTGTACCTTGGTATGATAAGTTTGCGGGCGTATCTATCGGACAAGGCCGCTTCGATCTTCCCCATCCCTCTGTAGTCGAGGCCTCCAACAGGCCAGACCTCGCCTCTTGCCGTTATCGCACCCGTCATTATCACAGTGGGATCTATCTCCGCGTCTAGGAACGCCGAAAGCATTGCCACGGCAATTGAGAGGCCTGCAGATGGCCCCGAGACGGGTGATCTAGTGATCCCAAAACCGACTGCCTGCTTCTCCATTCCTTTTGCCGGGGTGACTAGCTCGACGTAGACATCGTAATCCTTGAACTTCCATCCCGATATAGAGTTTATGTAGATGAAAGCGTCCTGCGCGCTTGCGAGGATGCTCTCTCCAACTTCGCTTCCGATCACCTGCACTTTCCCGGATCCCCTTGGGTTGACTATCACCTCTGTTACACCCACAAGCCCACCAAGTTCGCCCCTCTCGCCGAGGGCTATGAGCCCATAACTCTTTCCAATCTCCGGCTTTTGGATTCTGACGGTCTGCTGTATCATCTTCTGGGCTTCTTCTACATGTTCGTCGAATGTGCTTTCTATAGATTTCTCAAAGTGAAATAGCCGCAACGGGTAGTTGGATGGGTCGACCTTCTCCAGTTTTTCTGAAAGATCTGGGTCGTCTATAGTAATCTTTAAGTTCTCAAATAATCTTCCAAGATCAGCTTTGAAAAGATCCTTTGTCTTCTCAATCTTCTCCCCTCCGTACTTCATCGCCTTCAGAAGCTTATGGCAAGCTTCGAGTTCTTTAGTTCTCAGCCGGTTCGCATCGTCTACCGCGTCAGCGATCTTTCTGGGGCTCAGAATCTTCTTCTCAAAAATCTTGAGCACATCGTTCGCGGTTATGTCCTTATCTAATGCATCTCTGTAACGTCGAAGGTGTACTTCTAAGATCTCAGTCTTTTCAGCCTTGTTCTTCGGATACGTGAAATCGAAGTGGCGTGTAAAACGTTCTAGGAGGGCAGTGTCAAGTATTTCGGCCCTGTTTGTAGCTCCGATTACAACAACATTCGTAAGGGGCGTGAAGCCGTCTATCTCTGTGAGAAGTTGGGAGACTACGCGGTCGACAACAGGGTCGTGGGTTCCCCTCTTAGGGGCTATCGAGTCTATCTCGTCAAAAAAGATGATTGCAGGAGCATTCTTACGCGCATCCTCAAAGATGTCCCGAATGGTTTTCTCAGGGTCTCCGTATCGGCCCTGGAGTATGGAGGGACCGTTTATGTTATAGAACCATACGTCATTCTCTCCGGCGATCGCTTTTGCCAGGAGGGTCTTTCCGGTCCCTGGAGGCCCATAAAATATGAAGCCTTTAGGAGGGTGATATCCAGCTCTCACGGCTAGATCGGCGTCTATGGCTAAAGATATCTCTTTGACTATTTCGTCTTTAACTCCGTGAAGGCCACCTACGTCGATGTATCGTTCGCGTGGGGCGATCCTGTTGACTGATCTTACTGCCGCTTCGGTCTTCTCTTGGGAGGTGTAGGCTTTTAGCCTCCGAGCTGCAGCTCTGAAATCGTTCAGAGTGACAAGCTTCCCCAGGCTGGCTTTCTCAGTGCTCTTTGGGGTAGTTTTGCTGATCAATTGGTCTTGGATTGGTCTAGACTTTTCTGTCATCACAATCTCGAATGCATTCACGATGTCCGCTGGCGTTAGACGAGTGTTTCCAACTGCTCGGAGCGAGTCTTCAAGAACTTCCACAATCTCGACTGGGTTCAGCTCAATGCCATGCTTACTGCTTTGCCTCCGTGCAATCTCTAGAAACATCAACCTGTTTGTCCCAGCATCCAAGTCGATCGTGCCCACAAGCCCTCTCCTTCGAAGAGTTTCAGTTATGGCCTCATACTCGCTTGTCGAGATCAGCAAGATACACCTGTAACTCTTCTTTTGTAGCTGGTCTATCTTCTCTAGGAAGACTGTTTGAACCCTCTTCTCCTCCATCCCGACCTCGGTCGTAGATGAGAATCTGCTTCCGAAGGCTTGAAACTCGTCGATCAAAACGATACTCGGTTGCTGAAAGACTTCTTGAAAGAAAGCTCCCAGCTGCTGAGCGCTTCTTCCGTACCACATTGTATAAACGTTTTCCGGCTTCAAGGAAGCATAGTATACAAGCATGCCATACTGCAGGCCCTCTTCAAACACTACCCTTTGACAGGCCTCGGCGAAGAAGGTTTTGCCGCTACCAGACCCTCCTTTCAGAATGTATACTTTGGGTGGCGGCACTGCACAATTTTTCCTTATCTCATGGTCTCGGAAGATATGATAGTGAGCACTTATTAAAATCCGTTTTAAGTTCTCTTCTCCCCCGACAACGTCTTCCCTACTAATGTTTGGGAAATCCATTCGCTTCCTTATCTTTTTCGCCCGTCTGTCTGCTTCTTTCTTACGCTTTTCAGGAGGCTTCTGAAAGAACCTCCATAGCCTATACTGCCATGAGGAGATTCGAAGAAGCGGCCCGAATAATCTTCTAAGCCTGGGTTTGGTGTACCACCACTGGTCTACGAATTCGTCTTCCTCCATGGCTAGACACCCCCTGCCAACGCGAAAGTTGTAAAGTCATACAACTGGTAAATCGCCACAGCGCTTATGACGATCACTACGCCGAAGAGTATCCATCGTCTCATTGATACAGTTTCTTTCTTGTTCTTAAAATAAGTATCTAGAAATAGAAATACATTGATATACACAATGAGGCCTGCAGCTGTCACAAGTAATATAGAGTTCACGGGAGTTGGTAGTTCAATAGAAAACAGAGACGGGGATAGCCCATGAGAGTCTAGTATAACATTTATTGTCCAATTTCCAGAGAGGCGGGTGTATGGGCCTCCTCCTAGTTGCATGAAATAGTCGTAGGTCTTTACGTTTTTTCCGTAGTACTCTAAATAGAAGTCAAGGTTTCTAGAATAAACACCTATTATGTAGTCCCATGTTGCATTGCTTTCAAGAGTGATGGTGAGGTTATACTTGCCACGGGATTCAGGCATCAGGCCAACTACTGTTACCTCCCCGAAAAGATCGTCTGTATAGTCTGTATGTATTGATAAACTGAATGGGTTACCATTGTCTAAAGGTTCACAATGAGCCGATATGTCGTGTAGGTTTGGCTTGACATAGAACAGAAACCATTCATTCTCTACAACATCGAATTCTTGATGACGTTCAACGTAAGTGTCTCCTGGTTCCGAACCATAAGGTCGCCCGGGCACAGTGAAGAACAATGGGAAGAATAGCATGACTAATAGGAAAAGGGGCGTAGTACGTAGACGCTGTAGCGTTCTCACAAGTTTGTTTCTTGGTCTGAGCATTTCTCAATGGCTCTTGCCTACAATTCAATGAATATTAATGCAAGAACTCTGCGATAAACATTTCTGAAAAAGAAAGACGCATAAGTAGAATGATGGTCAGTAGGGTCGACGCCTTCATTTTACCCAAAGTGGGCAGGATTGCAGGAATACGAGACTGAGATTTGCCCAGATGACATCATGTATTTCCTTTGGCGAGTCTGATATTGTACCCCCAGGTATTTAGATATGTGACCTCATCAATGCCAAGCCGCGGTTCCTTTTCTCCTTCGTCTGCTGAGGCGCCTATAGGAAGTATTGCCTCTAGCCCAAACCCTTCCGGTATGCCGACTTCCTTCAGGACTTTTTCAGCATGCGAGGGTGTATATGTTACGGTTCCAAGACCCTTTTCCTCCAAGGCAAGCAGAATATATCCTATCGCCAACCAGACAGATTCCTTTGAATAGGGCTTCTTCATCTCTGAAAGCACAAGAACTAGCAATGGCGCATCCTCCAAAAAAGGTTTCTTCCAGCTGAAACCTCTGTCATGAAGCCATCTTCTTAGCTCTCCACTCACCTTGGAATAGAACTCTCTCTCGCCAGCCTCGCATATCTCTCGTATCCTTCTCCTAACACATGACTCGGTGATTATTAAGAATCTCCACGGTTGAGAGTTGGCACCGGAGGGTGCTTGGCAAGCAGCTTCAAGGGCGATGAGCACGTCTTTCAAGTTCAGTTGTGCAGGTGAAAATTTTCTAACGGTTTTTCTTCTCTTGGCCAGATTAAATACATGATTGCTGGTCATTCTAGTCCTCCACACCTGGATAGAATCAGAATCTACGTCCCGGTCGAACAAAGGTTATAATCTCAAAGTCTTATGTGTTTTACGAAGGATAGTGGCGGCCGGCGGTCTATCAATGGTTAACCAGAAGGCTTTAGGGGTTCTATTTGGGGTGGCAGCAGGAGTTATGTGGGCGGCTGAAGCTATACTCGGAAAAATCCTGTTCTCATCCTTCACTTTCATCCAGGTTACTGCGTCAGAGGTCTTCTTCGCCACTATAACGGCATTTATCTACATTTTTGTGAAGCGAGAGCGCGTTAGACTCAATAGTAGAAACGTTACGAGCGCCTTGGTTGTGGGGCTAGTAGGGACTGTATTTGCCCCCCTAATGTATTTTTATGGCTTGACCGAAACCTTCGCTGTAAATGCTACTTTGATAGCGCATTTGCAGCCCTTGTTTGTCGCCATCCTAGGCGTGTATCTCCTGAAAGAGAGGCCGCACAAACATGACGTCTTCGCAGGCATCCTGATTGGCTTTGCTGTTCTTCTCATTACTGGCAGAACGATCGACAATCTGGTCAGGCTCAAAGTGGGCAACATCGGTGACTTAGTGGTTTTTCTTGCCACGTTAGGCTGGGCGGTCGTTGCAATACCGGGTAAACAATTGACAAAGGAGGTAAGCAGCTCGGTCATAGTAGGTTACAGGTTTTTGATTGCGTCTGCAGTGTTCTTGCCATTCCTGCTATTCATGAGACAACTGGTCATAAGTTCCCTCTATCAAGTGCTCCTCGGAATATTGGTTGGCCTAGGATACATATTCTACTACGAAGGGCTGAAAAGAATAAAGGCAAGTCAGGTAGCGCTGACTGAACTGTCATCTCCCTTCTTTTCAGCTATCCTAGCATGGAACTTCCTAGGTGAGACTACAACACCAATGCAAATAATAGGAGCTCTTCTGCTGATGCTCGGGTTATATGTTCTGACCCGTGAAAAGTCTGCAGGCATTTGAAGTCAAGCTGCTATGTCATGATACGAAAAAAGTGACTTAGGTAGTCAAAGAGGAAACATCGGTCCAATAAAAATTGATCTAAGGAGGTAGGGTGAGGGTTACAGTGACGGAGCTTTCTAGCTTTCCGTCTGTTGCGACCACCTCAGCGAGATACGTTCCTGGAGAGGTTGTAGAGTGAACGTAGAAAGATAGCTCGAAGGAAGCTTGTTCATTTGCTGCCAGCGTGATGTTGTCCGGATAGACAAGCACTATATCGCCTAACATAGTCATGAAAGGAGATTTCAGTGTAACGTTGACAACTACTGTTCCTTGAAAGCCATTTAGTGACTTAATGGCGATGATTGTGCTATTTGAGCTACCTTCGTAGCGGCAGAGTACAATCGGTTCTGTGGCAGCTGATAATTCGAAACTTGGTTGCGGCTTGATAAGTAACCCAAAGATTTGATCATGGTACATGTATAGGGCAACAATCGTTACGAATAGCCCTAGCGCCGCTAATTTTCTAGACATCCCCCCACAACAAACACGTTATCGTCACATAAGTATACAGTTTGTGAATCCGAAATACTGTTTGAAAATCTATGTTTGCGGAAAAGAAGACGTTTAGGCAACGAACCCAAATATGAGCATTAGATTATTTGCAGCAACCAAATAGGGCGTGATTGCCAGTCCTATGCTGCCCAGCACCCTGATCTTTCTCGGTAGGATCACAAAAAGAATAGCGATTGTCCATGCGAAGAACAGAAAAGACCAGAGTGGGCTGTAGTTTGGATTGGCTTCGTGAAAACCCATACATAAACCCGCTACTGTTGTCGCGTAGTCGGATATGACGCCAACCGCGGCTAGAAGAAGCATAGAAGCATACGACTGAACCGTCACCCAGCTGAGCCACGAAGAAGTTCTCAACCCATTGATACTCCACGTAATCCTCAAACAATGCTTAAGGATATGTTGAGGCAACAGTGACCCGTATCTTGCGCTTTTGTTCCTCAGCATTCGTTTTCACTGCAAAAGATAATGCGCAGGCAGCGACTTAAGGGACATTGCGGTACAAGCATCCCGAAAATGAAACGATAATTCCATCTTGCAAGACTTCAACGTTATAATTACCCGCTGACCTTGGGGCACTTTGTCTTGGCATAAAAATCTGGATTTGAGTTATCTGGCATTGTTTTATTCGAAATTGTGTTTCCATTTAATACTGATTTTAACTATCTTCTCAAAGATCAGTTAGTATCATTCATAATCATTATCACAGACGCGCTGATAATTTCTACACACCAAAGGAGAAGCTTCTGGAATGAATAGGCTGCAATCTTAGAGTCGGGCTAAACTACTGAGGAATCATTTAGGTGGGTATGTGAACGATGGGGTTATTCCGGAAAAATGATGAGGAAATTGACCGTGCTTTTCAGCAAGTATTGGAGATTCTGAGAAGGGGATTGGAAGAGATAGAAACAAAGGAAGAGGCAACACATAAGGAACCAGAAAATCTGGTAAAAGGTGAAGATAAGCCGCTAATTGAACCTTTGAAAATAGCTGATTTCCTGGATCCAGTGGCGAAGGAATTGGATAATCTCGAGAAGATCTTGGCCAAAGTAAGACCAAAGATCGACTCAATCTCTAGACTGATGCCGAGACTTAATGAGATGAAAACATTATTGGAGAAGGACATTCATACAAGACAGGTAAAGGCTACAGAGACTAAAACATTGATACAGAACCTTGAAAAGCAGATAAAACCGCTTCGAGAAGACATAGATCGAAAAAGCCAAAGGATAGAGGAGTTGCAGACACAAATCAATCAAGAGAAGGAACGGATTGCACATATAGAAATGGAGATGCCTAAGCTTAAAGCGGAGAAACAGATGAACGAAGCCATCATAGCTCAAGAAGAGGAAGGCGTCAGCAAAGTTGAGGGAAACATCAATCGAATATTAAGCCTGCAAAATCTCAATGCTAAGAATCAGACCGAGCATCTTTTATATAAGCCCGATTAACCCTGAAGAGGTTCTCGCAGAGCCTGACGACTACTAACCAGAGAGCCTAAGCAACATGAACAGAATAATTCCGATAAAACCGCATGGCATAGTTTTCAGCGGACTTTTTTCAGTTTCATCATTTATAATGGTCTCTTGCCTCTGAATTCCAAGGCTGCTCTAAAATCTCTTCCAGCAACTCCTTCGCTTGGTGGAGTGATTTTGTCCTAGCATCTTCCATAAGTGTAAGAAGCAAGCTTTTTCTGTCCCCTTCTAGAAACGCCTGTAATATCTGTTCCATCCTCATCATTCTTGGGATCAGCACATACAGCATGAGGCGTTTGGTTAGATTGCTGACAGGTAGTCTCTGGATTCCTTTGCCGCTAACGACGACTGGAATCTCTACCACCGCGTCACCTGGTATGCCTGAGATAGAGCCATTATTGGGAACATTCAGTTGTAGTAATGTCTTTCTGTCGTTGGCAATAGCGTTAATTATTGGGATGTGCTGTTCTCCACTCATAACTGGCGGATATGCTTTGGTCAGGGAGGTGGAAGGTTTTCTGGCGAACTTTTGCATCCTGTCCAAGTTCTTGCTTCGGGAGTCAAGATGTATCTGCCATCCGATTTCTGAATCAAACCCACCTGTGGGGCCATACCATTTCTTCTTTGTTTCCAGGTCTATGTGATGCCACCATGGAGAGGCGGTTCTGACAGTGTCTCCGATTGGAAATAGACCGTAGAGATGATACATGTCAACGGCGCCTGGAGACAATTGCTCAGTCTCCCCAGGAGGACTCTTCAGATACTTCTCGCTTTTCCAGTAGTCTGGAGCCTTTTCTTCAATCCACTTGTTAATCAGAGGGTAAGCATCTTCACCCTTGTATAGGAAGCGAGTCATCCAGATGCAGTGGTTGAATCCAGCAATTTGGACTTCAATATTTTCCTGTTCAAGTCCTAGCATCTTCGCAATCTGTTGATATCCGAAGTGTCCATGGCAGACCCCAACCGTCTTTACCTTTGTCTCTCTGG
>Ga0315306_10000951_pt1 | contig 13891 bp, 20 predicted proteins | sample TDP1_MG_FD_203803 | JGI IMG/M metagenome (GOLD analysis project Ga0315306, IMG submission 203803) | Freshwater sediment microbial communities from Lake Towuti, South Sulawesi, Indonesia - TDP1 | ecosystem: Environmental > Aquatic > Freshwater > Lake > Sediment | place: Indonesia: South Sulawesi... | reverse complement strand
TGTTGGCCGCCATGGCTGAAAAGGTGATTTATATCAAGTTGACGGCATACGTCAACTCCATACCTGATTCTTTCAAGGGATTTCTGGCGAACTTCTGGATCAGAAGATACAAGATCGGTTCTTACGCTGAAAACGCTTGGGCTCAACCCCATCTTGTCGAGTATTTTCTTAGCATCGATCGGGCTCAGGTTAATGCTCCTGAGCATTCCGTCGAAGAGGTCAACCATCTCGACCCCATGTTTTTTGCAGTTCTCTAGGTGTTTTTGCCAATCCCATGGCTGACCATCCGGACCTTTATCCGACATTAACATAATTCCAACCCTCATTTTTCCGCCTCCTTTAAGTAGCGAGTACGACAGCCCTCTCCCTATTCTGTTAGTCCATACTCCTTACGCGTTCTACGGCTTCGATTACTGCGGCAGCAACGTACTCATTCTGCTCCTCAGTCATGAGCGGATGCAGTGACGGGCAGAATAGCCTGGCACCGATCTCCTCAGAAATAGGGAGTCTCTGGCCTTCAGTGTGTTCTCTAATGTACCGATGGTATGTGTATGTTGGCGGATTAGCTACCGCACTTCCTACGTTGTATTCTTCTGCCAATGTATCCATTACTCTGTTACGCTTCTCACCCATCCATTCGCGTGAAACCAGGATATTGTAGAGGTAGTAGGTGTGCTTGTAGCCGGGGGGCTCATACGGTAATGTCAGTTCCGGAACATCCTTTAGGAGTTCCGTTCTCTGCTGGGCTCTCTTCCTCCTAAGAGCAATCATCTCTTCCACTCTACGCAACTGCACCATACCCACCGCTGCTTGAACCTTCGTCATCTTGAAGTTTGTGCCCCAAGTTACTCCGCCGCCGAAAGATCGGTAATTCCGAATGCGTTTAGCAACCTCCGGGTCGTCGGTGGTTATCATTCCACCCTCACCGAACGTAGTCATCAGCTTCATCGTGTGGAAGCTGAAAATCGTCATCCAGCCCTTCTTTCCAATCTTCGTCCCCTTATATTCGCCGATGCATGATCGAGCAGCATCTCCAATAACTCTTATAGGACGCGAAGGAGTTGAGCGCCTCTCCGCAATGTCTAGGAGCTCGTCCATGGGCGCTGAAAGACCGTTCATATGCGTTACCATGATGGCTCTCGTTCGTGGAGTAACGCGTTTTTCCACATCAGCCGGATCGGCGTTAAGTGTTCTCGGGTCAGCCTCGCAGAAGATCAAACTGCCTCCCTGACCGATTATGGCTACATGATCTCCGTGGAAGTTGATGGCGGGGCAGATGACCTCGTCGCCGGGCTTGAGGTCAAGGCACATCATCGCCATATCGATTCCGCTGCCGGCCCCATTTATGGCTATGGCATACTCGGTACCAACATACTTCGTGAAAGCTTGCTCGAACTCCTCTATCTCTGGACCAGTGAAGCCCCTATTCCAATCCATAGAGTCTCGCATCGCTCTAACAGCAGCCTCAATTTCCTCCTCTGTATACCAGCTTCCAAGCTCGCATTCGCCCTTCCAGCGAACACTGGGACGCGCCTTCTTCAGAATTACATCCCTTCGACCCTTACCTATCACTTCCAAACCTCCTACTTTCCGCTTTTGACGATACCAATCTCTTCCCTTGGCAGTCTCTCCTCCACGGGCAACATGGGTCGGAACTTCTTATGGGGTTCGGTTTGGTACCAGTAGGCGACGCTGGAGTAGTCCTCAGATCGGTCGTTGGCGTGGCCGTGCTCAATGGTCACCTTTATGGACTTTTGGAATTGGATGGGGTCTTGAATGTGGAATCGATAAATGGTCCACTTTCCCGTCCAGTCTTGGGTAATTCCCATGAGGGAGACGCCGTGGTGGGGAGCGAAGTGTTCCTCGCCGAAGCCCCAGGAGGAGCAGAAGTAGTCCTCGGTCCCCGTGCCCACCAGGGATGGTTTATCCTCGCCGTCGATGAAGATCATGTCGTCCCCCTCCCCGTACCAACCCGTGTGCAGATTATGAACACTCAGGACGCAGCCCACGTAGTGGCCCCTTCCCTCCGCGTCTAATATGAGATAGTTTTCCTCCCCCATCAAGTTTACCTTAGCTTCTGGAATTCCCTTGCACGGGTTTTCTCGGTGCCAGGTGGCGTGGAACCTGCCCAGGCCCTCTTCCAGTTCGTCGTACTCCTCGTAATCCACGTAATAGTAGAAGGCTCGGACATCCGTTTCGCATTGGTTCTCCACCTCAATTCGTGCACTCTGGGCGAAGGGCATGGGAAAATAGCAGTTGAAGCCCCGACCCCTGGAAGGCGACATGGTCAACGGAAGGGAAACAAAGTGCTTGCATATGGCGTGGCCCATGCCAAAGAAGTCGCCGATGGGAACCTCCACGCTGGGGTTCGCCTCCCCATCCCAAAACATACGAAGCAGGATTTTGCGCAGGTAGCACTTGTCCTCACAGGCTATGGTAACCCAAATGTGCGTGACGCAACCGGCGCCCTTAATGTCGGCTAAGACCACGGTGGCCCCCTTCGGAATCCTCAGGTAGTCGGCGTTTCCGCCTGTCCGGTCCCAACTGGAGGCTCGCCTTCTTCTACAGTCCCTTAGCCTGGCCAAGTCCCTTAGGGAGCTTCCACCAATTCCTTTGGGTAAACTCCTCAATTTCATCACCTTCCCCATAGTTTAAGGCATCAAGTATATAGCATTGTTTCTTCCAGCTTTATTTAACGTCCATTCGATCCCATTTTTCATTTCCTTTCAATTTATTTGAAAAGCTCTAAATGCAACGCCAAAACCCTAAAAAGTCGAGTTTCTAAAATTTAACAGGACTGTGTGGTGGTGGAAGTGGGAAAAAAGAAACGAGCTTTTAAGCTTGTTGGCAACAAGGAGAGAGCACACATGGAGGTGGCAGGCTTAAGCATTGAGGATATCATATTCCGATGGATGGCATTTATGAATACGTAAGTCGTGCAGGCTGGTGTTTTGCCCTTGGTAAATCGAAAGGTTCTAGGAATTTTGTTTGGAGTGGGCGCGGGGGCTATGTGGGCAGTCGAAACGGTTCTTGCAAAATTGTTGTTCCCATCCTTCACCTTCATTCAGGTCACCGCGTCGGAGGTGTTCTTTGCAACATTAGTAGCCCTTCCATATGTCTTAATGAAGAGAGAGCGGGTGAAATTCAATAGCGAGAATATTTGGAATCTTTTGGTTGTGGGGTTAATAGGCACTGTGTTTGCTCCGTTGATGTATTTCTTTGGTCTAACGCAGACTTTCGCGATAAACGCCGCGTTGATAGCCCATCTGCAACCCCTGTTCGTTGCGATATTGGGTTTCTATTTCTTGAAGGAGCGGTTGCATAAACATGATTTTATTGGTGGCGTCCTCATAATTTTTGCTGCCCTCCTGATTACTAGCAGGACCGCTGAAAATCTCGCGAAATTTGAGATTGGCAACTTTGGTGACCTAATGGTGTTTTTTGCCACGCTATGTTGGGCCATCGTGGCGATACCAGGGAAGCGATTGACAAGGGAAACGAGCAGTGTGATAATAGTGGGTTATAGATTCTTAATTGCATCTATCGTGTTCATTCCGCTTTTATTGTGTTCGTACCAATTAATCGTTAACTCTCCCTATCAGGTTATGTTGGGGGTGTCGGTTGGTCTAGGATACATTTTTTATTACGAGGGATTAAAAAGAGTAAAGGCAAGCCAAGTCGCTCTAACCGAACTGTCGTCTCCACTCTTTACAGCCTTTTTTGCAGGACATTTTCTCGGCGAAACCATAACGCCGATGCAAATAATTGGGGCTCTCTTATTGATGTCGGGATTATACGTTCTAACGCGAGAAAGATCTGGTGTTGAATCATCTATAGGGGATACACCAAGTTAAAACCGTTCTGAATAATTTATTTCCTGGCTCTCAAGGATTGTTTAAATGCGTTTTCAATATTGTCTTTTAGGGCGGCGTACTGGGCGCCTATTCTCTTGGCGTCGTCCTTCGCCATTCCTTGTTTTATTAACTGCTTTTCAAAGGCTTTTCTGGCTTTTCTCACCTTCCAGCCGAGGGTTAACCATGTTAGAAGCAGGCTGGCCAGCAGCTTAGTTAAAGCGATGCCACTGCCAAAAATGCTTAGAATGAAACGTAGGCTGCTGGTTTTTCCCATGGGTTTTCACCTAAGGTGGGAAAAAAGAAGAGGTTATTCTTGCTCTTCTTTTTCTCGAAGTTTTTCAGCTATCTTCTCCTTAACTACCTTTTCAATTTTTGTCCCTATTTCTTTTCCTTCTTCGGTTGGTATGACGCCTTTTCCCTTTTTGCCTACTTGTTTAAGGATGTCTCCTAGGCTTGTGAAAACTCCCACGTAGTTTTCGGTCATTTTCACAGCTACATCGTCGGGCATTCCACTATCTTTAAGCTCTTTATAGAACGCTGCTGCCGCGCGTCCCATGTTTCTGCCAGCTTCCTCCGAGAAAACGGCGCCTATTAGGCTCTTTATTAACGCTGGAACTTCTGTGGAAACTGCGCCAAGGATTTGTCTAACTTCTTCTGCCTCTTCGGCAGCGGTCTTTTTCTTTTTCGGTTCCTCGCTCATTAAATCTCACCTCTAACATTTTTTCTTTGCTAAATTATAAGACTGGACACTTCAGTTTAACTTTCTGGAAAAAAGTGGTCAGTTTAATGGTCACTGGTTTCGACTAGTTCATAGGCGTTTCCGAAGCCCTCAACTTTTTGGACCACATTATCTTTTTCTAGGCGCTTTAGGCGTTCTCTGATAATCCTCCGTGAGGCTTTACCCCTCATGGCCTGCACTTGGCGGGTGATGGCAGAAATGTTTAGGCGTCCCTTCATGGCGAGGGCTTGAATGATACAGCGCGAGATTTCATCTTGGGCAATAGGCTTAAGTTTTACATAACTTTCAGCAGTTTTTAAACGAGCCAGCATTTTCAAAGGCTCACCATACAGACCCACACTTGCCCTTACCAGCCGAAGAGAGGTGGCCAACTCCGTGTAGTCTGGGTTCCCTAGAATAACAGCTTCCAAGGTGTCAAGCCTCTTCATAATCAAGTCCAGCTTGCTGCTCAACTCTTCAAGGGTTGTAGATTTTCTTTCCTCACCCATCAACTGCACACACTACTGCTACCATATTTGCTTGACGGATAAAGGCGCACCGTATAAATTTATACTTTCTCAAACATGTCCTTTGGAACGCCGCACTTGGGGCAGACCCAGTCCTCAGGCAGAGCTTCGAAGGGAGTGCCTAGCTTAACGCCTTGGTCGGGGTCTCCCTTCTCAGGATTGTAAATGTAGCCGCAGACAGTGCACTGCCACTTGGTCAAGGCGTCTCAACCTTGAGCGTTCATTCTTTAATGGTCCGTAATAAGCGTACAGTTTTTCCGTCTTTAGCGCAAGCCCAATAGCCTTATATCAACGGAATAAAATGGTTATTGTGCCGTGTCCAAAAATTGAAGATAGACATCCACGTCCACACCAGTCATTCCGACTCCAAAAGCTCCGTTAGGGAGGTCATCGAAGAAGCCAGGCGTAAGGGTTTGGACGGCTTGGCCATCACGGATCACGGCACCCTAGGGGGAGCCCGTGAAGCCCTAAACATGCGTCATAACCTTCTCATTATTCCAGGCGAAGAAATTAAGACAAAAAAGGGAGACCTACTGGCCCTCGGAATACGCAGGGTGGTCCCTGAGGGGCTGGACGCCGTTGAAGCCATAGACCGAGTCCACGGGCAGGGGGGTCTGGTCATCGTTCCTCATCCGACAGTTCCCCTTTTTGCCAAGTTCAAGGAGGAAGACTTGGGCAGGCTCCAACTGGACGGTTTGGAGGTCTTCTCGGCCATAACTCCCTTTCCTTGGCGATACGCCAAGAAAAACATGAAATTAGCCCAGACCCTTGGGCTTCCCATGGTTGCCGGAAGCGACTCCCACAACTGCAAGACCGTGGGCGACGCCTACACCATCGTAGAGACTGAAAAGAAGGATTTAGATAGCGTTTTAAGGGCCATAAAAGAGGGTAAGACGAGCATTGGGTGCAACTCGTCAAAGTTGGTCTTTAAAATTGAGATGCTCCTCGTCGGGATCAAAAAATTCCAGAGCATCTTTTAGTGCCAAACACGGAAGATCATTGCAGACGGGTTTCCTTTACCCTCCTTGCAATGCTCGCTCCGAACTCTACACAGTGCTTAACCTCGTCTTCACGGGGCAGATACTGCACCTCTAAGCCCGGTTCCAAGACATCTAAGCCCATTCTTTTCAGTTCCTCGTTTATGGCCTTCACGGCGCCTTTGCCCCAACCGTAGGAGCCGAAGGCGGCAGCCACCTTTTTCCGCGGCCTTAGTCCCTTCAGGTATGTTAGGAAGCCTCCAACGGAGGGGAGCATGCCGTTATTAAGCGTGGGTGAGCCGATTAAAATTGCCTTGGCTTCTAGAATCTCCCTTAGGATTTCGGTCCAGTCGGACTTCCGCAGATGGAAAAGCCGCGTTTTAACGCCCTCCCGCATAACGCCTTGTATAATGGCCTTGGCCATGACTTCGGTGCTTTCCCACATGGTGTCATAAATGACCAGAACCCTGTCCTCCGCGTGCCCCTGGCTCCACTTCACGTAGGCATCCACTATCTTCCTGGGCTCGGAGCGCCAGATTATCCCGTGGCTTGGGGCAATCATACCTAAGGGGATGCCCATCCCCTGAACCTCAGCTATTTTCCTCAGGATCAGGGGGGCGAAGGGCATCAGAATGTTAGCGTAATATTTGGCCGCTTCTCCCATGATGTCCTCCTCTGGCACCTCGTCATCAAAGCGCTTGGACGTGGCAATGTGCTGGCCGAAGGCGTCATTAGGCATGAGGATACGGTCCTCCACCAAATAGGTGAACATGCTGTCCGGCCAGTGGAGCATGGGCGCCTCAATGAACCTTAAGGTTTTCCTGCCTAAGCTTATTTCATCCCCCGTTTTCACGGTGATGAAGGGCCAATCGCCTGCGGGGTAATGCCTGCTTAAGCCCGCCCTGCCCTTCTCCGTGGAAACTATCTTGGCCTTCTTGGCGAGGCCCATGATGTCCGGCGTGGAGCCAGAATGATCCTTCTCCACATGATTGGAGACCAGGTAATCTATGTCTTCTGGATTAATGATTCCACGAATTCTTTGGATCATTTCCTCTGCGAAGCCGTGCTTAACGGTGTCCACTAGGACTACTTTCTCGTCAAGGATGAGATAGGCGTTGTAGGTGGTCCCCCTAGGCGTGACATACCCATGGAAGTCCCTTAGGTTCCAGTCTATGGCTCCAACCCAATAGACTCCCTCTGTCAACTTCACCTCACTCAAATCCTTCAACCCTCCATAATCCTTCCTCTCCGTGACTTGGCGTAAAAAAGTTTCTTAAACCTATCGCCAATTAACCAAACTTAACAGGGTGGAATTTTCCGTAGGCATCGGATAAAATCATCAACCAAAATCCGCGCACTTTTGTTTGGCGGAAGAAACGTTGTATGGTTTTGTCAGTAAGGGGATAATGGTTGTGGGTTTCGATTGAGGCGGTGTTATGGCGGTTATCGGAGTGGATTTTAGTGGGAAGTTTCCTGACGCTCCTCCATGTTATTGTGTAGCGGTCAAGGATGGTCAGATTGTCTGCGTTCTCATGACTGATAAAGCGAAGAGAGTTGTGAGGCGGCATAAGGTCCGGAAGGAATTGGCTACCGCCGCCCTCATCTATTATGCTGTTAAACCTTTAGCCCGAAGGCGTGATGTGATACTTATCGACGCAGAGTATGACCCCAAATACTTAAAGAAGGTTCGGGCGTATCTCAAGAAAACTTTAAGGGTCTCGTCCATAGCTGTGGGCCATATTTCAGAGTCTGCAATCGAAAAAGCTGACAAACTTTCTAAAATTTTTAGAAGAACGAAGTATTATGACGTAAGAGATCCAAACATCTTGGAGTTTATGAGGATGATTCATCCCGCCCGCGGAGCCTATTTCATCACTTAACTGGTCCGGGGTTTCCCGCAATGGTACTTCCCCTCAGGCCGGAATAGCCTTCACAGCACACCGCGGGAGGTTCTCAAAGGATATGTTACATTCTCTCCTATAAATTTTTCTTGAAGGTTTAACATCTTTCATGGTAAATTAAGAAAGGTGAAAGCGGATGGTTTCATGGGCTGAGTATATGTTTAGAGGCATCGATTTTTCGGATCTTACGATCATGAATGCGGCAACTGGTCGTATTTCCAGCCGAACACGAAAAGTTTGAAAAACAAGGAGGCATTGAACCTCCATCCTACGTCATGAGAAGGAGGAAATAGATTTTCCGTGTGGGCATCTCCAAAATTTTATTCGAAAATTTTTTACGTATGCGCACACTACCCCCTACCCCCCTTTATAAGCTATCTTTATATACCCACGCCTTAGCTCCGATGAGAGGCGCCTACTACAGTGCCGATGGTTTTGGGGTGCTGTGGGTTTTGTGGTATTCCTTTATGCCCATCTTTAGGATCAGTTCGGCGACGGCGCTCTTGGATATGGTTTCTCCGTTTTTTAGGGCCTTCTCCTGTTCAATTTTCCAGACGTTTAAGAGCTCCTCGAAGATTTTGCGGTCAATGGAGGCGTGCAGATGCTCCTTCCTCATTTCAGCATCACTTCCATGGGCTTCCGCGGCGAATAATAGGGAGGATCATGGTTCAGGCACACGAAAAGGGTCTCCACGGTCGCCTCACTTTTAGAGGCTAAATTTAGGGGGTCATAATCCTCTTCGGCTCGGTAGGTTCTCGGCGTCAGGTTGGGCGTGTAAGGCGCCATCTTTTCTCCGCATAAGGGGCAATTGTGGATCAGAATGCCATTTGCAAAGAAATTTCCAGAAGTTGTAGTTAAGTCGTACACCTTATGTATTCTTCGAATCTCTGTTTCAGTGAGTTCACGTGTTGATTCAATCTTTTTCCACTTCGGATATTCAAGGTTCGCATTTCCAGTATATAATTTAGATCGTTCTGAGTATAGTGGGCGCCATATCCGCTCTGGGCCCTGCTCTCTATAAACCTCAAGACAGTCTCTGCATGTTTTCTCTTCACTACAAGGTAGGGAAGAATATTCTTCAATATCCACCTCACTCTGGGATAACAGGTGGTAGAGGCCATGAAGCCTCCCGGGGCGCCAAAACCCGAAATTTTCTTTCGTTCTACACAATATAGTTGAAGGGTGTTTGAGATCCACTCCATCAAGGCTTGGTTCAAGTTGAAAATCGATAAAAGCGGGATCATGCAAAAGTTGCGACGTTTCGTGAAAAGGATAGTTATCGTTCCCTCTCCATCTATAATCCCCGCCAAGTAAGCCCAAACCGTTTGAGGGAATTCTTTTTCCACAAAATCCCCCCAGCGATCTTCCTCCCTCAATTTTATTCCAAGCCTTTCCGTCATGGCGTATACCGCGCCTCTGGTTCTGTGAGGAAGCAAAAGGCGTTGAATATTTCTCATCGGTAATTTTTTGTGATTGTCCAGGATCATTTCCTTCTCCCAATCTTCCCAAGCGGTCTGGCGTTTCAAATTGAGCTTTCGCGCTTTGTGCTGAACGGCATCGACTGTTCTGTGCGGTAAATATTTCGAGACTATTCCTTGGGTTTTCATCTTTTCGTAGTTTTTTTGCAGAATTTCTAATTCCCAGTGTTCCCAGCTGTCTCCGTTCAAAGAGGTGTCCTCCGAATGTTACATATACATTTGCATGCAGTATTAAGTCTTTTGACGAAAGATTTTCAGGCGTTGACCAGCCTTTAGGCGTCAAAATGGGGTTATCGTGGGTTATGATGAGAGACGACCTTCCTGCTGTAATCTCGTAGAGTGCACCGTAAACTTCGTATTCGTGCCATTTTAGATTTTTAACCCAAGTGATATTTCCATCTTTTAATCCCAGAACATATTGCGTATGCCTTGCATATTTGATGGGCATAACCCCAATTGGAGTTATAACCATAGAGTTCCCAGAAACGCAATAAAGGTAACAGTCACATTCCACCAGCATGGGCACGTTGCTGACGCGCCGGATGGTTTTTCCACATTGACGGCAGGTACCTTCCACAGATCTTCCATTAGCCATTAGATTTAGCCTCCTTCCCCTAACAAGTGAGGAACGTGCAACCCCGAGTCGACTTTTATGCGATATCCCCTTAGGCGGGCTTGGTGGCAGAACTCCGTATCCTCACTGTTCATCAAGCCACTTTGGAAGGGAATATCCTTAAACGCTTCCCGTTTAATTAGGCAGCAGCCGAAGCCCACCGCGTCGGCTTCAATCACGCCTTTTTTTCCCTCAATATTTTTCAATTTTAGGGGGCCAATCTTTTCCCAGCCTGGGCGGAGCATGGGATCTTTGGTCGGAGGCCCAGGATACTCGTAAATTAGGGGATAGGTTTCCTCGCTGTTCCGCATCCTCTGACAGAGCAGGCCGCTGGCTATGTCCGCGTCTAAGCCTAGGAGTCGGGTTAGGGCAGGCTTTGGCGGCGGGTTGTCGGCGTCCACAAACCACAGGTAGTCGCTGGGGTATTCGGTGAGGGCGAAGTGGCGGATCAGCTCCCTCGCCCTTTCCAGGCTTTCCCGGTTCCAGCTTTCCCGCTGGTCCTCCAGCCTGCCCACCCCAGCAAAGGCGTACTTTGCCTTGCCGAGGCATTTAGCCACATAATTGACGCGGTTGAGGAAGCCTACTGAGGGTTTAAGGGTTACCATAAAAAGGATGCCGACCAGACAACCCTCGGGGATGAGCTGGTTTTTAAGACTATGATAAAGCCGGTTCAGGCAGAAGGCCTTACTTTCCTCAATTGGGATGCCGATCAAAATCCTCATTCTAAATCTCCCTCGGGGTCAAATATCTTAGGGTAATCTTTGATGGAAGGTAATTGCGAGAATATCTGGGTCGTTGGCTTGCATGAGTTTGCGTGGTAACAGCATTTTGGCTACTCACATCACCATTTTTCGTGTACATCGTCCCGTATGTCGGATCGGGATAGAGGATCCTGAGAGTATCACCCGCTGAGGCGGACCTGTAATAATAAGAGGTAGCGTCGGGAGTGAAGTTATAGTCTTTATGTATAACGTATATATACCAGTTTGCGGTTGGAGCGGCCGGGTTTCCTAACGTTAAGACTGGCTGTGCCACAATTGAATCGATCTTGAGGTTACTAAGGGGCTTATTGTAAAAGGTAATTCGGGTTATGTGTATCTGGTAAGCTTTATAATCATATTTGCTGTCTGCTACAGAGGACCACAAAGCAATTTCTAAAACGTCACCAACTGAAACATCGTGGAACCAAGCTTGCACCGTGTAATAGTAGTTTGCGGACACGCTTAAAGTTCCTGTGTTAACACTTGCACCATTCTTTTTCATTCGCCATGATAGGGTTCCAGCTGTCACAAATTGCCCCGCACCAATAACCATTCCAATCCACTTATTACCAGCCAGAGGTATGGAAACTGAAGGAAGGTCGCCTGAAGCAACTGTATAGCTTACTTGAGGTGTAGCTGGCTCCGAGGTTGGTAAAGTTTGCGGAGTACCCAACAAGGTTTCTTGAGGAGTTTGATACGTAAAATCAAAAACTTTGCGCGCAGACATAATTTGAGCATTTATTCTGGCCATCGTTTAATCATCTCCAGCAGTTCAAGGCGTTTCCGTTTCCCCTCAGCCTTAGCCTCGATGTCTGCAATTTTCGTTAACAGCGCCTCTTCGTCAACCTCGCCAAAATCTAAGGTGAGTTCACCTGTAAGGGGAGAATAGGACCAGCCGATGAGCCCTAGAAATCGGCTTCGCAACTTAGAATCTAAAGTCTTCATTTGAGCGTCTGTTAAGTCCTGAAGCTTGCCCGTGTCAAGAATTACTATCACTTTACACTCGCCATCACTTGGTTTGATAGGCTCCGTATCCTATGTCTATAGCCGCGCCGCTGACGTTTTTCACCTTAAGATATTTAGCGTTCGTGACAGGAATTCTGCCCACGAAATATCCCCGTCCCGTATCGCTGTCATAAAACACTTCGACTGTGCCATCACACGGGTAATAGAATTCAACGCTCCCTTCATAGGAGAGAAATAAGATGACCCACTCTTCGCCAGATGGCGGCTGAACTGTCAGAAATTGATTATTAGCCACATTTGATGCGTCTATTTTGGTGTCTCCTTTCGCCACTTTTATCAAACTCCTTTTATCCTAAAATAAGTGCCCACAGCATTGCATGCGGGTCTGAAGGCGTCCCATGAGTGTGGTTACCTCGACTGTAGGTGGTTGCAGTTCCAGCGCTTGGAGATTGACCAAACTCGGTTTCGGAAGCAACGGTGTCGCTTGGCGTCCCGCCCCCCAGTTCTGAAGCGTGCAGTCCGTCAACTTTGTCCGCATCTAATCCGCTTCCAACCCCCTGCGGTTTAATGTCTTTAGGTTTGTGTTTGACGGGTAAACCGAGTAGATGTGTTGCTTCAGCCATTTTCTTAACTCCTAACAATGCTTGATACGTTTTGGTTCGCGTCATAGGCAAAGGTTAAGGTGTAGAGCAGGGTTGCGTTGTCATAGGCCTTTATGGTGCTTACATTTCCGTTCGCATCGTAGGTAAGCTCAAACTTTGTGATTTTATTGTCAGTATACGGCGCTGCTATTCCCGACCTTATGGAATAAACGATTTCTTTATACGCTTTTTGATATTGACCCCAAGGAATTTTTTCGCTCAATTTTTATCCTCCGAATATCCCGCTGCAGAGCGAGAAGTCGACAGGAAAGGATTCCGCAACACTTCCCGGCAGGAGAATTGGCGAAACTGGAGATTTTCGCATCTTCTCCGAGAGTAATAAAGTGGCACGGGTTTTTCCTCGCATCCTCGCGGCTTGAAACTGGAATCCGCCATGCCCTGTTGGAAATCCACGGTTTCAAGGGGAAGCGAAGGAAATGAAGGAAGCCCTCCATCCACTCCTCCCCCGAAGGGTTGACGAAACTCCTTTCCACCTATCGCCTCCGGAAACATTGGGCGCCTCCTCACTCTCGCAGTTTCGGACTGTCACCCGATCACAAAAAAGGAATGTGATTTCGCCGCGTTTCAGCGGCTCTTCAGGGGTGTAGCCCAGATTATTTAACAGCCTGTGATTCTGGCTACGGCCGATTCTCGCAGTTTGGCTATACCATATCTCATGGCGCAGATGGCGCCCTGGTTCAACTTCTCCTCGTAGGGCTGAGTTAACAGGTCGCGACGTAAGCCGAGGATCGCAGCTTTGGTTGTGTCGATTAGGTGACATTTGGCGGCGGTGCAGAGGTCCGTCTCCACAATTTTGAAACCAAGATAAGTAGAGCCGAGAACACCTCGTTCCACGTCCACCTTCTCGCCGAAGTAGAAGCTGTGGATAAACTTGTCGTCGTTCCATAGGTCCGCGATCTGGTCAGGATGAATCATGGCTACAGTGGCGTTCCAGCCCGCCTTCTTTACGGCAGTCCAAGCGTTAACTAAATCCTTCCAAGCTAAGGTACCCGACGTTGTCGCTGAAATCTCGGCGCCCCCAGCCAAGTTGCCTGCCGCTATGCCCTCATAAACGGCGACGATATCACTGGTCAGCTGCTCCTCTAAGAGTTGAGCCGCGTCGGCAATGGCCCGCTCCAGTACTTGGAAGGGCACATCCTCAATGTAGCTTTGGCTGAAGAGGGCATCGTAACCCCACTCATAGTTTACGCTAAGATCAACCTTGTCGAAGCGTTCAGGCGTTTGCATGGGTGGTCCTTCGGCGATGCGCCAAACCTTACCCCGTTTAGCTCGGTAAAACCGGACCGTAGGGGCTTTGATGGGCATCACCCAGATGATGTCCCTGGCCACCGCCATCTTTTTCGTGGCGTCAATGGCCACATCATGGACCACTCCCAGGGCTTGGCTGACATCGCTGAGGACCCGCTCCTTCATTACGCGTTGATAAAGGGCGTT
>Ga0315306_10000950_pt1 | contig 13907 bp, 17 predicted proteins | sample TDP1_MG_FD_203803 | JGI IMG/M metagenome (GOLD analysis project Ga0315306, IMG submission 203803) | Freshwater sediment microbial communities from Lake Towuti, South Sulawesi, Indonesia - TDP1 | ecosystem: Environmental > Aquatic > Freshwater > Lake > Sediment | place: Indonesia: South Sulawesi... | reverse complement strand
AGTGAGTCCCCAGCTTGAAGGATTGTATTCAATAGGCAAGTCCTATTAGCCCCCCATATCTCCTTGCATGAGATGTGTTTGTATTCATCAGGTATCAGCTTCGCAAACGTTTCATGTAAGATGCTATGTGCGGTCTTGGGAATGTTAGCCATCAATTGTTGGCTCAGTCTTTACTGATTTCTTTAAGAGTTGAGTGGAGCGCGTCGAGCACCAGAAATGCTTTTGATATAGTTTCATCGTCTGTTTGCGATGTCTTCTCGAGGCCCTTCAAGACGTAGCAGAGGCCTAGAGTTTCCTTAAGGCGAATTTTGTCAGGTCTTTCTTCGTTGAATTCGAAGTCGCATATCATGTCCTTAATTTTCATGACGATGGGATCTCTAACTTGATATTTCTCTATTAGAGCGTCAAATGTCGTTTTTATTCCTTCTATTGGCTTGATCTCTGCTTTCGGCAGTGTGAACCCGATTGCGCCTTTGGGAATATCGGACTCCTTTGTTACAAACTGAAACACAGCTTCTTTGTCTATGAATCGTTTTATCAACCATGCTGAAGCACATCTGTCCACGTGTGGTTTTTGTCGCGTCACCCATAACATAGAATTGATCATCTCCTATACAGAAAAAGGGGAAAGGTCTCAGGCTATTCCAAAAGCTTCTTTCTCAGAAAGTCTCTTCGCTGTTTTCTATCCATTTTTTCAATTTCGGATTTGTGTCTTTCGCGTATAATTTTCAGTTTGCTACAGGTGTAGAGTGCATCGTATACGGGGCCTGCCTTTTCTATAGCTTCATGATCATCCTTCGCAACAATAGACATCCCAGTCATCACTGCACTTAGTCCAGCTCCTTCTGGTGCTTCTGGATTGTCTGTATCCGCCGATCTCACAATTCTTGCCAACTCTAACGCTGCAGGATCCTTAATCTTGTACTTTTCGATTATGGCGTCGAAGCTGCATTTGTCGCCGTGGTGACCTAGATCAACGCCGGGCGCGTCGTAAGGTATTGCTTTCTCTTTTTCGACGACCTCACCGATTTTCTCCACAGGCACAAAGATGAACTCCGCCTTTGGATCGACAAACCTCTTTATAAGCCATGGACAAGCCGTTCTGTCCACATGCACATGTTCACGAGTCACCCATTTCATGATCCTCACTTCTATGTAGATTAACTACCTATATACGTAGGATATCTACTTATATATAAGCTTAACTCATAAAACATGAGGTAATACAAAATGCATCGGCTCAAGAGTATGAAGATTGGGACAGTGCAACTTTGGCTTCTTTTGCTACTCTCAGATAAACCCATGTATGGCTACGAAATCATCCGAGAACTAGAACGAAGATTCTCGGGATACTGGTCGCCCAAAACGGGCACAATCTACCCAGCACTGGAAAAACTAGAAGAAAACGGACTTATCGTAGGGAAAATAGAGTTTAGAGACCACGGACTTGATAGGAAGCATTACGCCCTTACTGACAAGGGACATGAGGAGTTAAAGCTTGTGATGGCTCGATGGGCAAAAATGACCGAGATGATCGACACTTACAGAGAAACTCATGAAGCTCTTTTCAGGTTTAAGAAAGCGCTTACAAAGAATGAGCTTGCAAAAATCTTGGCGGAATTCGGAAAGGCCATTGCAAGTGAAACCTTCGAGTTTTCCACGATACTCCCTTCTAAGGACGAAATAAAAGCTAAACCAACCGAACCGGTATCCTTTAAGTTACTTTATGCCAAAGAGAACCACAAACATGAAATCCACATGGAACTAGAATGGTTCACGGGACATTTTCCAACTGCTCGACCACACAAGGGAAGTGGTGACAAATTACCTACGAACGCTGCCCCAGGAGAAGAGGAGCGGAGTCTACCAGCCGAAGAAGCACGTAGACCCTGAGGCAACGATCTGCAACCTCTGGACCGCAAGAAAGGTGTTGAGGAGGCTGGTGGACCACGAAAGGCTACACGCGAGGTACATAGAGAGAATTTCCCGAATTAAGTAATTGATGATACCTTTATCTAACCTTTCCCATGATTAACCTTGACGTAGAGGGGATGAGATGCAGGATAAGTTGAGTCTGGTCTTTATCTACAGCGGGGACTATGGGGAGCGGGTGATTAGGAACCTAATAAATGACCCCAGCTTCTGCAAGGCCTGTGGACTATCCTGCGACTTCTGCAAGTACGGAGTTTACACCTACGTTCAGAGCATCCCCGCGGCCATGGAATTGCAGGACCCGAAGGATTTGCCCCCCTTCATAGAGGAGCCTGAAAAACACCTTCCAGAAAGGATACCGCCTTCCGATTTGTGCGTAGTAACGGGGATTCACAAGGACCTCCTTTTGGCTCTTCCTTCCAGGTTAAAGGAGGCTGGAGTGAAAGGGTTAATAATTCCTATTGAAGACTTCAGGGAGGTTCCGTCCGGCCTCCAGAAACAGATAGAGGAGAATTGCAGAAACCTAAACCTTGAGTGGGCCTTTCCTAAGCCCTTCTGCGCCTTAGAGCCCGCGGAAGACAGGCCTCTAATATCAAAGTTTGTTCATTATTTTAAGATTGGAAGGCCCCTCCTTGAGATAGTGACTGAAACGAGGGGAGGAACGAAGGTAATTGGGGGCGTTATCGTCAAACGGAGCGCTCCTTGCGGTTCCATATGGTACGTTGCTAAGAAGCTCCTGGGCACGGAGGTGCGGAGGGACCTAATCCGTGACGTGGTGGCCAAGGCCCACCACAGCTATCCTTGCACCGCCACCATGGCAATAGACCCCGAAATGGGGGAGCCCATCCTCCACAAGGCTGGCTACATAATCAGAGAAGAAGTCGAAAGACACCTGTTTTAAATAAACTAAATTTCGCCCTTCCATTCTTTCAAAAATCTTTCCAGAAACTGTTCAACAAACTTGTGCCTCTCTTCTGCAATTTTTTTCGCAGTTTTTGTACTGAATGTGTCTTTCACTTTCAAAATCTTTTCGCATATGTGGTTCACTGAAGTGAGTGATTTGCCGTCATACTTCTCTTTTGGTGGAATTGACGGGTCGTATATGGGGTTGTTTTCCCAGCCTCCACGGGTGAACACCCTTGCTATTCCAATTGCTCCGAGGATGTCTAGCCTGTCCGCATCCTGCAGTATTTTCGCTTCTAAACTTTCCGCTTCCACGCCTTTCTTGAACCTGTGCACCTCTATGCAATAGGTAACTTTGTCTATCTTTTCCTTTGGGAAATGGGCTTTCTCAAGCACCTTTCTCGCCATCTTTGCGCCTTCTGTTGCATGATCTTCAATATTGTCTTCATCTTCCATAGCTCTCGCAATATCATGAAGCAGCACTGCAGCTTTAACCACATCCAAGTCAGCTCTCTCTTCTTTGGCTATTCGCACGGCTAAATTGTAAACCCTTTCCATGTGGGATTTGTTGTGATGTGAAAGTCTAAAAAATCCTTCACTTCTATCCCTTACTCTTTCAAAAACAGGATCATCCAGCATATTATCCACTCCTTTAAATAGACTAGATTTCTAATTGGGCCTCCATCTTTGTTAAGTTGTTGCAGCCCTTCTTCGTTATTTCAACGATGTCTTCGATCCTGACGCCCCCAATTTTTGGGTCATATAGTCCAGGCTCCACTGTCACTATGTTGTGCTTCTTCAGGGGAAACTTGTAAACTTCGCTCATGCTGGGGTCCTCGTGGATTTCTAGGCCGACGCCGTGGCCGAGGCCGTGGATGAAGCCCTTCGCTATTTGTTTTCCTCTCCTGATGGTGGGGTAGCCCGCCCTCTCCAAAAGGTCACAACACAGATTGAACATTTCGCTTCCCAGAACTCCTGCGTGAAGGGCGTCAAGGCAGGCATTTTTTGCCTCCAGCACCGCCTCAAACATCCTCCTCACCTCGTCTGGGGCCCTGCCCTTCACCACGGTTCGGGTTATGTCCGCCCAATAACGCCTTCGTATGCTTCTGGGATAAAGGTCCAGGACGATGGGCTGATCCGCCCTCAATTGGTCCTGGGCCTCGCCAGAATAGTGGGGGTCCGCCGAAGGGGGGCCAGCGGCTACGATAATGTCCTCTTCAAGGGCGCACCAGTGGTCTAGGAATTTGTGACCCAGGATGGTTTTCACCTTGCCCACCGTCAGGGGCTCCCTCCTTCCATCTGATTTAAAAATTAATTCGCCTTCCGAGCCGACTTGGCAGTTGGCTATTAGGTCAATTATCTCCGCGGTGACCTCCTCCACAACCTTTTGGACCCTGCTGATCTCCTTGATCTCTTCTGGTTCCTTTGTCTCCCTGGCCTTCTCGATTAGGTTAAACGTGGGCTTAATGGTCAGGCCCTCCTGCCTCAGCGTGTCCGCGGCTAGGGCTGGAAAGCTTGAGGGGACGCCTATAATCGTCCCTTCGTCCAGTTCCTTCTTGACTACGGATGCCAGAAACTTCATAACGCCCAGTTTAGGCTCCTCCGCCGTCTTAACTATCCTAAGATAATCATAGTCCGTGTAGGGTCTCACATCCTTGACGATGGACTCCTTCTGGGCCCTAGGGAACTCCATCTGATCGATAACGATGATGGGCGCGCCATCCAACTTCTTTAACAAGATGAAGGGGTCTGGAGCCAGAAACCCCGTCAAATAGTACATGTTCACATCCTTAAAGCTCTCAGAGTAGAGAAGCAAAGCCCCCAAACCCTTCTCAGCAAGAATCGCATCCAGATCCTTCCTCAAACCCATCCCATTCCCTTAATCTACTGTCCTCAGTTCCTCAAAATACGCTGAAAGGGCATATCAATTTTCTGTAGGCGGGTACAAAATTGTAAAGAAGAGAAGGGAGTTGGAGCCGGGCAGAAAAGATGCTTAAACCTAAATGCTTCCAAATTCTAAAGTGGGGCTCTGCCTTTAATGTAGGCTCGTTCAATCCAGGCTTCAGCGTTGTCGGCTTTTGACCTTTGCCCACCATGTCTTGTTGTCCTATCGCTGAACCTGACTGGTTTACTTATTCTTTGTGCTTCTATCACTATTCTTGCTCCTTTTATTGCATCATTTTCTTGAAAGTGATAATTGAGAAATGGTTTTGACAATTTTCAGCCTTCCTCTTTTATTTTCAGCTTTCCTTCATGAATGAGCATATCAAATACTTTCCGAACCAGTTCATATTTAAGTCCCAATTCATCAGCAACGTCACTCGGATAAACGGATTCGTTTTCCTTCAAGTGTTCCCTCAAGAAATTTTCTACCATGTCTTTAGCCTTTTCAAATGAAACCTCTTTTATTTCAATAGCCTTTGAAGAGCTAGCTTCTTCTAATTCCCTTATTCGTTTCCTCAGAGAATTCAACTCATTGTAAATCTCAAGATTCGTCTTGAGAACAGCGTTTTGAAATTCTTTAAACTCCACTTTTTGAGTCTCAATCAGATCGAGTATTTCCTCTTGAGTAAGTGTCCTAACTCTGTTACGCTTATCCATCTTCGCCGTCGCCATCGCTGCACAGCCTCCCTAACTAAATTAAGCGTGAACGCAAATATAAACCATTCATGGATTCAAAGCTCTTTTCTTATGACTAAAACACCCGTAAGATTGAAATAAGCTTAAACAGAAGGCACCCAATAATTAGGGAATGCAGTTGAGGGGTTAATTGGAAGGACCCGTTTGAACTTGAAGCCAGATATTATGACAAGATTTGGGGTTCAACCTGCGATTATTCAAAGGAAGCAGGGTTCCTGCGCCAAATCTTTAAAGATCATGGAGTTCGCAAAGTTTTAGATGTGGCATGCGGAACTGGGGGGCACTCCATGGAGTTCGCTAAACTTGGCTATCGCGTTGTAGGAGTTGATGTAAGCCAAAAAATGTTGGAATTGGCCAAGGCAAAGGCAGCTAAGGCGGGTATTGAAGTCAGGTTCATTCATGGGGATATGACTCAGTTATTCTCTGTGCTTAGTGAAGAGAATGTTGCTTTTCCTTTTGATGCTGTTATATGTATGGGTAATTCTTTAGCTCACCTGCTTGACGAAGAGAGCTTCAGAAAAACTTTAGACGAAATTTCCAAGGTGCTATGTAGCAGCGGAGTATTAGTCTTTTGGGTGAAAAACGCCAAACTCATACGGGATGATCTCATCAATAGGCTTATGGTTGACAGCTTAATCAATGAACCAGATCTTTCACTAGCCCTTTTATGTTACACGTCTAGGGATAAGGCAGATCCCGACATATTGATATGGAACTCCATTTACTTGATAAAAGATCATGGAAATTTAGACTTTCAGGTTAGAACTCACCCCCTCAAATGGTTCCGTCACGAAAAATTAGCTGAAATACTAAAATCTCAAAGATTTAAGGTCATTCACACCTACGGAGACACCCTAGGCCAGAAAACCTTTGAAGAAGAAAAACACGACACAATATTCCTTATATGCCAGAAGATGGATGCGGTACGTGTCTAGCTCCAGCCTCTTTTTAAGGAGCCGGAATAATGTTTAAGCCTACGATTCTTTGAAGATGTTCAACGTTTCTGGTGGCTAGGGCGTAGCCTCTGGTTAGGGCTATGGCACCCATTAGTGCATCTTTTAGTCCGATGGGTTGCCTCTTGGCCTCTAAATCGGCGTATATGCGTCCAGCGTCTTCAGCGGACCTGAGGCTCATCCTTAGAACGATTAGCCTTTTAAGCAATTTCTTTGTTGAGCCTAAATTTTCTTCCAATCTCTTTGATTTATAGGCTCCGTGGTAAAGCTCGAAGGCGTTTACGATGGTTGTTGCCAGCAGATAACCCTTATTTTCCATTTCGCCAATGAAGTCAACGGTTTCTCCCACGCCCCTGAGGAGGTCTATGAGGATATCCGTGTCTATTACAACTCGGGCAATCTCCATTTTCTCCAAGCCTCCCCAAGCGAAGCCTTGATTTCAGCAACTTCGTCCTCGGAAACGTCCCAGGATCCTGCTAAATCAGTTATCCTAATGCCTTTTCCCCTTAAGGTAATTAAGTGCCGTACGGCCTCGTCAAGGGAAACGGGACGCTTCAACTTCATTTGAAGCTCCCCCGCGATTTCAGATAGTCTAGCATAGGTTTCCCTGCTGATTTTAACGGTCTTAACCTCCGTCATTTGTTCCACCAAGTGGAGAAAGTAGCCAAAATACACATATAAACCTTCCTACCAATAAAGCAGACTTCAATGATTTTATCTGCCAGATTTTAAGGCTTAGATTGTCAGTATGGATCAAAAGGCAGAAATAACTCTGTGAATAAAGGTTGGGGTGGTGGAGTTTAATGGAGAGGTTGCGAGTTCTTGGGGTTGGGGCGCATCCTGACGATTTGGAAATTTCCTGCGGGGGCACCTTAGCCAAGTATGTGGAGTTGGACCATGAGGTTTCCATGGCCTACGTTACCAACGGGGATATGGGCCACTTCGTCATCCAGCCCAAGGAGCTGGCGGAGATAAGGCGGGAAGAGGCCAAGAGGGCGACAGAAATCATAGGCGCTAAGTTCCTTTGGTTGGGCCTCCCCGACGAGTGGGTCTTCCACGACAGGAGAACTAGGGAGATTGTTATAGACGCAATTCGAGAAGCCAAAGCGGATATAATTATTACCCATGATCCTCAGGATTATCATCCGGATCATGTGGCCGTAAGCGACCTGGTCTTCGCGGCCAGCTTCCTGGCCAGTCTTCCCCATGTGGTTACTGAGCATGGATATGTTGCAAGGGTGCCCGAAATCTATTCCATGGACACCTACGCGGGCGTAGGCTTCCTACCCGACGAGTACGTAGACATAAGCTCAGTCATGGAGACAAAAATGAAGGCCCTTTCCCAACACGAGAGCCAAGTGAAATGGCTCAGAGACCACGACAAAATCGACATCCTGGACACCGTGAAAACCATCGCCCGGTTCAGGGGAATCCAAGCCGGCGTGGCCTACGCCGAGGGCTTCAAAAAAATGAGACGGCGGCCCGGAACCACTCACCGTAGGCTCCTTCCCTAGGGCACCTGTGAACTTTCCGTCTTTAACAGTCTTCCGTAAGGGGAAGCTAGAGCTTCTCTATGGTCCTCATGATCTCAGCGTAGGTCTCTACGTGGCATCTCCAGCCTGCCGAAATCATCTCATCTATTGCCTGCTCAGCCCTTTCCTTCGTTATTAGTTTTTGTAGGACTGCCCTCATAAGGATGTAGGGCGTCCCGGCATAGGGTATCCCGTAAATTTTAGCGGTCTTTCTAGCCGACGCATCGTCTACTATTGCTATCCCGCCCCTCTCTTTGGCAATTACAAGGATTTGTGCATCAGTTAAGTGAAGTCCCCTTGTTTCAGGCAGCCTCAATAAGAGCCTTTGATCTTTAGGCTCAACCACTTGGAGCGTGTGGATTTCAAACATCCCTTCAAGGATAAGCGCATCCGGAACACCTTTACCTTTTCCCTTGTTAACAACCTCTTTTCTGACTTCAGGGGATGTCAGATTCTCAACCCTTAAGGCCTCTAGGACACTGCCTAATCCAATTTTGGTAAGGTAAATCAGAGGCGTAGAATTCAAAACGAGGGGCTTCACTTAGACTCCGCCATTAAAGCCTCTTGGGCTTCTCTCTCGATTTCTCCAGGCGCATAGTTCACCCAAGTTATCCCCTCCTGTCTTACCAAGTCCGCGAACTCCCAGAGAGAGAGCTTGGCCACCTCCGCAGCCTTGGCAAAACTCGCCTTTCCTTCACGTAACAGTTTTAGGGCGGTTTGTTTCCTCCACTCGGCGATTCCTATTTTGAGAAGGGTTCTCACGGCCGTCGCCTTGTCAACGCCTTCATGCTCCACTATTTCGTGAATCTCCCTTTCTGTTTCTTCTGGTATTCTTACGGCGATGGGTTTGAGCGTCAACGTGGTCACCGTATACAGATGATGTCTTACGCATACTTAAATATATTGTGACAAATCTGGGAGGTGGACGTACGCTTCAGCATAAACTTAATATAAGCCTTCGTCTTTCATAGGTTTCCGCTAGGTAGGTGCGATCTATGGCTACGAATGCCTAAAGGTTTTCATCGGATCACCTAGTTTAAATCCCAAGTTTATTTTCTAAATCTACACGGTTACACGCCTAACCCCTGTGGAGGTTTGATGGTTGGAGTATGCTGTGGAGACCTTTGACCTGACCAAGGTCTTTAGGGACCGGGAGAAGGGTAAATCCCGGACCGTTACAGCAGTGGACCATATAAACCTTAAGGTGAAGCGAGGTGAGTTCTTCGGCCTCTTGGGGCCCAACGGCGCGGGCAAGACCACCCTGATCAAGATGCTCTGCACCATAATTTTGCCAACGAAGGGAACCGCCAAGGTCAACGGCTACGACATCCTGAAGGAGGCGGACAAGGTGAGGAGCAGCTTCGGTTGGCTCCACGGGGAGACCGGGGGCCGCGCCCTCTACTGGCGCCTCGACGCCGAAGACAACCTCCGATTCTATGCCCACCTTCAGAACGTGCCCAAGGATGTAGCCGAAAAAAGGATATCAGCCCTTCTGGAATTCTTTGAGCTGGACAAGGAAAGGAATAAGCTGGTCATGGAATACTCCACGGGCATGAAGGTGCGGATGATGTTGGCAAGGTCCCTCTTGGCCAATCCACCTATCCTCTTCATGGACGAGCCCACGGTGGGCTTGGACACCATGGCCGCCGTGGAAACCCGAAAACTGCTTAAGGCCCTGAGCGCCGAGTTGGGGAAGACCATTGTTTTCACAAGTCATAACATGCATGAGGTGGAGCAGCTCTGCGAGAGGGTGGCCATCATCCAAAATGGAAGAATTATAGCCGACGACTCTCCATCAAGGTTGAGGGAGGTGATCCGTGAAAGCCGCATCATAGAGGTCAAAATTCGAGACCCCAGGGACCCAGCGGAAATCTCCCAAAAGCTTGCTGAGGTGCCCCTGGTTGTGAAGGTTCTGGAGGCTAAGCGGGAGGACCTTGACTCCACCATTCGCCTGCAGGTGGAGGATGAATATCAAGCCATTCCTAAGGTAGCCAAAAAACTGGAGGCCTTAGGGGTGAAGATCGCCTCCATTCGCCAGGCAGAGCTAACGCTGGAGGACATCTTCGTTAAAATCACCAAGAGTGAGAAGCCATGAAGGTGCAAGACCTGATTCAAGTTTTCAAGGAGGAACAAGCGAGGTCGAGGTCAGATTTGAGGCACATATGGGCCGTCTTCTGGGCCAACTTCAAAATCTTCTTATCCTATAGGACTTGGGTGATCACCGAAACTCTGAGCACCGTGACCTCCATAGCCATGTACTCCTTCATGGGGCTCCAGGTTCCGCCTGACCGCCTGGTGGAGGCGGGCTACGGCAACGTCAACTGGCTGGCCTTCGCCCTGGTGGGGATAGCCTCCACCAACTATCTCTGGATGTGCATCGGTAGGCTGAGCCACTCCATGCAGCATGAGATCCGAGACGGAACCTTTGAAACCGTTATCTCATCGCCCATAAGGCTCCGCTCCTACGTGATCGGCATGTCCATCAGGGGTTTTCTGGTGAGTAGCTACTTTATGGTGGGCGCCCTCTTAGTGGGGACGCTGGTCTGTAGGGCGCCCCTGATCATCAACCTTGAAACTGCCCTGTCCTCCATCCTTTTGTTCCTAATGCTGATAATCAGCCACATGGGAATCGGGATAGTCGCCGCCGGCATCATCCTAGTCTACAAGAAGGGAGACCCGGTAGCTTTCCTCTTCTCAGCCTTCACGGAGTTCTTTGGAGGGGTCCTTTTCCCCCTCAAACTCCTAGAGAACTATCCAGTACTCAACGCCGTAGCTTGGGCGATGCCCTACACCTATGCCCTTGAAGCCCTGAGGAGGGTTCTTCTAACGGGGGCTACGGTGGTGTCTCCAGAGGTCTTCACTAACATTCTCATCCTAGTGGGCTACACGTTGGTTTTCATGCCTCTGGGTCTCCTTGCCTTTAAGTGGGGTTATAACCGGGTGAGGAATGAGGGAACCACGGCCTCTTACTGAGGAGGGATGAAAACCATGGATCGGGAGGAAATCCTAAGGCTGTTGTCTGAAGAAAACCCTTCAAGGCCCACTCCTGTGTGGAGAATGGTGGCCTCCCAGATCGTCAGGGACTTTAAAGTATGGTGGACCTACAAGATGTGGCTAACTCTAGACATAACGGGCACCATGCTCTTCATATCCACCTACTACTTGGTCTCCCACATAATTTCGGGCCAACACATCGCCAACGCTGGGTACACCACCGGAGGATACTTCACCTTCGCCGTGGTGGGCATAGCCTTCCAGCAGTACGTCTTCTCCTCAGTAATGGGCATCAACGAGAGCATCCGGGACGAGCAGTGGATGGGAACCATAGAGACCATCCTTTCGTCGGCCACCAGCTTCCGAACCTTCCTCTTTGGCGAGTCCATTTTCTTCTTCATCGTAGGCTCCTCCTTCCTAGCCGGCTCCCTGGCAACAGGCCTAGCCCTGGGAGCAGAGTTCCGATTAGAACCCCTGACCTTCATCTCCATCATGGTCCTATCCATGCTGCTGATTGCCAGCCACATGGCCGTGGGCATCCTAGGTGCGGGCATTATCATGAAGACCAAGCAGGGAAACCCCCTGGTATGGGCCTTCTCCTGGATGACCCAGCTGGTTTCAGGCGTCTTCTACCCCTTGGGCCTGCTGCCTTGGTACCTGGAATGGGTCGGAAAGATATTTCCCCTCACCTATTCGCTGGATGCCATAAGGCTGTGCCTCCAGGGCGGCCAGACCTTGGCTTCCCCTATGGTCCTAAACGATGTGGCATCCCTCCTAATCTTCATAGCCGTGGCCCTACCCTTATCCCTCTACATCTTTAAGTTGGGCTACGACTCAGCCAGAAGGGAAGGATCACTAAGCCAGTATTGAGTCAATTATTGATATTTGTACTCTAGAGCCTCATTTTCTTTGTAACTTCTTTAGGTATCGGGTTTTCGAGGATGAGGCCTCGCTCCTTGCACAGCCTAGCGACATGCCCGTCGTTGCTCACGATTACGGATATCCCGTTAGTTTCTGCGGACGCTATTAGGTTTGCGTCAAAAGACCTGACCTTGTGGACCTTGGCGATCTCTAGGGCTTTTCTGGCAATGTCAGTCGTCATGGGTAGAAACCGTATTCTCCTGCTTCTGGTTAATACATCAAGCTTACCGAAGGCTTCTTCTCGTTCCACCCGGTAGTCCTCTACTAATGCGTGATACGTTTCCAATAGACTTACAGTCGCTATCGCGACGCTTATTTTTCCATGAATTGCGTTCTGTACTAATGGCCAGCAGTATGGATGGGCATCGTGCCTACGGAAGAGAGCGTATGAAAGGATATCCGCGTCGACAATTCTCATCGCGTCCAAGCCTTCTCCCGCGAAAAGGCCTTATTATGGGCTTCTGGGTCGCCAGTTTCGCAAGGCTCCCTTAGGGAATGAATCGCCAAATCGCTTTCTTCAACTAATGGAATCAACTCAATAAGGTCCTCGCGGGGTACCAACTCCAATCTACCTTCCTCAGAGAGCCCATACTTCTTCCTAACCTCTTTCGGTATAACTATACGTCCCTGCTTGTCAATTGCGACCTCCAAATGGAATCACCATATACCATTACCACAACTTCTCATATAAACCTTCGCTTAAACCAAGATTGGCATCTCGTGGGCCTTAACAATCACCTGATTAATCACGATCTTAACACCAAAATCGCCAAACTCCTTGGACGCGGTTCCGCGGGGATCGACACCTCCCCCTATGACGGGCACACTCTTGTCCTCTGGCAGTCGGCTCATGTCCACGCAGTCGGGCCTGAGGGTCACTGAGCCAATATTGAGACACATCGACACTTTTGCACTATGAGGAGCTGATGGTGAAAAGGGACTTACGCTTTTTTAATGCAATAGTATCCATCCGATGCGTGATGTAGAATGCCTTTTAGAAAACCTAAATACTTAGTCCAGCTTTCTGAAAGATAGATCTAAAGTTGAACCATGTATCTGGGTGATCTAGTTGTATAAGAGTGTGTTAGAGAAGGTGCGGAAGGAAGCCTCTGGGATTAACGCCAAGAATGTCGTCACAAACATAGTTCGTTTCCACAGGGTTCAGGCCTCTCCGGGCCTCCGCCAGGCTGCTGAATATTGTGAAAGGTGGTTCAGGGAAAACGGTCTGGTCTCCGTGGAAATTCTGGAGTTCCCTGGGGACGGAAAGCAAATCTACTGGAGTTATAAAATGCCCCAGGCTTGGTCTATAAAGGACGCCGAACTGAGGGTTGTCTCACCGAAGGGCGCCCAAGGGCTTCTTTGTAGCTTTAGGGACTTGCCCATGTCGGTGATCCAGAGGAGCGCTCCTACGCCACCTGAGGGGGTGGAGGCGGAGCTTGCTGTCCTAGAGGACGGAACGGAGGAAATAGATTATAGGGGAAAGGACGTTAAGGGCAAGATCGTCCTGACATCCGGCGAAATCCAACAGGTGAAGGAGCTGGCCGTGGACAAATACGGAGCCTTGGGAATCATTACCGACCGCATGGCAGAATTCCCACCCATTAGGCATCGGATGGATGTGGGGGGAGCCCTCTGCTACACCTCCTTCTGGTGGAGGGAGGGAGAGAAAAGGTGTTTCGGCTTCGTGCTTTCACCTAAGGAAGGCGAGAAGTTCAGGAAGACGGTGAAGGAAATAGAGAGAAAAAGGAGGCTTAGGGAGAAGCTGGAGGAGGACGAGGAGAAGGGCGTTAGAGTGCACGCCAAGGTGGACAGCGAGTTCTACGACGGGACCTGCGAGGACGTTACGGCAGTCATACCCGGGAGGGAATTGGAGGAAGATGTCTTGGTGGTTGCTCATCTATGTCATCCACTTCCCAGCGCCAACGACAACGCCTCAGGCTGCGCCGCTGCCATGGAGATGGCCCGATGTCTCAACCAGCTCATATCCCGTGGAGAGCTTCCCCAGCCCAGAAGGTCCATCCGTTTCCTGCTG
>Ga0315306_10000948_pt1 | contig 13925 bp, 10 predicted proteins | sample TDP1_MG_FD_203803 | JGI IMG/M metagenome (GOLD analysis project Ga0315306, IMG submission 203803) | Freshwater sediment microbial communities from Lake Towuti, South Sulawesi, Indonesia - TDP1 | ecosystem: Environmental > Aquatic > Freshwater > Lake > Sediment | place: Indonesia: South Sulawesi... | reverse complement strand
AGGCGCTAGATCAAGGCATCGTCTTTGTGGATGGTATGATGGTGCTCAAGCCAATAGTTGAGGGAGGATTTGTGAGGGGGGTACAAGCTAGGGATCTAAATAGAAGCAAAGTGTCAAAGTTCTACTCCACGGTCACGCTGGACGCTAGCGGTTTTGCAGCGGTTCTCAGGCAAAAGTTGCCACCATCATGGGGGCTCGAGGATGTGGCTCAGGAGGATGTGATTATTTGTTATCGGGAAATCAGGAAAATTAGTTCGGCAATTGATCTAGATTATTGCCAGATTTACTTGGAGCAGAAAACATCGCCTGGCGGATATTACTGGATTTTTCCGAAGGGAAATGATGAGGTGAATGTGGGGCTGGGAGTTCAGATGAAGGGCGCTTATCCAAGTCCAAAGGAGCTACTTTATGGCAATGTGTTGTCGCAGCCACTGTTCAGGAATTCTAAGGTTCTAACAGGAGGCGGGGGCGTGGTCCCAACACGGAGGCCGTTAGACTGTTTGGTGGCGAATGGAATCATGTTAGTTGGCGACGCAGCATGCATGGTTAATGCGATTCATGGAGGTGGAATAGGCTCGTCTATGATGGGGGGCAAGCTTGCGGCTGAAGCAGCGGCATCAGCGATTGAAAAAGGCGGCGTGAGCAGGGAAGAGCTTTGGCAGTATAATTTGGAGTATATGCAAAATTATGGTGCTAAGCAGGCGGGGTTGGATGTATTCAGGTTATTCTTGCAAAGGCTTACTAATGATGAGCTGAATTTCGGGATGGAACATAAGCTGATAAAGGAAGAAGATATATTGCACGCGAGCATGGGCGATGATCTGAAACTGAATATTACTGACAAGAGTATGCGGATGCTTAGGGGACTTAAACGACTTGGGCTTCTGAATCGGCTGAGGTCTACTGCGAAGATGATGAGGAAGTTGAAGAATTTACATCAACAGTATCCTATGCCCAGCGAATTTGATGATTGGAGAAAACAGATTAGGCAGATATACGCAGAACTGAAAAAAGCCGCGCTATAGCTGTGTCTTTAAAATTTTTCAATCAAGTTCTCAAAACAATGGGATTCTAAACTATTAGCGACTTGATTAGGCTCATTTTTTTGATTTTTGGCTTGCAGGGGATTTTCAATGTGTCTTTTGAGTAGTTTAAGGAACAATTGAGTGCATCTACTTCTTCTTTTAATTCTTTGAGCTGTTGACGTTGCATCTCCCTGTTAGGGATGGAAGTGACTATTTGATCGATTAGTTGTGTGACCGCGCTTGTTAGCATGATGTGGTCTGCAATCCTATCAGCCCTTTCACGCTCTACAAGCCCATATTCACGTTTGATCTCGTTCATCATATACATGCTCTTGTAGGTAATCTCAACGATCTCGTTCCTAGTCATCCACTTTGTTTGATAGTTTAGGAAGAACTGCCAGCCGGGGCGTGTTAGGGCGTTTCGATGGTCAACTAGAGTTTTGAGCAGCCGTTCGTACCCATATCTCTTAGGATCTTCAAATGCTGGGCTTCCTGGGTCTAGGAATGGTGAATTAGGGGCAATGAACGGATGCAGCCTGCAATCTTTCCCGTAGGCTTCTACGAGCCTGCGTGCGTACTCTACGCTCTCAATTACTGATTGGGGTGTCTGTTTAGGTAGACCAATGATGAAGAAGACTTCCAGCTTCTTGCAGTTGAGGCTTAGTGTGTGCTGTATAGTTTTCTCAAGCTCACGGTTTGTATAAGGTCTGCCGTGAAGCCACCTTACCTGTTCATCATGACTTTCAGGGGAAATTTCTAGACTGTAGTTTGCACAGGACTTCGCCACTTTTTCTAGGAATTCTCTGGACGCCGAATTAAACAGTTCAATCACTATCGGATTGTCTATGCGCTGTTTCTTTATCTCGTCCAATATTTGTTCGGCGTAGCGTTTGCCACGCTGTCGTAAATCGCCGATCAGGCAGATTGGAGCCTTAATGTAATCCTCGATTGTCCTCATTTCTTCAACTAGTTTTTTGGGACTTTTGAAGGCAGGGGCGCTTCGGTTGTAGAATCTTTTGTAGGCGCTGCATGAGCCTCCGCAGATGATGCAGTTGTAATTACAGCCTCTGCAAGTGAGGAGAGCGGTGATGGGATAGTCTAGCCAGTTTTCGAAGGGAAGGCATCCGGTGAGATCATGATGTCTTAATACTAGGTTCACGATTTTCGAATAGTCTATACCAATCTCGTCAAGCGTTTTTGGCACCCAGCTTATGGGATTCGCGTGTATTCTCCCAGCTTTATCTCTCCAAGTTAGGTTTGGAACATCCCGGGGGATCTTCTGCTTCTCCATGTATTGCATCAATTGGAGTAGCGGCTTCTCAGTTGAATCTCCTCTTACGATATAGTCTACGTATGGAAAATTACTCATAATCTCATTGTGAAAGTATGTGGAGGAGAGCCCGCCCAGAATTACCGGGGTGTCAGGATGATATTTTTTAATGAGCTTGGCCACTTCCAAGCTTCCGTGAGAGTGAACTAACCAGTGCAAGTCGATGCCGAAGGATTTAGGCTCGAGCTGCTCAATCAAGTGCTCCACATTAAACTTAGGATCCTTGAGCATTTTCACACCCAAATTAATTATGCGCACATGAAAACCGTTTTGCTCAAGGTAGCTCACAATGCTCACAAAACCTATTGGATAAAACTCAAAGACGGGTGTGGAAGGAATGCCGTCGCTAATTGGCCCGTACAGAGTTATGTTCTCTCTAAAGTCGTAGATACTTGGAGCATGTAACAAGATTAGATCAGGCTTTGGCATCGCTATTCCGGCATGTTTCGTGATAGAACTTAACTTTCTAAAATTCCTCAGGTGACTAAATGGAGTTATATCCTTTATGCATAAGAGGTTTTCACAGGTTAAGTCGTGCCCGGAACTGAGTTTAAAATGGAGTTTGTATCGTTAACTGTTGTGTTAGTTCGCATGTAAAGTAAGATTAAGTGTTCACAAGGTTGACAGCCAAATTTGTAGGACATATCCCACAAAATAACTAATCGCAGCTCCACAAATTCCTAGTACAACGTACTCTATGCCTGTACGTGTAGGGGGCTCGTTGCTTAATTTACCCACGTAGGTGCCTAAACTGAATAGGATCACTGTCGCAATTACAAAAGAACCAATGATGGACCTATTTATGTCCAAGAAAAAGAACGGAACCAACAAAATAAACAAAACAAAGACGGTTGCCAAAAATGAGAGCGCCCCACTTAAAAAGACCTCCCTTAAAGAGTGTACCTCCGTTGTAATACCATGTTCATCTCGAGCATGGATCTGCGCGCCTCTTTCTGTGCGTTCTGACAGGTAAAAACCTATAGAGTTTCCTAATGCGTCGGCTAAGCCACCAGTTATGGCAGCAATAAGAATCATATTAAGATTTGATGTGGCTACAGCGACCCCAATAATTAACCCAGTTATACAGATTACACCATCTGTCAGACCAAAAGCAGCACCCTGAAAACCTTCAATTAACTTCATTGTTTTAGCCTTTTTTTAGTAAAGTACCATTACTCCTGCTTAAAGGCTTATTGAACTTTTTCACATTTTTTCCATAGCAATTATCTGTTTTGCGGTTTCCATGCCTGACTGGAAGGCCCTATTCACACCTGCACCAAAAGTGTTGGATCCTGCTAATAGCAGTCCCTTAATCGGGGTTATGTTGCTAGGCAACTGTTGATCTAGGGGAGTGCCGTACCATCCGCCTTTATACTGCCAAGTATATCGCTCAAAGGTGAGGGGTGTAGCCATATCTCTGACTATGATATGTTTAGACAAGTTGGGTATCACGTTTTCAGCCATCGCTATCAATTTGTCAGCGACTTCATTTTTTAAGGCCCGATACGCGTCGGTTCGTTGTCCATTAGGGCCAGTTTTCCAGTTATTTCGGTAGTCGTATGGTGCTTGAGCGAGAAGAATAACACTACTCTTACCTGGAGGAGCGTAAGAAGGCTCAAGATTTGAGGGAATCCTGATCGCAAGTCCGGAGATGATTTCGGTGATTTCCCCATCGTATGATTCTAGGCGGATGCGGTCTAGTCTTTTCACTGACTCAGGGTCTTCGCCGTAGCTGATATGTGAGGGATATTTCCTCAGATCCATATCAATGCCTAGAAATACCAGTATCCCTGAGATTGACTGTTTTAATTCCTTAATGTACTCCACAAATTTCTTATCGAGATTTTCCTCGCCTACAAGTTTGAGGAAGGTTTGTTTAGCATCGGCATTTGAAACAACGTACCTAGCCTTTATTTTGGTCTTGTTTTCTAGTTCTACACCAACAGCCCTACCATCTTCTACCAAGATTTTTGAAACAGCAGTTTTTAGTAGCAGTATACCGCCAGCTTTCTTGAAGCCCTCGGCAAGATGGTTACTGAATGCAAGAAGCCCTCCTTTAGGATAATAATTTCCCCCAACATGTACGTCTGTCATTACAAAGGCAGCTATTGGCGAGATGACTTTTGAGGGAGGCATGCCGAACCAGCCGCTATAAATCCCAAGAAGTCCTTTCAACTTGAAGTTTTTCAAAAATTCATCCAACAGATCTTGAAATGACATCTTCTTCCTTCCATAGTATTTGGTGACAACGGGATATCGCATCGCGAATTTTATCATCTCAAAAGGATTTTTCGGGGGCTTGTCAGCACCTCTTTTTATCTCTTCAGCCATAGTGATCACTGTCTCAAAATATTTGTCGATACCCTCTTTCTCAGAGGGGAACAGTTTTGCCAATTCCTTCTTAAATTCTCCTAGATCCGCATGTATAGGAAATCTAGCTTGAGAAGAAACAAAGTATTCTAGAGGATCAATTCGAGTGAATTGAATGCCCTTATCTAACCCTAGCTCTTTCAACCATTGTTTTAGATAGCCGTCTTCTCCGCATCCGAGGATTCCCTCCGCTCCCCCGTCAAACGTAAAATCCTTCCTTTTGAAAGAGGTGACATAGCCGCCTGGAATAGAGTGTTTTTCCACTATGAGTGTTTTTAACCCAGCCTTTGCAAGAAAGGCTCCACAGGTCAGTCCACCAATACCCGCACCAACGATAACGACATCGTATGCTTCTTTGAGATTAGCAATTTTTTGAGAAATCATTGATTCCACCAATAAATCATGTTAACAGAGTTTGATTAAATCGGTTGTGATAGCCTTGAACCTAAGACTAGCCTTTGAGATCATCTACTCTGGGTTTTTAGAAATCTTCTAATCGGGGGATTTTGACGTTCCCATGCATATTTAGGAATAGTTCTGGTTTCTCTGTATGGATAGGAATTAATTCTTTAGGATTAATTTTTTCGATTATTTTCTGTATTTCTGTACCACTTGCGTGACCTGAAGCATGGAAGTGATATCTTTTAAGTTTGAAAAAATCTAACCAACAATTTAGTCGTTTCTCATCTATTATTTGTTCTTCGTTATGTGGTTCGGAAGACGAGTGGATATATATGCTCCCAGTGTTGGGAGCAATGTCAATTAATTCGTTTATGTCGAAGAAAGTCAAACAAATTATAACTTTGTCTTGATTGTTATGTATCCAGTCTGCCGTGACAGCATTAGATTTGCCTAAGAAATCTTTCTCCCACTGCGCATAATCGGATCCCGCATATAGACCTGTCTTTTTTCTATCGATATAGACGAGTATTCTTTCATCGTCAACTCTGGGGACATCTCTAATTCCTGGAACTTTCAGTAGCTCATTGAGCAAATATGCATGTCTTTTTGTAATCGCAATTTTTCTATCGTTATCCTCTGCAATTTTGTAGAAAGTTAAAAACCTGTAGAGGTCTTTGTACGAAAAATCAGCGACAACAAGTTGGCTACATTTAGAAACTATCCTATTTGAATTCTCTGCGACATAATTCTCAGAATAGCTTTCTGCTTCGTCAATTCTAGTTCCTTCGCAGATCAAAATGTCTACATGGTCTTTCGCAACCTCATCTATGAACTTCTTGGTAAGCTCACCATGAACCCCAAGAAGCCTCAAATCACCAGTGTAAACTATGGATTTATCAGATGTATGAATTAGAAATGCCATCGCTCCCGGTACTGAATGGTCAACATTAAAGCTCTTTATCTCCAAGCCGATTTTTAGCGTATCCCCGCTAATTAATGATATAAAAGCTCTAGGAGTTGGAGGGCATCTATCGACTAAAGGGTGCGGTTTAAAGTTATATATCTCGGTTTCCAAGCTTCTATGTCCAGCTTCAAGCATCGACTTAGCATAGCATTTGGTTATCTCAGAGCAACAAACTGGAATTGTCTCATCTAAGAGCGAAATATAGGCTGAATGATCTTGATGAATATGAGAAAGAACTATTCCATCAGCAAAAGGTTTTCCATGTGGAGTTTTTCCAATCAACCTTAGCAAATCTGCCCTATAAATACCATCGATATAAGGCAATAATTTCAATGTTAAAAAGTCTTTAAGCCCTGTGCAGGAATACCTCGGTTTAAGATATTCCTCGAAGAACGTTCCATATTTCGAGAAGCTCATACCAAAGTCAAGAAAAATTCTGGCATCTTTGTCCTCAACCAGAATACGGTTTCCACCAATTTCATTTATCCCACCATAGAATTTGATGTTAGTCAGTTAGATGTTCCCCTTTACTTGCCTTTCGATTTGGTTCTCTTTTTATTTAAGTAATTTTATTCCTGTTCTACTTTCCCTTCGATTAAAACCCTAGCAATATGTCAATCATATCTTTCTTTGGCAAAAGCCAATCGTGGTTTATGCTCAGAGTCATAAAGACCTTCTCTGAATCTTTCTTGTGTAGAAGACAATTCTTAGACGCGTAACTATTGCCCAATCGTCACAGCAAATGGTCATGGCTTTCCGTCCCTCGCTCCACGAGTCGCTCCAAGGAGGAGAGTAACATCGCTCCCCAGGTTTCACTTAGTTGCAGGTTCGGGTCTATGGGATAAAAGAGGAAAAATCATCTGCCAAAGGAATACTGATGGCAGGATCGAGGGGAAGACAAAAGAAATTGACTCAAGCTAGTTATAAACTCAAGAACCTTTTTAAATGAAGCTTTAGTGCAAATATTTTATGTTTCTCAAACGCATCAAATCCGAAATTGTATCACAGATCTCCTATTTCATTGGATCTGACAATGAAGCCATTGTTGTGGATCCCAGACGCGACTGTCATATCTATGTCAAACTAGCTAAGCGAAAAGGAATGAGGATAAAATACATTTTTGAGACTCACCGTAACGAGGATTATGTCATTGGCTCCATTGAGTTAGCTTCTCTTACAGGTGCTGAGATCTACCATGGTCCTTGGCCCGAGTTTAAATATGGAAAAGTTCTGAGGGATGGACAGGAATTTGAGTTTGGTCGATTGAGGGTAAAAGCCATCCATACTCCCGGCCACACGCCAGGATGTATGTCCTACGCAGTATCAGACTTAGACTCTGGAGAAGAAACTGTCCTTGTTTGTACTGGAGATACTCTCTTTGTTAATGATGTAGGTCGCACAGATTTCGGTGGCCCAAATAAGAGGAGGGAATGGTCTGAGAACCTCTATGACAGCATTTTCAACAAGCTCCTCCCGCTGGGTGATCACGTGATCCTTTGTCCTGCCCATGGAGCAGGCTCAGTTTGTGGAACAGGAATCGCCGATCGAGAGTGGAGCACCTTAGGCCTTGAGCGCTTGATGAATCCTATTCTTCAGCAATCAAAAGAGGAGTTCATAGAGTACAAGGTTAATGAGCATCATGAATATCCCCCCTATTTCCGTCTTATGGAAAAATACAATGTCAAAGGGGCACCCTTTGTGGGATGTGGTCCAAATCCTAGAGCCTTATCACCAAAAGAATTCAAAGAGGACATGAATAAGGGAGCTATAGTCTTAGATGCTCGTTCACCCTCAGCCTTTGGTGGGGCTCATATAATTGGTTCGTATAGCATTCCTCTGCGTGTGTTAAATTTTGTGGGTTGGCTACTTCCATATGACAAGTCTATCTTACTTGTAATCGATGACAAGGCAAACCTAAATTATGCTGCTAGAAGCTTGGTGAGAATTGGATACGACAAAGTTAAAGGCTACATAGGGGATGGCTTAAACTCTTGGTTAATGGAAGGTTATCCCACAGAGTCATCGGGCCTACTATCAGTAAGTGAGCTTAAGAAAAAATTAGATTCTGGCGAGAAGTGGACATTGCTAGATGTGCGGAGCAGGAACGAATGGGAAGAGGGGCACATTAAAGAATCTCAAAACATCTATGTGGGCGCCATCGAAAAACGGTTAAAAGAAGTGCCTAAAGACTTTCCCATTGTAGTCATCTGCGGGTCTGGAAACCTAGCGAGTATAGGAGCAAGTATCCTACTTAGGAGTGGGCGCCATGAGGTTTACAACCTTCTAGGCGGCATGAGTGCTTGGGAAAATAGGAGGTACCCAATATCCGAGTGAAAAATCGAAAAATAAAAAAATCCTGCCTTAAATCATCAACTAATGGTGTCGAATATGACTGAAGAAACTACTGTTGAGAAGCTCATCATGCCCAGGATAGGTGATCTTGCTCCAGATTTTGAAGCAGACACAACTCATGGGAAAAAGAAGCTCTCAAAGGACTATAAGGGAAAATGGGTGATTCTCTTCAGCCACCCCGCAGATTTTACGCCAGTTTGTACCACTGAGTTTGTTGCGTTCGCTGAAATATATCCAGAACTGCAGAAAAGAAATGTAGACCTAATTGGGTTGAGCATCGACAGCAACTACAGCCATATAGCTTGGGTGCGCAGAATAAAGGAGAAACTTGGAGTAGACATACCTTTCCCGATTATTGCGGATCTTAAAATGGAAGTAGCCAACAAATTCGGGATGATACATCCTAGCGAGAGCACAACCGCCGCGGTTAGAGCCGTATTTATCATAGACCCAGAAAGAGTGATAAGGGCAATAATTTACTATCCCCTCAACGCAGGAAGGAACATGCAGGAAATACTAAGGCTCTTAGATGCGCTGCAAACCGCCGACAAACACAAGGTTTCACTTCCCGCCAATTGGAAGCCAGGCGAGAAGGTCATAGTGCCGCCACCTACAACCCAGCAAGCTGCAGAAGCCAGGATGAAAGAAGGTTATGAGTGCATAGACTGGTTCCTCTGCAAGAAAAAGCTCTGAATGTATTAAAGAGGAATGAGGGCGACAAATCAGCATTACCACTCCTTCAATGATTTTACAACGAACAAATCTAGGAGGAACAGACAATGAAAGTCAGAGGCCCCTCAAGATGATCGGAGACTCCACAAACGCCCTATTCATGCTAGACTCAGCTTAGACAGAGAGAAGACTAGCTAGGACTCTAGCATCCACACCCACAATTTTTTATAGAGCAGATAAAAGCGGTATTCTCGAGCTTAAGGATTCCACTTTTACCGATGATATTTGATGTGTAACAAAAAAGAGTCACAGATAATAAGTCAGGATTCTTCCTCTACCTTACCTTCCTTTAAAATCCTCAAAGTTTTCTTTATTTCTTCTAATTCTTCATCAGAAATTCCATATAATTTTGCAACAAGTTGAGGCTCCCAAGAACTACAGATGTCATTTACCAATTCACAAGCTGGCTTTAACCTATTTGACGCGAGAAGATTAAGCCAAATTATGGGGGCATCTTCTTTGGACTTGGTTTCTGCGGTTAAAGTAATTTCAATCGTTGACACAGCTCCTTATCTCTTCGTCGTCGTCAACTCCTCAAAGTGTATCGAGATTGAGCGGTCAAAAGGTTAAGAGGGAGCTGGGGGACTATATAGAGCGATCTCATTGGGAGTAATACGAAGGAAGATGCTCTACTACGGAAGGGGTAGACCACGTGGACCGCTGCACTCCTTGGCCGATGTAACAAACTGCGCGTATCTAATTGCAATCTCAAAGAAATATGGAATTGATACACGCAAGTTTCTTGTATGCTTTCTCGATGCGTGGACGCATGAGAATTCATCGTACAAGAGCATGTCGATCAAACGCCGCCAGAAGACAAAGAATGATGGCACCTTTCTCGTAACGCAAGATCAAAAGATAATTGCGCAATTGAGACTTAATGAGAAGACGCTGGAATATCTGCCGGAAGTTGATCTCTCAAGCTTCCCGATTGGAAGAATCCACTCGGCTAGGAAAATCGAAGCGCTGAAAGCCATTGCCCTGCAAATCAAAGATATAAACGCTGGAGTCAAACGGGTCAATTTGAAAGCGAAGATCGTTAAGAAATCAATCACGAGGAAGGTCTTCTCAAGGTTCGGTGATCCTCTCGCTGTTTCGACTGCAACAATTTCTGATAACACTGGCTCGATCAAGTTGCCACTATGGAATGCCCAAATAGATACGGTCTCGGTCGGTAACGTAGTTCAAATTGAAAACGGACGGGTAAAAACGTTTAGAGGGGAACTGCAAGTGAACCTTGGCAGAACCGGTAAACTTCAAGTCGTCGAGAACCAACGAACTTGAGAGTTTAATAGTAGATTGTGACGTTTGACGCGGAGGGTGGGATTTCCGCACAAGTTTACCAGTAAAACAAAAAGAGGGGCTTAACAAACTTGTGGTCTTATAGAGATAATCCAGAATGCAATCAATTTCATTATCATCAAAACTATCTTTCCCAGAATTCTTTTTTCAATGAGCTAGAGCATAGAATATAAAAATGAACAGGTATATCTGAGTATCCGAGTTCTTGAGGAGAGAAGATCAGCATGGTTAAGAGGAAGAGGCGGGTGCCGCCTAAGGTTAAACGGTTAGAATTGAAAGTTAAAGAGCTGAAAGCGAAGTTAGCTGAATCCATGCCGAAGACTGAGGTTGAGGTTATTAGAACAAATCTGCAAACTAAGATTACTGAACTTGAAATAGAACTTGCTGAATCAATACCAAGGTTGAGGCTGAAAACCTAAGAGCCACGATCAAAAAGTTAGAAGCCGATTTAGCTAAGTCTATACCGAAAGTTAAAGCTGAGGACATAAGGATGATCATGAAAAGGATCATGAAATCTTAGTGCGATAAGGGAAGTTAACTAAATCAGCTTTTTAAACAAGCCTTCGTCTTGCTAAAGCTGAAGCCCAGATGCTTTCAAGGCTTAAGGCTGTTAGTATTTATGGTACCGATGCACCTTAACTAGTGGAATTGCCCAAGATGTCAGCTCCTACCACTAAGACTCCTCCTCCAACCAGTCTGCCTTGCCGGCGGTACTGGACGAGTCTTCGCCCTGAATGCAAGAAATGCAAGGACAAGATGAAATGCCCAATGTATCTCGCGGACTGGAAAAAACATCAAAGACTCATGAGGAGATAAAGAAATGAGTTTAGAGAAGGCGTGTAAAAACTGCTCCCACCTCAGAGTTAGAAGGGGAAACCTATACTGTTCCCTCATAAAGCAGAAAGTCTCTGAAACCTACTCCTGCGGCAAATTCAAACCCAAATAGGCTTCAAATAAATCCTCATCAGATGCTAATGAGAATATGTATAGCCTATAACGACTGCTATCGCTGAAGGAATTATCACTGTAGTTAATACTTGGATAGGGTCTGCTGGATTTATCTCAAACAGTTGAGCTTCAAAGCAGATGAAAGCGGTATACTCGACCTCAGGGATTGGTAGCCCGGAGGTTACCGTTCCCAGATTGTAATTTCTACCAAACTCCCCTCTTTTTTCTAGGAAAAGTGCCTGAAGAACGGATGAGAACTTCCTACAAAAAGTCTAACCGTGGTTCAGAGCAATAAGATAATAAAAAGAGGAGGAGAAGAGCAGAGTACTGAACATAATGGTGATCACATGGAGCTTATTGATACTGAAACATTTAGGGAAGTCCTTACCCATGAAGTTGAGATGATCACGATGAGAATTGGAAAATTGAAAGGCCTAACCCTGCTCTTTATCTATGCGTTTTTTCTTTTGTTGACAATAATTGCAGAAATCTGAATTACAGGTGTTTGTCAAAGTTGACTCATCACTGGGGATACGTCGGCGCTATCACATCAGCTATTTTCTTTGGAATGGCAGCAACTCTCAACAAGATTGTCTTGAAAGATGTTCATCCGTTGACAGTCGCTGGACTCATCTATTTTATTGCTGGTATAGTCTTGTTCTGCATTCGCTTATCCCATCTTCAAAATATGGTCTTATCAATGATGGAAACGCCAACCAAAACAGAAACCGTGATCAGGAGAAGAGATTTTGAAGTGCTCGCATTCGTTATCCTATCCGGTGCAGTTATCGCTCCTTTTCTATTCTTGTATGGCCTTAACGAAACAACGGCCGTCAACGCGTCCTTGCTTTCAAACATTGAAGCATTATTTACGGTGTTTATTGCCTTTCTTTTCCTTAAGGAAAGAGGAACCAGAAAAGACTATGTTGGTATCCTTCTGCTGATTATCGGTGCCATCTTTGTGACGACAAACGCTGAATTCCAGAAACTTAGTTTAACCAAAGAGGTTTTAGGCAACACATTAATTGTAGGCGCATGTTTATTCTGGGGGATAGACAACAATCTAAGCAAATTAATGAGCAAGAAACGCGACCTCGTCTTGATAACTGCGCTGAAATGTTTCATCGGCGGAGGAATATTGTTACTTCTTTCTATTTCCTTAAAACTTAATTTTCAAATCCCGTTATTCTCGATACCCTATTTATTTTCCGTAGGAGCTTTTAGCATCGGCTTTTCAATTCTCCTCTTTCTCTTTGCCCTGAGAGAAATAGGTTCGACGAAGACAGGCGTCATATTCTCAACATCTTCACTTTTTGGAGCGGCATTCGCATTTTTTATGCTCAAAGAAACTTTTTCTCCGATTCAATTGATGGCTGGATTTACAATGCTGTTAGGAGTTTATATCATATATAAAAGGTAAGTAGCTGCAAACATGAAAAACCGAGAATTTGAACGCAGCCCTGACTAGGTTTGTTGGTAGCCCGGAGGAGATTCGAACTCCTGTCAGGAGGTCTCTCCAAGCGTTCCGCCAGCCAGAGCCTCCCATCCTTGGTCGGTCTCGTCTATGACCTTTGACCGCTGAACGACCGGGCTGCTATTATTTATTAAGTGCAGAATCGGTTGATTAAGTTCTTTCGGTTTCTTCGGATCGAGATGATGAGGTCTTTGGCGAAGTTTAATGTTTCTTCGGTTTCGTTTGGTGTGAGCTCTTGAAGCTTGAATGCTTTGACGGCTGATTCGTAGATTGTGGGTGGTTTTTCTGAGACTCCGCGTATGCTCCGCATTAGCATGCTGTAGTCTGGCCGTAGTTTCTCTCTGGCAGAGGCAACCCACGCATAGCATTCTAGGACTTCCACAAGATTCGCGAGCAGATAGTGTATGGCCTCGGAGCTGGATCCTAGCTCAATTATGGCTTTTGCGATGTCGGTGACCCCTTTGTAGAGAAGGGGGCTTGAATAGTAGTCTATTTTCGCTTTTGTTTCAAAGTGGAGTCCGCTCATTGCCTGGGAATATTTTTTTGTGATATGGGAAAGTTCACTCCAGCAGGTTTTGAATATCTGAAACTCTCTCAAGGCGTCCTCTTTCCTAGCTACTTCTAGGTTTGCGATCTTCAAATAGCCAGTATAGAGTTCCCGCATGCCAGCCTTTGTGGCGGCTTCTTTGAAATTTTTAATAAAATGTCTCGTCGAGATGGGGAGACCTATTATATCGATTACGATATCGGCGGCTGCTTCTAACGCTAGCATGGCGTAGATGTAGGCACTCTCGTGGTCTCGACGGGTATATCCTGAGGCAGCTCGACTTATGAAAATGTCAGAGTTTACGAGGCGGTTCTCGGTGCGAATGTTAACCCGCCCAGGATTGCGGTAGGTTTTGAGCATCCAGTCCTTAGCGTTTGTCAGCCGCCAGTCAGCGTCATAGAGAATGTGCACCTCGAACAGTTTTTGATCAATTTTGGGGGGGAGCCGCCCAGCGATCCAGCTACGGGGAACATAGTTAA
>Ga0315306_10000946_pt1 | contig 13927 bp, 10 predicted proteins | sample TDP1_MG_FD_203803 | JGI IMG/M metagenome (GOLD analysis project Ga0315306, IMG submission 203803) | Freshwater sediment microbial communities from Lake Towuti, South Sulawesi, Indonesia - TDP1 | ecosystem: Environmental > Aquatic > Freshwater > Lake > Sediment | place: Indonesia: South Sulawesi... | reverse complement strand
CCAGAGGTAACTGAGGAAGCTTTGGCTTCAGCTGGTTCTCCAGCTAAGACCTATTTGAAAGCCCTACCTTTGCGCGACCTTGAGGATGTAGATGCGATCAAGCGCGAAGTGAAATCAGGGAACATACTCATCTTAAGAGTTGGACCTCTCGCAAGAAAGAGTGTTGAAGATGTTAAACGGGCAGTAGACGAGCTATACGAATTCACCACACTAGTTGGAGGAGACATCGCCCGTCTAGGTGAGGAGCGCGTGGTTATCACTCCCCCATTCATTCGGATCTGGCGGGAAAAAACAGTAGAGTCTAAGCAGGAAATACCTACCGCAGCCTGACTGTTTCTAGGATTTCTGGCACACATGTCCTAACGTTGTACTTTCTCTGAAAGATGTTAGCTACGTTTAGACACTTTACCCTCTCGCCGTGACATACAATCACTCTCTCAGGCATTGGCGTAACCCGACGGATGTAACGGATAATTTGTCTTCTGTCCGAATGCCCAGAAAAACCTTCAATAGATTCAACCCTTACGTTAACCTTCACAATTTCGATTTTTCCTTCGCTGTTTATCATGTGTGTTTCCGCTAAGCCTTTCTGCACCCTACGCCCCAAGGTTCCCTCAATCTGGTAACTAACGAAAATCGTCGTGTTGTTTTCGTCCGGAGCCAGATACTTAAAGTAGTCAACGGCAGGCCCGCCTTCCAGCATGCCGGAAGTCGCTATGATTATGCTCTGCTTCCCCTCCACGATTTCTTCTCTTGCGCTTGGATGCTCCACAATAGTAAAGTAATCCGATTGAAACGGGTTAACTCCCTCATGCAGAATGCTATCCCGCACCTCCCTCGCCAAGTACTCTGGATAAGCCGTATGGATGGCGGTTGCCTCAGAAATCATGCCCTCAATAAACACCGGCGCCTCCTTCAACAGCCCCTGCCGCATATACCCATCTATAATCAACATGATCTCTTGAGCTCTACCAACAGCCGGAACAGGAATTAACACTTTGCCTCCCCGATCCAAAGTTTCATTTATCACCGACGCAAGCTTCTCTTCTGCCTCTATTCTGGGCGGCATTACGTCTTGTGGAGCTCCATACGTGCTCTCGGTTATTATGGTCTCTACCCTTGGAAACTCTGTGACGGCGGACTCGAGAAGCATAGTTTTTGCATACTTGTAATCGCCTGTGTAGACAATGTTGTGCAAACCCTCTCCGATATGCAAGTGCGTTACGGATGAACCAAGAATGTGTCCTGCGTTGTGCAGGGTTAGACGGACATCCGGTGCTATGTCGGTCACGGCGCCGTATCGCAACGGAATTGTGTGCAATACGGTTTCTCGCACATCTTTCTGATCATAGGGTGGCATCACCCCTTGCTTGCTCAAAACGTCAAGATAGTCCAGCTGAAGCAAGGTCATGAGACTTGAGGTGGGAGCTGAGCAATAAACCGGTCCATCGTAACCATACTTAAATAGAAATGGGAGAAAGCCACAGTGGTCTAGATGCGAGTGACTTATGATTACGGCGTCTAAAGAGTCTAAATTGAACTGAGGCACGTCAAGTCGAGGAAAGGCGTCAAGGGGGTTTGTAGAGCCCGGGTTAATGCCGCAGTCCAGCAACACCTGGCTTTCTCTTGTTTGCACTAGGATAGCAGATCTCCCAACCTCCTGAAAACCGCCCAGCGCAGTGATCAAAATGTCTCCAACCCCGTAGACCATGGGTCTGAAGATTTTCTCACCAACTGTACGGAGTATTCTGTCCCGCTCCTTGCTTTCGGTGTGGAGAAAATGCCGCATGTGCGCCATGATTTTTGACGGTATTGGAGGACTCCTTAAGATGCGGGGTCTCCATCGTGTCTGTTTTATGATCTCATGTAAGATTGCTCCGTTTTTCCCGATAACTAAGCCGGGCTTCTTAGCTTCTGTGATAACCTCGCCGAGGCTAGGGTCAAAGCTTATGGTGGTGATCTCTGCCTCTCTAGGAACGATCTCGTGTATGATCCTTTCTGTCTCCTTCTCCGGCAATCTTACGGAGGGGTCAGAACGCACAACGATTCTTTTCCTAATCAAGTTGACGATGTCTGCAATTACATAACTCTGTTCAATAAGAATCTCCGGCCTTTTTGTGTAAATCGCTAGGGCTGGACCTTCGAATTCGATGCGGGTGATCTCTGCCTCTTTAGGGATGTGCTCGAATATTGTTTGGCTGACTTCCACCTTTGTTTTGTCGAGGGCTTTCACGCTTCCTTATCGCTCCTCACGAGCCTTCCAAGATATCCTTTTTTTCATCGTTGTTTAGTTCACGATATCCTTTCAAATTTATAACAGCCACATCAAAGCTGTCTCCACTTGCAGAGTCCCTCTTCATAGCAGAGTCAACGGCGCGCACAACTACGGATAGAAGATCCTTGATCGCAACATCTTCTTTGTATTTGTCTTCCAACACTCCGTAGGCTATTGGGGAACCTGACCCCGTGGCGACGCACTTCTCTTCAGTGAGACTGCCAAAGAGGTCTAGGGAAAACACGTGGGGTCCTGTGCTGTCAACGCCCCCGACGAGAACCTGGGCTATCATTGGCGCTAAGCGAGCTGAGAAAAAGAGGTTCGCAACGAGTCTGGCTGCGGAGCTTACTGGCATTGGGCGTTTGGTGTTCAGTCTGTACAGTTGTGCGTTTGCCTTGAGTATATCCACTGTTCGTTGCGCGTCTGCAACACTCCCTGAAATAGTCATTGCCAAGTGGTCGTCGATCTTGTACACTTTTTTCCCTCTTTTGTGGGCTACAAATGTTCCCATCGTCACGCGGGTGTCAGAGGCTAGGATAATTCCGTCTTTGCAAACCACGCCAATGGTTGTTGTCCCTTTCAAAGCTGATTGGTCAAACATTTCGCGCATCTTCGTTCTCTCCCGAAAATTTGAATGCACCAACAATAACTTCTCGGGAGAAGCTAGCGACATGTAGAAATGGAGATGTGGGTAATAAGTTTTTTGTGTGATTCCGTTCTATAATTAAGGTTAAGCAACATTAGTTAGAGTAAATCTCAAGCAGGTTCGGTTTTGATGAGTCTAATAAGCACTGGTTCTAAACCAATAAGTCATGAAGTCTCTGACGCAGCAGCCCAATATTCAAGCACATTCTTAGGAGCAACGTTGTTTCTTGTGATAGTGTCTGCAGCAATTGTTGTATTAATGGGAAGCAAAAGAAGACCATTCTAGAGTCGATATTTTGTCTATGTCTTCTTGAGTTAGTTTCTTGCCACAGGATACCTAGATTGACTCTTTAAATAAGAGTTAAGGCATAGTGAATAACATGGAAATTAATGCCATTTATGAAGGCGACAATCTCGAAGTAATGAGCAAATTCGACAGCAAAAGCGTAGACTTGATTTACGCAGACCCACCATTTTTTACGAATAAGCAATTTGAGATTATTTGGCATGATGGAGCGGAAAAGAGGGCTTTTGAGGATAGATGGAAGGGTGGGATAGAACATTACATTTCTTGGATGGAACCGAGACTTGAAGCGTGCCATCGTCTTCTTAAAGACACTGGTTCACTGTTCCTTCATTGTGACTATCATGCTTCTGCACATCTTAGAGTGTTGTTAGACCGTATTTTTGGAGAGAACAACTTCAAGAACGAAATCATTTGGAAAAGAAAAACAGGAAGAGGAGAAACACAACATAAGAGCAAACAATTTGGTGTTTGCGTAGACTATATTTTGTTTTATGCGAAGACAAAGAAGACGAAATTTAATACCCAATTTATACCGCTTTCAGAAGCAGACAAGAACTACAAGGAATATGTTGAAAAATTCTTCAGGTTTGTTGACGAAAAGGGCAGAAAATATAGAATTGCCGATTTATCTAGTCCTTCACCACGACCAAATTTGATGTATGAGTATAAAGGGTATAAACCGCCTGCAAATGGTTGGGCTATTTCAAAAGAGAAAATGGAGCAATGGGAAAAAGAAGGTAGACTAGAATTTCCGAAAACTAAGGATGGTCGCATTCAAAGAAGAAGATTTTTAGATGAGTTAAAAGGGTTTCCAGTACAAAACTTATGGGATGACATTCAGATGGTTTCTAGTCAATCAAGCGAAAGACTAGGGTATCCCACTCAAAAACCAGTAGCTCTATTGGAGAGAATAATAAGAACCGCAACAGATGAAGGCGATATTGTTTTTGATCCCTTCTGTGGTTGCGGAACTACTTTAGTAGCTGCACAGAAGCTTCGTAGAAAATGGATTGGAATCGATATTTCTCCTACTGCTTGCAAGCTGATGAAAAAACGCTTGCAAAAAGAGTTCAAAGTTAATGCTCAATTAATAAGAGGCGAGGTTGACATGAATTATATCAAGAAACTTGCGCCTTTCGAATTTCAAAACTGGGTAGTAGTTAGCAAGTTCTTAGGTAAAGCCAGTGATCGAAGAAGTGGAGACATGGGAATAGACGGATTTAGTCCTGAAGTTTTGGGTGGTTATCCTATTCAAGTTAAGCAGAGCGAAAGTATCGGTAGAAATGTGGTAGACAACTTTGAGACAGCTATACGTAGAATAAATAAGAAAAAAGGTTACATCGTAGCCTATTCTTTTGTAAAAAGTGCGTATGAGGAAGCAGCAAGGTCTAAGAATCAAGATGGTTTAGAAATTGTCTTGTGTACTGTGCAAGAATTAATAGACGGAAAAATTGAATAATCATGTTGGGTCAAATAACTTAACAGTACCTCTCAAGCAATACATTTATAACCGACGGATTTAAAAACGCTTCAATCCACTAATTTACTGGTTAAATCCTTAAAACGTGATGGCGGTTGAAGCTACACCACATGCAGCTCCCAAGAGAAGTAATCGTGGGAAACGAAACCCTAGAGCTTATAAGCGACGTTTGTAAAAGGCTCGGCTTTTCCAAATCTGCACTTGTGGTAACTGGTCCTCACACGCGTTATATTGCGGGCCAGAGGATTATTGACCTCCTTGACGACGCAGGAATTGATGTTGACCAGTTAATTGTGTCCTCCTTCACTGTAAAGGATGTTAGAGCGGTGGAGGAGAAAATAATGGAATTGAAACCGCAGGTGGTGCTTGGAACCGGCGGTGGCACCAAGATCGATGTTGCAAAACTTGGTTCTGCACGTCAAGGGGTTCCGTTCATAAGCGTACCGACCACAGCGTCTCACGACGGAATTGCGAGTTGCGTTGTCTCTCTTAGAGGACTAAACAAACCCTACTCTAAGATGGCGCAGTCCCCAATGGCCATTGTCGCGGATACCAGCGTTATCACCCAGGCGTCCCATCGATTTGCGGCTAGCGGATGTGGAGACGTTGTGGCCAAGTTTACGGCGGTTCGCGATTGGGAGTTAGCCCACCACGCAAAAAACGAGTACTACGGCGAGTACGCAGCGAGTTTATCTTTAATGAGTGCGAGGCTTGTTGCTGAACACGCAGATATGATTCAGCCCGGGGTGGAAGAGGGTGTGCGGGTTCTCTTGGAAGCTCTGATTAGCTGCGGTGTGGCCATGAGCATCGCGGGAAGCAGCCGACCTTGCAGTGGTTCAGAACATCTTTTCAGCCACTCCCTCGATCTTATCGCGCCGAAGCCAGCCATGCACGGGGAACAGTGTGGTGTGGGAACAATAATGATGGCGCATCTTCACGGAATGGATTGGAAGCGTGTCAAAGGAACGCTGGAAACGGTGGGTGCCCCTACCACAGCGGAGGGGTTAGGAATAGAGCCTGAATATGTTGTAGAGGCTTTGGTTCGGGCATCCACGATTCGACCTGGGCGGTACACTGTTTTAGAGGAAAGAAGGCTAAATTACGATTCAGCTGAAAAGCTCGCAAGAGCCACGGGTGTGATAGATTAAAAGCCTGAGCCAACGCTTATCCTTTTTATGACTGTTCTTTGACAGTTTCCTGTTTTTTAAACGTTTCAACGAACTTTGCGGTTGTGGTTTCCGGAAAGAATTTTTGTATGTCGGTGGCGATGCCTCTTTTTGCTAGTTGCAGGCCCTCCACGTAGAAGACTTCTTCAGGCACGTTTATTACCACGCCTTTTTTGCTTATCTTCAAGTTGAACTTCTCCACCTCAACTGCTGGAATCCTTCGGTGGATGAGGGCGGTGATTTTCTCCATTTTCGTTTCAAGCTTTTTCTGAATAGTGACGTCGTAAATTAGGGTTTTACCAGCTAGTGGAGGGTTGAAGTCCAGCTGAACCCTCCCAGACCCCATGGTTCTCACGGTGGCAAGTTTTCCGTCAAACTCAATGCGCATACCTAGTTGAGGTGTGATTCCACGGGTGGTGAGTCGTCGTAGCGGAACTAGCCTAACCTTTTCTGGGTCACGGGGTCCAAAAGCCTTTTCCGGCAGTATCTCGATGGGAGCTGCTTTTTTAAGCTTAAAGTTTGGCAGGCTTTCTTCTATTGCCTTCAGCATCCACCCTTCACCAACAACCATCAGCTTTGACTCGTAAATTTCGCCTTCTTTGTACAGTCCCTCCTTTTTCGCCACTTCTTCTATGGTGGTGTCAAAGACCTCGCCGGTTTCTTTAACCTTAGCCACGTAGTCGATAAAAATGAAATCTCCTTTTTCAATCGACATTTCAGATCATCTCGCGAACACTACAGTTTGTCGGGTTCTGTCCTTTAACGTTTATTCACAGATAAGTTTACCGCTAGTCGGTTGTCTACACGTGAAATATGAGTTTAACCATATTAGAAAAGTGATAGAGAGACAATGAATATTCAACAATTCCATTCTTCAAAAGTGCTCAACTGCAGACCACATGCGCGTGCAGTAGATACGGTCTGCCGAGGCGGAAAGTGGAAGGAGATGATGCGGAAAAGCGTAAGCCCCAGCGGACCGCTTCTCTCTGCACAAGCAATGAATGTACTTTGCTAGGTTTAAAAGAATTGCGTTAGAAAATAGAGTGGAATCTGCGCGGGACTAAATCTTCCATTATTTTTGGCACCACACATGAGGGTTGTTCAAAAGGTTGAACAAAATGTTCAAACGAGTTGTACTAAATACTGGTGTGCCCATAAATATTTATGGCAATCATTGTGAAGCATGCGAGGGATGGACAAAACAGAAGAAATTAGGAATATGCTACGGAAGCGTGGTTATTCCGACAATGCCATAGAAGAAATTATGAAATGGTATGCATTGCAGGCGCGAATGGAAGAGTAAGAAACCAACTCTTATGCGCGCATCTTTTCGAAGTTGGCTAGGACTAGTGTCATGTCCAGTTGCGCGCTGGCGTTTCACTTTTTTGCGATGCCTAGGGCGCCGCCGATTATCCCCAAGATTGAGCCTATGAAAAAGCCGCCAAGTGTCGGGAAAAAGTTGATAATCGAAAAAACCAGCACAAGTATACCGCCGATAACTTCTTTCCCTGGCATGTAGATCAGAATAGCGCCGATTATTACCAAGATAGCTAAAATCAAGCCGATAACTCCCAATGTTACTAGAAGCTGCTGCAACTCAATTAAACCCCAAGCCATGCCATGTCCATATCCACGCATAAACTCTAAAAGCGTCTCCGTCTCCGCTATCCAAGAAGCCACGGCAATAAAAAGCACTGCAACGATCGCGTCGATGATTCCGCCAACGAGCGATAAAATGAAACCGGCTGTTGCCCTTTTAACCTTTACAGCTTCTGCCAAAATCTCCCCCTTCTCATGGATACACACAATCCAAATATAAATCCTTTTAACAGAAACCCCGGAAGGTCAAAGAAGATGCTTTTAAAGAAGAGTGAGTTCTTAAGAGTGAGGTAAGCTCGCTGCAGCTGAAATGTCTGTTGAGGAAGAAGTGATGACAATCCCACTTTTGAGTGAAAATCTAAGAGGAAATGTGTTGGACATCTGCAAACGCATTGCTGACTCTCATGAAAGTCGGATCATTTCCGCGTGTTTTTACGGTCCCCGAGTCTGCGGGTACGCTGACCAAAAAAGCGACGTACACGTTCTGTTGGTGCTGGGCAATTTTCGTTCCATACTGAGGAGTTACCTCAAGCCTTTGAACGAAATTAACGCGTTCATTTTAGCGGTAAATCAGGGAGCATTTGAAGGAGATGTGAAGCAGGGACGGCTGGGAGAGTTCATAGCTGAAAAGACAATGGTTCCCTACGAACCCTTAATCAACGAGAAGTATTTTCGGCGCCAAGAAGTGAGGACGAAAAAGCGTATTGTTTTGGAGCTTTTGGAAAATATTGTTTTGGAGTTTCCTGAGCTGTCCCATGAGCTTCTCATTCAGGTGGAATACTTCATGTATGAAACCATGATGCGGAGGGCTCGGGTGTTTTTGCCAGTCACCTACAGCTTTCTCAACATGTTGAGGGGAGATGTGAGGAGAAAGAATGTGGAATCAATGATGAGAGGCTATTTACAAGCCCTCGACGAGCTCGCAAAAGAAGATCAGATAACCTTTTCGAACGGACACATTAAGATTACAAAAAATCTCATGAATGGGGTTAGAAGAAGGAAGTTTCGACTTCCCCTCTTTCTCAAATCCTTTGAGAGAGCGGCTCTCCTTCACATTCTCAGCGTTCTGCCCAAAATGATGAGACCTCTCGCGTACGATGCGGAGGTCTTCACAAAATCTAATCGTGGGGTTAAAGCTGAAGAGCTGGTGTTCCAGCTTGAAGACCCGAAAAAGTACTTGCTGATACCCACTCCCCTCGGATTTGTAACGCTGTCGGATAAAACTAGCATCGAAGACTTTGCGAGAAAAGCCGTTCCTGGCGGAGGGGTCCTAGATATGAGCATCGAAGAAGTGGGAGGGGTCCTAAACTCTGTCTACCTGCTCACTTTTCAGAGGAACCATGAAGAACAGAAGGTGATAGTGAAAAAGTTTAAGAACTGGTGCGGCTTCAAGTGGTTTCCTCTGGCACTATGGGCACTAGGCACCAAAACCTTTGCTGTACTTGGGCGACCAAGGCTGGAGAGAGAATACGCTTTAAACCAGTTCTTGCACAGCCAAGGTTTTCCCGTTCCAACAATCATTTACTTCAGCCCAAAACAAAGCCTGATTTTCAAAAACTTCATTGAAGGAGAAAACCTAACCAAGATTATCAAGCGAATCATCTCATCTAAAAAGGAGGAGGTCACAGCGGAAGCCGCATTAGTGAGGGAGGTTGGAAGGAAAATTGCGGAGGTTCACAGGTTCGGCGTTGCCCTTGGGGACTGCAAACCAGAAAACATCATTGTCACGAAGGATGGAAAAACCTTTTTTGTAGACCTTGAACAGGCAACGAGAGACGGAGACGGAAATCAAGCATGGGATGTGGCGGAGTTCCTCTACTATTCAGGCCATTACGTCTCTCCCATCTCTCCTGCAGACGCTGCAGTGTTCATCGCTAAAGAGTTTATTAGAGGATACTTAGAAGTTGGGGGAAAGCGAGAAACAGTGAGAAAGGCTGGATCCGCACGATACTCCAAAGTGTTCAGCATTTTCACTCCTCCACAAGTTCTCCTAGCCGTCTCTAACATTTGCAAAAAGATGGGTGAGGAATGACAATGCCATTGGTAAACTTCACGGTTAACAACCATTAAGTAGGCAGAGGATAAAGATGAAAAAACAGAAAATAACTCTCACCTTTTACGGTGGAGTAAACGAGATCGGCGGAAACAAGATTCTTCTGGAAGACAAAAAAGTCAGAATCGTTTTGGATTTTGGGCAGCCTTTCACTTTGGGTCAAAACTATTTTACGGATTGGCTTACACCCAGAGCAATAAACGGTTTGGGAGACTATTTTGAGTTCAATCTATTGCCAAAGATAGAAGGGTTGTATAGTGAAGAACAATTGACGTTTACTGACCTCCCCTATACTAAACCAAAAATTGATGCCGTGCTCCTTTCTCACGCCCACATGGATCACATGGGACACATCACGTTTCTTGACGAAAAAATTCCTATACATTGTGGTTACGGAACGAAGATATTCATCGAGTCAATGCAGGAAACCAGCCCCGTTAATTTTGGAGAACGCTCCTATGAAACGTTCAGAACAGGGCACAAAATAAGAATTGGGCATCTGGTGGTGGAGCCTATTCATGTTGACCATTCTATTCCTGCTTCTTATGGTTTCATAATTCATACGTCCGAAGGTACAGTTTTGTATACTGGAGACCTAAGAGCGCATGGCCCTCGGAAAGAGATGACGAAAGAATTTGCGGAAAAGGCATTCGAATCTGAGCCCGTAGCGATGATAAGTGAAGGAACTAGAATGGTTAAGATGGAACGAAGAAAGAACTACTCCGAACTAGAAGTGGAGAAACTGAGTAACGAAATCGTTTCTGAGACAAAAAAGATAGTGTTCGTTACCCATTACGGGCGAGATACAGATAGGTTCAGAACATTCTACAAGGTAGCCAAAAACAACGACAGAAAAATAGTCATATCTCCGAAAACCGCCAATCTACTGAGCAGGCTTGTACATGACAAGCACCTTCACCTTCCAGATCCTATGAAAGACGAGGACATCCTAGTTTATTACAAAAGGAAAAAAACAGGGAACTTCCTAGAGGAAGACTACTACGTTTGGGAACGGGAGTTCATGGAAAAAATGGTGAATTACGACTTCGTGCATGAACATCAAAGTGAAATAGTTATGGATTTAGATTTTTACCAGTTCGCAGAACTTATTGACGTAAAGCCAGATCCCGGTAGCCACTTCATCCACAGCATGAGCGAGCCCTACAGTGAAGAAGACATCGAAGACAAAGTCATGCGCAATTGGTTAGACCACTTCAAAATTAAATTCCACCAACTTCACGCTTCTGGTCACCTAAACAGACGCCAACTAACAGACCTGATCAACTACATCAAGCCGAAGAAAATCTTTCCAGTACACACAGAAAATCCAGAACTCTTCAGAACAATAAACAAAAACGTATGCTTGGTTAAATACGGAAAAAAGCATACGATTTAACCATGTAGGAGTTGAAACTAAGTTTTTGTCAGAAATTCGCTGAACGTTTGGAACTCGCTTTCCGAGATCCATCCCTCATCTCTCAAACTTTCCAACCCTATTTTTATCCTTTCACATGACTCTTTCGTTCGTAAAATGTTTGCTTTGGCTCCAGCGTCACTTATTTCTTTCTCAAACACCGGGTTTTGCTCAATCACGGTGACAAGCTGATTGAGGAGACTTGCAATGGGTTTTGAACGTGGCTGAAGAAAGGACTTTATCTTTGCAACCCCAAAAACACGCTTGAATCTTGTAAGGATACCCATGCTACCCGCAACTGAAGGGGGGTACAACACGTATCTGTTCTTCAGCTCTGTTTGGTAACAGGCGAGGTAAATAGGCAAGTATGCTAGTGCATATCTTCTTTGTCTCTGCGATATGCCCATCTCCTCAAGCTCGTTTAACGCCGCCCTCTTTAACCCAACCAATTTATTGATCTGATCTATAATCATAGAGGTTGTGTTTTCCAACGAATCTATTTCCTGCTGGCTCATCTGAATTTTGGCGTCGCGGGAAGACTCCAGTTCTCTCAGTTCCCCCATAGCCGCCTCGACTCGTTCGTTGCACTCTGATCTAATTTTGGATATCTCAACTCTCTTGGCAGATTCAGCGTCTTCTATTCTTTTGTCTGCATCCTTGATTTCTTTCTCTAAAACGGAAAGCTCCTTTTTATAATCCTCAAGTTCCTTCCTCCACTTCAGCTCGCCGGTTTCGTCTTTATTAAGCTTACAAGATTCTATTTTTGCTTCACAACTGTCAATTTTTGTTGTTATGTCTTTCCTTGATTTTTCAAGTTTGACGCGCTCTTTGTGGAGGCTGTGAAGTTGTTTGTCGAATTTTTTGGAGAATTTAGCAATCTTGGCATCGTATCTCTTCTTGATTTGTTGAACTTCTTCTAGAATTGAAGGTTTGAGGGCTGCTATTTTTTTATCGAACTTATCTCGGATCTCTCTAATCTCCTCATTAATGGCTTTCACATGTTCTCTTGTTGTCACACTCAGTATTTTCATGCTCTCACGTAGGTTCTCTATGTCCTCCCTAAGTGTTGTTCTGAGATTCAAGAAATCTTGGACAGAGGACGAAATTGTGGATTCGTCGATAGTAGGGGACAAGAACGCCTTATCGAGTACAGGATTCTGAACTGCTTTCGCTTCTTGAAGATAGAGAACAAAGTCTCGGATGAAATCGGGGTTTGTGATAAGACCCTTCATCGTTTTTTCCTCATGCCCCGTGAAATCTTGAATGTAGGTGAGGGCGTCAGAGAGAAAGGCGGAATACGCTTCGCGTTTTTCAGCGCTCCCTTGGATGTCGTTGATAAATGCTTTGACGTCAGGCAGTATGTCATACGTTAACGTGTGTGTCTCGACGCCGAACCCGTCAAACAGCAGGCTTCTTCCTCTCCACGGAGCCAACCATACGGGATAGCATATCTCAGCGACGAAAATCAGTTTCTCGGCTTGCTTCTTTAAAATGAATCCTTCGCCCTTTCCTCTCTCCGACTCAGCTAGACATAGGATGGCTGCTCTTTCCATCTCTTTCGTGAAAATTTCTTCACGGTCCTTGGCGGGGACTGCGAAGGGGAGGAGGAACCTCGCCGACTGTTGGGTCACGTTTTTCCACCATCGTTCATGGGTTAGTTGGCTTGTTTTTGGCGTTGTAATCACTTGTGTATATCTGAGATATAAAACTGACTAGATTAGATCGCCTAAAACAACGGGTTTTCGACAAGTTCTTTAGTTGAGGCTCCGCAACTTTATTATTCCGCTAACCGTTTTAGAGGACACGGTAGGCTTCGTGTTGTCACAGACTATCAGCGAAGGGGACAGCGTTCTGCTTTACCTAAATCAGAAGAGGACGTATCTGGTCAAGGTGGAGAAAGGAAAGAGTTTCCACACTCACAAGGGATTCATTAAACTGGACGAGTTGATTGGCAAAGAGTATGGAACTCGAACAATGAGCAACATGGGAGTTGAGTTCGTAGCGCTCAAACCAACCCTACGAGACCACGTGTTCAAGATGTTAAGAAAGACTCAGATAACCTATCCTAAGGACATCGCGCTCATAGCCATGTTCAGCGGAGTTGGACCCGGCAGTCGCGTGGTAGAGGCGGGAACTGGAACTGGAGCGCTCACCAGCGCATTAGCCTTTTACGTGAAGCCCACTGGACGCGTGTACAGTTACGAGGTTCGAAAAGAGTTTATTGAGACGGCACTCAAAAACTTGGATAAAGCCGGAGTGTCCGAGTACGTGGATGTCAAAAACAAGGATGTGACGCAGGGAATCGACGAGGAGAATGTGGACGCCGTGGTTTTAGATATGGCCACCCCTTGGCTAGTCGTGCCCCACGCCTACTCGGCGCTGAAGGGGAGTGGAGCCCTCGTCTCCTTCAGTCCCACCATCGACCAGGTTGTGAAAACGGTTGAGGCTCTGATGGAAAGCGATTTTGTAGATGTTCAAACCGTAGAGTGCATCATGCGGAGAATGCAAGTGGAGAGAGGGAAAACTCGACCGGAAACCCTGATGACTGGGCACACTGGCTACATCACTTCCGCGCGGAAAGCCATTAAACAATGATTTTTCGTTTGTTTTGACTATTTGCATATTTGGGCAGAAATAAAAATGGGGGAGAGGAAAGATTACTCGATTGCGACTTGCTGTCCCGCTTTCTTCAGTGCTGCTAATTGTTTGATTATGTAGCCGATGGCGAACAGCACCGTGGTCACTCCGAACAGCGTTAACGTTACTCCGAAAGAAAAGACCATGGATGCCCAAGATTCAACGTTTTTTATTTGCGCCTCAACTAATCTTATTGTAACTTCTGTTAGGTTTACTGCGAGAGCTCTATTGCTTAGGTCAAGGTCTTCCAACGTTACTTTATACGTTTCCTCTGCTGCATAGGCATCATTGTAAAAGCTCCAGGAAGCGTTGTAGTGTGTCTTTGCACTAGCGAAATCTCCTCGCCTATAG
>Ga0315306_10000944_pt1 | contig 13929 bp, 10 predicted proteins | sample TDP1_MG_FD_203803 | JGI IMG/M metagenome (GOLD analysis project Ga0315306, IMG submission 203803) | Freshwater sediment microbial communities from Lake Towuti, South Sulawesi, Indonesia - TDP1 | ecosystem: Environmental > Aquatic > Freshwater > Lake > Sediment | place: Indonesia: South Sulawesi... | reverse complement strand
GGCACGATGACTGTTTGGATAGGCGCTATTCGGGGAGGAAGTACAAGGCCTCTGTCGTCGCCGTGTACCATGATGACTGCCCCTATCATTCGGGTGGTCACGCCCCAGCTTGTCTGCCAGACGTAATGGTCTTTTTCGTCTTTTCCGAGGTACTTGATCTCGAAAGGCTTGGAGAAGTTCTGACCGAGGAAATGCGATGTGCCCATCTGTAAGGCCTTGCCGTCTGGCATCATCGCCTCCATAGTCAAAGTGTAATTTGCTCCGACGAATTTCTCTGCCTCAGTCTTTGTGCCCAACAGTACCGGAACCGCCAGTTGTTCTTCTATGAGCTGTCTGTATGTCTCCAAGATGTCACGGACTTCCTTTTCGGCTTCTTCAGCTGTTGCGTGAGCCGTGTGGCCCTCCTGCCAAAGGAATTCAGATGTTCGCAGGAAAGGTTTCGTCGCCGTTATCTCGGCCCTAAACACAGAATTCCAGAGATTTATGAGGACCGGGAGATCTCTCCAACTCTTTATCCATCGCGAGTACGAGTCGCAGACAATTGTCTCCGAGGTTGGCCTCATCGCCAATCTTTCGCCAAGCTCAGAGTCCCCGGTATGGGTAACCCAAAAAACCTCTGGGACAAACCCTGAAAAGTGTTCAGCCTCCTTCCTGAGGTAGCTTTCGGGAATCAAAGCTGGGAAGTAGGCGTTCTTATGCCCAGTAGCCTTCAACTTATCGTCTAAGAACCGCTTGATGTTCTCCCAGATCTCATACGAAGAGGGCATGAAAACTATGAACCCTTTCATTCCAGCATAGTCGCAGAGTCCCGCTTTCGTGATGACCTGCGTGAACCATTCCGAGAAATCTTCACTCTTCTTTACAGTTATCCCTCTTTCCACTGCCAATGCAAGAACTCCTCCTGAGAATAGTGGTCGAAGACGTACCGTTCCGTTCGGTCAATCATTCTGTTCAGCTGGAACAGATTCACCTATCACTTCAACCACTTGGCGACAGATAGTCCTACAATGCCTTAAAAAGGTATTCCATAGCTGTCAAAGATTCAAGGGCAGAGATCATCTGTATACCCAGTCTGAGAGGCGAGGCACTTGCTTGTAGCGCATCTGGCGTTGATGTTCATCGCAAAGTCCTTGTTTCCAAGTGTTGATCTCTTCTTCTCGTTAGTTGGCGCGTCTATCTCGAGTCTTGACGCGCTCCTGCCTATCCTTCGACTCAAGGACGAGGACTACCACTGTGGAGGTGTATTCCATTCAGTCTGGCTGCCTCTTGCCGGTGCACTGGCCTTACTCACCATGAATGTCGCTTGGTCTGCTTCATTCCTGACCGGCGGCTTGGTTCATCTCTTCACAGACTCCACTGACGTAAGGGGCCGTCCTTGGCTATACCCCCTGAACAAGAGAACTATAGGTATCGCCATCTTTCCTTATGATTTCAAAGACTACGTTTCTAATCCGCTCTCTGTTGCGATCGAAGTTGCTTCATTTCTCTTTATTATCGCATACGTCAATGTATTTGGCATAGATCTGCTCTCTTCTCTCTGGTTCGCTCTTCTTCTTCCATTGTTCGGCGCATTCGCAATGCACCAATGCAGGCGAACGAAGGCTCGATCCGATGGAATCGACTGACGACCGGTTGCGCTGTAAGTGTGTTGCTTCGTTTGTGTCGAGAGGTCTTTTATGACTAAGGGCTCGCCGTAGGTTGTAAGTGGCTTCGGATGGCTGAGTTCAACGCTAAGAATTTTGTTGAGTGTCAAGCTCAGGAACTCAGAAAAAAGGTAGGAAGCGAGAGAGTCCTCGCAGCAGTTTCCGGAGGAGTCGACAGCACCACTGCAGCAACTCTTGTCCAAAATGCGATCGGACCAAACGTCTTCTCTGTATTCATCGATACAGGTTTTATGCGTACTAATGAACCTGAGAGCATCGTTGGGACGTTGCTATCCCTCCCAGTTCCTCTCGATGTTGAGGTAATAGACGCTCGAAGGAGATTCCTGAAACGAATGAGAGGGATCTCCGATGCCGAGAGGAAGCGGAGGATCTTCAGAGCAACATTCTACGAAACTCTGTCTGAGGAGGCGAAGAGAAAACGGTGCAGCTTTCTTGTACAAGGAACCATAGCACCCGATTGGATAGAGACGCGCGGAGGCATCAAGACGCAGCATAATGTTCTATCACAGGTTGGAATAGACCCTGAGAGGAAGTATGGTTTCAAAATCCTCGAGCCGCTTGTGGACCTGTACAAGTTTCAGGTAAGGGAAGTTGCTAGGGCCATCGGAATTCGCGAAGAACTGTTCCAAAGGCAGCCTTTCCCTGGACCGGGCCTGTCTGTGAGAACAGTAGGAGCTGTAGACGAGAGAAAGCTTGAGACGTTGAAGAAGGCCGATCTAATCGTCAGAAGACATCTCGACTCAAAGGGCTGTGACCAATATTTCGCGGCGATCTTAGATGGAAGATTCCGAAAGGACGGTGAGTGTAGGGGGGCCGCAATGAAACTGAAAGAGCTTCTCTGTTCTCACACGTGCAAATTGGACACTAGGTTCCTCGTGAACAAGGCGACAGGCATGCTGGCGGGCGTCAGAAAGTACGGCAAGAGTCTCTCCATATCTCTAGCCAGCGGAAGTGAGCTTGTGATTCCCTCAATCAAGAAGCTAATTGAGGCGCAAGGTGTTATCATCAATCGGTTGCCGTCAATCAGCCACGTGTTGGTAGAGACTGCGAGATCTCTGAAGAAGGCACCTTATGTGGCTGCAGTAAGAGCTGTTCAAACAAGAGACTTCATGACAGCAGATGTCAGCGATCTGGATCCGAGTCTCCTTACTGAACTCTCGCAGGACATCCTCAAAGAATGCCGTGAGGTTTCACGCGTATACTATGACGTGACTCCGAAGCCGCCTGCAACCATAGAGTTTGAGTAGGTGCTCGATTCATGGAACGAAGATTCGGTGAGAAGCTGAAAGATGCAAGTTTCGCAGTAACGTTTCGCGATGTCATATTGGTCCCCAATTGGGTAGAAGTTGAACCCAGAGAGATAGACCTTACTAGCCGTGTGACTTTGAATCACAGGCTGAATCTGCCATTCGTCTCCTCGCCAATGGATACCGTGACCGAAGCCGAGATGGCAATTGCACTCGCCAGACTTGGAGGCCTAGGAATACTTCACAGAAACTGCTCAGTTGACGACCAGGTGAAGATGGCTGCTCAAGTGAAACGCGCGGAATCCTTGGTCATTCGAGACGTGATCACCCTCACCCCAACCCGGACAATAGGAGAAGCCATCGATTTAATGCAGAAACATCAGATATCAGGTCTACCCGTAATCGAGGAAGGAAGGCTTGTGGGACTCCTCACTGGAAGGGATGTCAGGTTTGCCGATCGAACTCTGAAAGTCCAAGAGGTAATGACTAAGAAGATTATCACGGCTAGAGAAGGCACGACTCTTGAAGAGGCAAAAGAAGTCCTCCATGCGAACAGGATAGAGAAGCTGCCTATCGTAGACGGGAGAGGTACCCTGAAAGGGTTAATCACCTTCAAAGACATAATGCTCAGAGGAAGATTCCCTGACGCTGCAAGAGATGAAGAGGGAAAGCTGCTCTGTGGGGCAGCTACTTCTCCATTCGACCTTGAGAGGGCAAAGAGACTTAGCCAGCACGTTGACGTGATAGTTGTGGATGTTTCTCATTTCCACAACGCGAATGTTTTCAGATCCACGAAGCAGATCCTCGACAACGTAGAGGCTGATGTCGTGGTCGGAAATATCGGAACGGGTAAGGCAGCTGAGGACGTTCTTACTCGACTGGAGGATGCCGCGGGGATAAGGGTTGGCATCGGATCGGGATCGATATGTACAACATCAGAAGTTGCGAAAGCAGGATCTCCGACACTATTTGCCACAGCACAGGTCGCCGACAAACTAAAGGAGTATGGTAGTCAGATTCCTATAATCGCAGATGGAGGCATAAGGAGCCCAGGTGACATCGCAGTTGCACTCGCAGCTGGCGCCTCGGCGGTCATGATGGGGAACCTCTTTGCTCGCTGCAAGGAGGCTCCAGGCAATCTGGTGGCCATTGGCGGAAGGTACTACAAGCAGTACAGAGGAATGGGAAGCCCTTCAGCAATGGCCAAGCGCTACTCTATGGATCGATACAGCATGCCAGCCAAGGGGATCGCAGAGGGAGTTGAAGGCTGGGTCCCATACAAGGGAGACCTAAGCACAGTCGTGCAAGAGCTTGCCGACGGATTGAAAGCATCCATGGGATACGCTGGCGCAAGAAGCATACCTGAACTATGGGAGAAAGCAGAGTTCGCAGTGATGAGTGCTGCCGGAGTGGAAGAGGCTAAACCTCACGACATATTGCTGCCAGGCTAAGTCAGCTTCACGACATAGGATTTTCATCCAAAATGCCAGGCCTAGCGCAGAACCTGTTCCTTGGTGCTCGTCTCGGTGATCAGGATTTCTCTCTTGGCAAGTTCTTGGAAGAACTGTAGGAACGGGATGTGCTTCTCCGGAGACAGTACTCCTTTCTCACATATTCGCTTGGAACCCACCATTTGGGATACAATAGAACAAGTGTAACCCGTGGTACGCGCCATGGCCGAGACTCCAGTCGTCGTATCAAAGAGATCGATAAGATCGAATACCAGTCTTGTCCTTTCACCCTTTCTCTCTCCGACAAATTCCACCTTGAGGACAACAAGGTCCCTCTCACCTTTCCCATATTGTAGCTGGGGCGCCATATGCTTGACCATGAACTGGCGAGGAGTCACGTAAATCCCGTCAGCAATCTTAAGAGGCTCATCGCTCAGTAGCTTCATCCTAACAAGCTTGCTCCACAGTTCGCTGTGACCAGGCCATCGAACAGTCCACTTCGTCATCTCCACCACGTGCCTCAGTCCGAGTGTCTCCTTACATACGGTTGCATCCCCGTTCAGGAAGCACTCAGCTTCACCCACAGGTTCTGGGAATCGCATCGTCTTTACATGTTCTTCAAAGATGTTACGGACCTCAACTACTCGGCCTTCTCTAAGGATCTTTGCGTTTCGCGTGTAGGAATCTAAGACGCCTTCCCAAGTCCATGAGATCTTGTACCTCAACGGCTCCTCAGCGAATTGTTTCTGCGGGATTCCGCCGCAATAAGAATGGATCTCGTAAACCTTGTCCAGTCTCGAACAACCATACCCGTATAGGACAAGGTCTATGCCTGGATCGAAACCGCAACCAGGAAGAATGGCGACTCCAGCCTGTCTTGCTGCCCTGTCGAGTTTGACGATCGCTCCTGGATAGGAGACGTCGACCATACTAACCTGGGCCTCTACAGCCGCCTCAGCAACAGGGAAGTTGAGTTTTGCAGGAAGGAGGCATGCAACTACGTCGAAGCCCTTCTTCATGATCGTGACAAGGTCCTTATGATTTTCTGCGTCGACTTGCTCAGCTTTGACCTTTGGGCTTCTCAAATTGGCGATAATCGCTTGAGTCTTGCAGATATCTGCATCAGCAACAGCAATCTCACTTACCTGATCGCATTTGGCCATGTCTCTTATGGCGGCAGATCCTTGCATTCCAGCTCCCAGCACCAATATTCTCAATGAAGCCACCATGCCCTGCCCGATTCACAGCTAATGCTCTATTTATCTCTCTTCAACAAGGGATTATGGCTCATTAAGAGCTGATTGGTAGTGACAAGGTTAACAGGCGGCCAGGCTGTCGTGCGTTGTCTCGAAGACAGAGGCGTTGAGATCGTTTTCGGCATGCCAGGAATCAATATTCTGCATATCTACGATGCGCTCCTTGACAGTTCGATCCGCCATATCGTTGTCAGACATGAACAGTCAGCTGCTTTCATGGCAGATGGCTACGCCCGCGCTACCGGGAAGCTAGGCGTCTGTCTCACAACCGCCGGACCTGGACTTACAAATGCAGTTACAGGGCTCGCAGCTGCCTACTCGGACTCGATCCCGGTCCTTATATTAGCCGGAGAGATTTCGTCGGCATTAATTGGAAAGGAGAAAGGGGCACTTCACGAGATCGACCAGACGTCGATCGCACGACCTATCACGAAAGAGGCGAACTGTGTCTTCGACTCCGCGAAAATTCCGAATGTGATCCAACAAGCCTTGGAGGATTTGGAGAGCGGTAGGCCTAGACCTATCTATGTCGGGCTACCTGAAGACCTTCTCGAAGTCGCAGAGAATCTCCGACTTCGTCAGGCAGAGGTCCGTGTTAAGAAGGCGCCTAGAGCGGACAGCAAATCGGTTGAAGCCGCAGCAAACCTTCTCTCTCAGTCTCGCCACCCTGTGATTCTTGCTGGCGGCGGTGTGACGAGAGCCGAAGCATCTTCTGAGCTTATCCAGATCGCGGAGCTTCTCTCTGCCCCTGTTGTGACCACAGTGAATGGAGCAGGCTCGATTCCCGTTGATCATCCTCTGTTTCTGGGACGGTCGAGAATGACCGGGGTTGTGGACCAGGTATTCCGGAGGGCTGACGCAATGCTAGCAATCGGCACTAGGCTCTCATCGATGTCGATGAGCCATTGGACTTTGAAGGTTCCTAGGAACCTGATCCATGTCGATATCGACTCAGAAGTGATCGGAAGGAACTACCCTGCCAAGGTCAGCATCCGAGGGGACGCCAAATTAGTCCTTCAGCAGATCACCCACAGAGTCCGTTCTATGCCTCGACCCGACAGATCAGATTGGATGAAAACGGCGCAAAAACTCAAAGATTCCGGATGGAGAGAACTGGAGGCTTCTCATCCAACAGAGGTTGGGACTGTGACAAGTATTAGGAGAGCTCTCAAACGGGACGCTATCGTTGCAGCAGACACAACAATTCTGTCCTACTGGATGCAGAGGACTTTCCCGGTATACGAGCCACGCACCTTTCTGTATCCATCTGGATACGTGGCAATGGGCTACGCTCTGCCCGCTGCGATAGCGTCGAAAATAGCATTTCCAGGCAGACAGGTCATAGCTGTATGCGGAGACGGGGGCTTTATGGTCACATGCCAAGAACTCATGACCGCGGTGGAGAACAAGGTATGCGTGCCAATCGTTCTTCACAACAACGGAGGATTCGGAATCTTAAGGCACTTTCAGGAAGAACACTTCAAGCAGAGGTACATTGGTGTAGATCTCAAGAACCCTGACTTCATTCGACTGGCTGAGTCGTTTGGCGCCGAAGGTGTGACATTGAAATCGTTGGATCAAATGGAACCCAGCCTAAGAGAAGCTCTCCAGGCTAGCGGGCCAACGGTAATCGAGGTCCAAATGCCCTTGGCTCCTCCAAGCTAAGGTTGGTATGCCACGAAAATCGGCCTCAACAGTCGATGTTCACGACTTTCATCTTAGTCTACCATCAATCCCTTGGTGATTAGGGCTGGCTTGCACTCTTGCGAGACCATTCAAGATATTGCTGAAGCCCCTTCTTGAGAGATATTGTTGGCCAATAGCCTAGAACTTGTCGAGCGCGACTTATGCTTGCCAAGCTATGTCTCACTTCGCCTTCACGGGCTAACCTGTGGATCGGTCTTATGTGGATTCTGTGGGTCAAATGGATAAGTAGTCTGGCAAGATCGCTTATGGTGGTTGCTCTCCCGCTTCCAACATTGATAGCTTTGCCGACAGCCTTCTTTCTCTCAAGTGAGAGTAGGCAGGCTTTGAGAGCGTCCTTGACATTAACAAAATCCCGCGACTGCTTTCCATCGCCGAAGATGATTGGAGGTTGGTTCCGAAGCAATCTCTGTACGAATCTGGCAACAACTCCGGCATAAGGACCCAGGTTTTGCCGAGGCCCATAGATGTTGAAGAACCTTAGACAGACGACTGGCACCCCGTAGGTCCGATGAAAGGCGAGGCAGTAGTTCTCAGCCGCGAGCTTCGACGCTGCGTATGGAGAGAGCGGTTCCAGAGTATGGTCTTCGCATGTCTTCTCTCTTCCAGCGTCGCCGTAGACGGCGCACGACGATGCGTAGACCATCAGATCGACGTCTTTGTTCCTGCAGGCTTCCAGAAGGTTCAGTGTTCCAAGCACATTGACTTCGTTCGTATGCACTGGATACCGAACGGATTGCTGGACATCTGCGATCGCCGCCAGATGGAAAACTACCTTTGAATGCTTTGTCTCTTCGCGTACTCTCAGAGCGTTGCGCACATCCCCCCTCGCCAGTCTAAAGTTCCTATTTCCAATGTGCTGGCTTACGTTTGCGAGGGCCCCCGTAGACATATTGTCGAGGACTGTGACCGCAAAACCTCTTTCAACCAGCTTGTCCACGAGATGGCTGCCTACGAAACCCGCGCCGCCAGTGACCAGCACTTTGTCTCCGTTTGGCATTCCTGACTATCCCTTCTGCTTCTTCGCGAGTAACGACTCGATAAATCTGAATTGCCTCTCGGCCACCTTTTCGAGGGTAAATGCTTCGGCCTTCAGCCTATTCCTCTCGCCTACAATCTCGATCATCCTTTTGTCACTCATCGCGCTCTCTATGGCTTCTCTAAGCGCCTTTGGGTTGTTCGGGTGAACTAGGATTCCGTTCCAGCCGTCTCTCACTACGTCACGGATGCCTCCAACATTTGAGGCTATTATGAACAATCCGCATGCCATGGCTTCGAGCAAGGCTCTTGGTAAGCCCTCGCTTAACGAGGGAAGTACGAATATCGAAGAAGAGATCAAATGCCTCCAGACATGTTCATGTGGAACCTTGCCGAGAAACTTGACATTGTCCAGTCCAAGGCCCTGGGCTAGCCTTTCAAGGTTAACTCTCTCAGGTCCATCCCCTAAAACCAATAGCTCAACATGAGGAATTGTATGCAGTGCCTCCAACAAGACATCTAAACCCTTCAGTCTAGTCAGCATTGCAACGGTGATCAGTCTTCCTTCGACCCGTTTCACGTCCAAACTCTTGGGCAGATCAGCAAGATCCAGAGGAGACGGGATCACAACCGTATTGATCGCCCCCATCTCCAGGACTGAAGCTTCGAGTTCCTGGCTTACGCATATGATCCCTGAGGCTCTTGAGACTCCCCAGCCGATGATCCTCCTTTTTGCTCCCTTCGCTGCGACCAGTATGTCGCTTCCGATCACTTGTATTGCAGACGGTACACCAAGTAGCCGTGAAGCTACCGTCGAAGAGAACCCATCGGGAAACGCATATTGGGCGAATACAACGTCTACGCCCCTCAGTATTGACCGGAATATGATCCGCAGCACCAACAGCGGGACTATGAGAAGTGAACTTCCTTTAGTGAATATCGAGATCGGTTTCCACGACAAGGTCTCAACTTCGCAGAGCTCACCCAGGCCTCTCACTAGAGGATCGAGATGCTCTGGCAGATGACCAACAAGGAGAAGGCGCAAAGTCTTCATACCCCATCTACGCGTTCGTCTATTTCGTGGAACCGGGCCTTATTGACTTCAAGAGCATATATGGTTCGAAGCACCAATTGATATGTTGGTTCCTCGGGCGATATGAGCTTGTCTTGACAAACGGAAGTTCGCGCCATGTATCGTAGATCGTACGGCAACACCTTGGAAAGATTAAGGATCGCGGTACTCTCCAAACATGACCTATCTACCCTAGGACCAGGCGACAAACTTCATACACATGACAAGATCATGGCGCTTGCGAAACAGACACAGGTCATCCTGTTCACGCCTTATAACTATGCGTCCGGTGACATGCAGTCGCATATGAAGATTATTCAGTTTTCCCCTCCGGGTCCGCGCTTCGCTTTGACATTGACCGTGGCATTATTCGCGCATCGGAAAGATTATGACTGCATCTACACCCGAGACCCTCTGCTGATAGCTCTTGCAGTACCTCTGAAAGCTTTCGGAAAAGCTATGATCATTGAAATGAATGGCATTCCGTCGCTTGAGACCGAGATTCGCAGAAGAACTCGCAAGGTTCGGGCACCTAGTCTAACCCCTCTTATCTGTGGTCTGATGCGCATGGCAGAGACCATCGCGATTCGAAGCGCAGATATGGTTTTGCCAGTCACGAAGAAAATGAGGATGACTATCATAAGGGACTACAAAGCTAACCCCAGACGGGTAATAGTGGTTCCCAACTCCGTGGATACTACGGTCTTTAGGCCCCTTGAAGACAAGAGAGTGGAGATCCGCAGCGCACTTGGCATAGAAGGAGAAACGGTGGTGTTGTACCTCGGCACCTTCTCCGATAGGTGGAGAGGATCAGAGCAGCTTTTTCAGATCGCTGAAGCCATACAACGGAAAAGAACGGATGTTGTGTTTCTTGTCGTAGGCTCAGGCCCCCTTCTTGCAGAGATGAAGGTGAAAGCCAAGAGCGTAAATTCAAACAAGGTACTTTTTGTGGGAGCTGTAGATCATCGCAACGTTCCACTATACATCAATGCTGCGGACATGTATGTGTATGATGCCATTCAGGTACCAACAAGATTGGTTGAAAAGCAAGGCTCATGCCCGACGAAGATACTGGAGGCAATGTCTTGCGGTCGGCCCGTGATTGCGCCGGGTCTGCCCGATCTTGAGGACATATTACGGGAATCCAAAGGGGCCTTCTCTGTATCTTCAGTGAATGAAGTAGAACTCTCTATCGAAAGATTAGCTAATGCACCAGAACTTGCAAGGTCTATGGGTGCAGAGGCTCGGAGATACGTGAAGTTGACTCACGACCTAACCCGATTGACCAGAAGTACTGTAGACCTGATAAGTGAGGTCCTATCATCGAGAGAAGTTAAGCCGGGAGGATAGCGTTTGTGCGGTATCGCAGGCATCGTTGGGGACGCTGCCAATGAAGAAAGAGTTCGCAAGATGTGTGATGTGATCCGATACAGGGGCCCTGACGATGAAGGATACTTCAGAGGGGACAGAATCGCCCTTGGCGCGGTCAGGCTGAGCGTAATCGACCTGAGGACGGGGCATCAGCCAATCCACAACGAAGACTCAAACTTGTGGATTGTCTACAATGGTGAGATCTTCAACTATCGAGAACTGAGGAATGAACTGGCTGGACGGCACAGGTTCTACACGAACTCCGACACAGAAGTCATATTGCACCTGTATGAAGATCTCGGGTCGAGATGCCTTGAGAAACTAAACGGCATGTTCGCGTTCGCGATCTGGAACGAGCAGACCCGTGAGCTGTTTCTCGCGAGAGATAGAGTGGGCGTGAAACCCCTCTATTATTGCCTTGACAAAGGAAACTTCCTCTTTGCCTCAGAGATAAAGGCGATTCTAGAATTCGGCATCGAAACGGAACTTGATAGGGAGGCGCTCATTGACTATCTCACCTTGAGCTACGTCCTCGGCGACAAGACTTTCTTCAAGGATGTCCGCCAGGTCCCTGCCGGGCACTCTCTAACAGTTAAGCACGGAGTGAGCGAGTTGCAGAGATATTGGGATCTCCGGTACGATGAACCTCAACGGGTGACTGTCGAAGAGGTAGCGCCTGAGATCTCACTTGCGATACAAGAGGCTGTCCGGCTAAGACTTGTGAGCGATGTCCCCTTGGGCTGCCATCTGTCTGGGGGCATCGACTCGTCGGTGGTGGCTTGCATTGCAAGCCAACTTCTCGGCGAACGAGTCAAGACTTTTACGGGAGCCTTTGATGAGGGGCCTGAGTTTGATGAGACGCCTTACGCCAAGATGGCCTCAAAGTTTGCTTGTACAGAGTACCATGAGATAAGGCCAGATGGAACCGACCTGTTACCGACGCTCGAACGGCTCGTGTGGCACATGGACTACCCAGAGGTCGGGCCAGGCATCTATCCACAATACTGGGTCTGCCGATTGGCGAGGGAGCACGTAAAGGTGATTCTCGGAGGCCAGGGAGGAGATGAGCTGTTCTTCGGATATCCATTCATCCTTGAGCTGACTCTTGAGAATGATCTGGTCCGGCCGAAGCGCTTGGAGTTCGGTCATCTGGTCAAGCTGTACCATTATCTGAAGCTAGCTAGGAGAGACAAACGTGTGTTCTCTTCTTTGAGGAGACTTGCTAGGCTGATTCTCAAGGAACGAGATCTGGAACCAAGCATCCGCTTGTACAGACGCGTGCTGGTCCATTCCGAAGATACCTTGAACAAACTTCTTGTTGGCCAGTTTCATGACCTTTTATCAAGATACTCGCCTGAATCAGACTTCGTAAAGATCTTTTCCGCGCCAAGTACGAGCAGTTTCGTTGACAGAGCTCAGTATCTCTATGTGAAGGGGTATCTTCACGCCTTGCTCCACGTAGAGGATAGGACGAGCATGGCTGTGTCATTGGAGTCTAGGGTGCCGCTATGTTGCGACCACCGCCTTCTTGAGCTAGTAGCCTCGATACCTGAACGAGCGAAGATTGACGATTTTGAGCCGAAGTATCTTCTGAGAAAGGCAGTTCACGAGAAGATTCCCCGCAAGATTCTCCAGAGAAGGGACAAGAAGGGTTTTCCCACCCCGATCGGAATATGGCTGAGAAGGCAGGCCAAGGAGGTGGAGGCTATCCTTCTCAGTGAGAAGGCAACCTCGCGGGGCATTTTCGACGCGTCATATGTGAAGCAGCTTCTGTCGGAGCATGCGTCAGGGACCAACGATCACGGGATGACGCTCTTCATGCTGCTGAACTTGGAGTTCTGGTTCAGAAAGTTCATCGACGCTTGACGATCTGCACGATTGCTGTCAATGACATGGTGCACGATTCAAGCTGAACCAACTTCGGTGAGTTTCGATGTTCATTTTCCTTCGAACTTGGGCTGGCGCTTCTCTAGAAAAGCAGTCAATCCTTCCCTGAAGTCTTGTGTGGTGAAGCATACTCTGAAGGCCTTCACCTCCTCAGCGAGGCCCGACTTCAGATCCATCCCAAGTCCTCTGTTGATAGCCTGTTTCGCCAACCTGAGCATGATCGGGCTCTTCGACGTCAACTTCTTTGCGAGCTCCAGAGCGCTCTCCTGCAACTTCGCCGGCGGAACGACTCTGTTAACCATGCCAATCCGTTCAGCCTCGGTCGCCGTTATCCGGTCGCCAGTGAAGATGAGCTCCTTCGCCTTGTTCCTTCCGACCAGCCTTGGCAGCCTCTGCGTTCCGCCCCATCCGGGGATCAAGCCTACATTGACCTCAGTTTGACCGAACTGAGCTTTCTCCGAAGCCACTATCAAGTCGCACGCCAAAGCTATCTCGCAGCCGCCTCCAACAGCTAACCCGTTCACTGCAGCGATCACGGGCTTCTCATACATCTCAAGCATCTCCATGAAATCCTGCCCCAATCTGGCAAGCTTGGCCCCTCGGATCGAATCTGTCTCTGGCGTGAAGATCCCTCCCTTCAGATCAGCTCCAGCGCAGAATGCTCTCTCACCTGCACCAGTCAGGATCACTGCCCGGACAGCTGGGTCCCTCCTGAACTCTTTTAAGGCACGCTCTATTTCCTCAAGAGTTCTGCGGCTGACAGCGTTTAGTTGATCTGGACGATTGAGCGTGATTCTTCCAACGTTCTCAAACTTCTCAGTAATTATGTCATGGTAGCTCATTTTCTCATCTCTCAAACACTCCAAGTGTTCAGAGCTAAAACGATTTAGGCCTTTGTTCAAAATGCCCTAGTTTCCAGTTCCAATTGCGTCCGGAAGGCACGGCCTACATATCTTGGCTCGAGACACGATCACGAACATCGCAGAGTTCCAATGCTTCTCAAGATTCGGAAGGGTTCGACAGTGATAAATGCGAAAAAGCTCGATAGCTTGTGACACTGGAGTCGATTCGAGTTGGAGGTATTGGAGGCTATAAGGACAAGGAGAAGCATTCGAGAGTTCACTGACGACAAGATCCCTGATGAAGACATAGAGAAGATCCTAGATGTGGCAAGGTACGCACCGTCGCCAGAGAACATGCAAATGTGGAGATATATCGTAATCAGGGAAGATCAGGAGACAAAGGATCTGATCGCCGAACTGTCCGTGGAGACAGCCAAGCAAGTATTCGGCTCGGCAC
>Ga0315306_10000943_pt1 | contig 13932 bp, 15 predicted proteins | sample TDP1_MG_FD_203803 | JGI IMG/M metagenome (GOLD analysis project Ga0315306, IMG submission 203803) | Freshwater sediment microbial communities from Lake Towuti, South Sulawesi, Indonesia - TDP1 | ecosystem: Environmental > Aquatic > Freshwater > Lake > Sediment | place: Indonesia: South Sulawesi... | reverse complement strand
TGTTGATGTTGAGCGTAATTCCTGCGGGGAGCTTGTTTTGGAGAAGTCTTTTTGCAGCCTGATGAGCGATTTTGGAAGCAGAGTCAAAGTGAAATCGGCCTTTTTCGTCGTGAAGAAGAGAGATGGCCAGCGACTGGACCTGGAAAAATGTTCCCTGGATGGCGGCTGCCACCGTCCCGGAATAAGAAACATCCTGCTGGCCGATGTTCGGGCCGGCGTTGATTCCGGAGATGAGCAAGTCCGGTTTTCTTGGAAGGAATTTCTGCAGAGCGAGATAGACGCAGTCCGCTGGAGTCCCATCGACAGCGAAGGTCTTTTCTCTTATCTTTTTGACGCGCAAAGGGCGATGAAGAGTTAAAGATAGGGAAGTGGCGCTCCTCTCCCTGTCTGGAGCAACGATATATATTTCTCCCATATCTTTCAGCTGGCGGCTAAGAGCCTCTATCCCTTCAGAATAGAAGCCGTCATCATTGGTGAGAAGAATCAACAATCTCATCATTTTTTTTCCTTATCTTATGTTATGCCCGGATCATGATCAGCAGCATTTTAAACTTTTCAAGAGCTTTTAGAGCATGGGGCTGGTGAGCGGGCATGACTATCATCTCACCTTCCTTGAGGTGAATGGGTCGTCCTGAGATGGTCACCTTAACCTCTCCTTCGAGGCAGAAGACAAGAGCATCGAAAGGGGCTGTGTGTTCGCTCAATCCCTGGCCTTGATCAAAAGCGAAGAGAGTCACTGTGCCTGTTTTTTTAGACACAATTTCACGGCTGACAACAGACTCTTGCTGATAATCGACAAGCTGGGCAAGCCTTATGGCTTTTCCGATCAAACCTTCTCCAGCTTTCTTATTGCGGTCATGATTCATTCCTTTTCTCCCTCTGATTAGGATTTCAATTCTACAGCATTAAGCTTTTTAGCTTCGACATCATTACCTCAAAATGCAGCAAGTTTTGAATTCGCCTTTTCAAGCTTATTTGACGCTTTCTAAAAATCTGCATTTCTACTATTTGTGTGAATTGTACATAACGGCATACTATTTTTAAGCATTAATGGTAGATTTATCAAGGCCAGGAGTTCGGAGTTTCAGATAATCCTTTATTTTATGAGATATTGAATAAATGGTCGGGACGGGCGGATTTGAACCGCCGACCCCATGCACCCCAAGCATGTGCGCTACCAGACTGCGCCACGTCCCGACCGGAGATGACGGTTATGATGATTTTTTCCCGAGCGAGGATGAGATTTCCTGAAGCTGCTCCCGAACTTGATAAAGAACCTTTTTCAGGCGATCAGGGTGGACCGGCACTGAAGTCTTCATCCCGAATTCTTCCTCGATTTTTCTTTTCGCTCCGGAAAGTGTCAATCCCTTTTTTTCCAGCAATTCCTTCAGCCGAAGGATGATGGTCAAATCCTTTTTTCTGAATATTTTCTCTCCTGCAGCTGTCTGCCCTGAAGAGAGAAAATAGAATTCTTTTTCCCAGGCTTCAATCTGAGCCGGGTCGAGCTGAGTGATGCGGCTGATTTCTTCTAATTTGTAGGCAAGCTTCTCAGGAGCTTTTTCACTTTTCATCGAAGTTTGCCGCGAGGCTTTCATCCTGGAATTGCGAATTCCTTTAAAATCAGCCCTAACATTAGCATGTAATCCAGCCTTCGTCAAGGTAGTGTACTCGGTCGAGGAACCATGCCAGTTCATCCTTCACACGGCTTTCGAACTACTCTGCCTTCGCCCTGATGAGAAGAAGATATATCAGAGGAAAAACAATGATTTTAATCAAAGAAAAATATCTGGTATAATTTCTGAAGCGGCTAACAAGTGGAGAAAAAAGAAAGCGAAAAGCATGTCCCTCTCGCAGAGAGGGTGCGGCCCAGGATTCTTGGGCGTTTTTATGGACAGGAGCATCTTGTGGGCAAAGGAAAAATCCTTTCCCAGCTGATAGAAACAGACCGTCTTGTTTCCATCATCTTCTGGGGACCCCCTGGTTCAGGAAAGACCACACTGGGCTATATCTTGGCCAACCTTTTCAATTTTCCCTGTGTTTTCTTCAGCGCAGTCCTCTCTGGAATCAAGGAGGTCAAGGAAGTCATGGCCAAAGCCCAAAGCCATAAAAAATTATACGGGCAGCCGACCATCATTTTCATCGATGAAATCCACCGCTTCAACAAAGCTCAGCAGGGAGCTTTCCTGCCTTATGTCGAGAAAGGGGATATCATCCTCTTTGGCTCGACAACTGAAAATCCATCCTTTGAGGTCATCGCCCCTCTTCTCTCGCGGATGAAGGTCCTGGTCTTGAATCCGCTCACTGAAGAAACATTGATCCGCATTGTCAAGGAAGCCTTGACTGATGAAGAGCAGGGTTTGGGAAAATTGCATCTCAATCTTGATGAGCAGGCGCTGAAGATGATCATTGACTACGCCAACGGCGACGCCCGCCGCGCCCTCAACACTCTTGAGATTTCGGCCAGCCTCACTGACAAGGGCCGGATAACAGCCGAGGAGGTGAAAGAGGCGCTGCAGAAGAGAATCCTGCTTTATGACAAGAAGGGGGAAGAACACTTTAACCTGATCTCTGCTCTTCATAAAAGTCTGAGGAACAGCGATGTCGATGCCTCTCTTTACTGGCTGGCGAGGATGATTGCTGCTGGAGAGGACCCGCTATACATTGCCCGCAGGCTGGTGCGCTTTGCCTCTGAGGATATCGGCCTGGCTGACCCCCAGGCTTTATCCATCGCCCTGGCTGCCAAGGAGGCCTATGATTTTATCGGCTCGCCTGAAGGAGAGCTTGCTCTGGCCGAGGCGGTGATTTATCTGGCTTCGGCGCCCAAGAGCAATCGAGCTTATACCGCCTTTGCCAAGGCGATGAAAGATGTCGAGGAGAGTCCCTTCGAGCCTGTCCCTCTTCATCTGAGAAATCCCGTGACCAATCTGATGAAGGATATAGGCTACGGCAAGGATTATGCCTATGCCCATGAATTCCCCTATTCGACAACAGACATGGAGACTTTCCCTGATAGGCTCAAAGACAGGAGATATTATGAGCCGGGAAGCCTTGGGCTGGAGAAAGAGATCAAGAAGAGAATCGATTGGTGGAATTCGCTCAAGGAAAAGATCAAGTTAGAGAAGTCTGGAGTCAAAAAGCAAGAAATAAAAGATAAATAACCGATTTCTATGCGACTTTAAGCTCTTTCGAATTCTGCCAGAGGCCATGGATGTTGCAGTAGCTGGCAGCATGAATCGTTCCCGGTTTGTCTGTTTTGAAGCTAAAAACGGCTTGGTGGTGAGTATAGACCGTGCTTGTATCCGCGCCCTGGGTTGATTCTCCATGGGCGGTGAATTCTGCCTTTCCGATTTGATAGGGAAATTTCTCCACCTCGGGTTGGAAATAAACCACAATCCAGCGGATGTGGTGTTCTGTCTTGTTGGGATGAGCAATTTCCTTGCCGATGCTGACCTTGACTTCGAAGAACTCTCCCTTTTTAACCTTTTCAGGCACTTCAATCACAGGAACATGCTTTTCCTTTTTCCAGTCTGCGGATTGGAATAACTCTTTAAAATTAGCCATCATAAACCTCCTTTCCACTCTGGGGAATGCCCTGCTCATCATCGTTAATGTCAACACAGAAGGGACATTCCTAATTTATTATTTTACTCTCCTTAAAATTTTTTGTTAAAAAATTCAATTTTTGAATTCTATGAATGAATTATAAGATTCAATGAAAATGCTAGCAATATTGTCAGTCGAATGTGATAAAATAAAGGAAATCCTCGTATTCAAAACAGATGTATAGAAGAAAATTTATGACGGTTTGATTATACCTTTGATACAATATGGCTTCTAGATTCTTTGATAATAAAAGATAAAATTGCGGCTAAATGATTAGCTTTTATCGCCTTTTTCTTCCTTGAGCAGATAATAGATTTCCCAGCTTATGTCATCGGCCACGCAGCCGAGGCAGGAATGTTTGGTCGTTGCCAGTTCCCCATCTGAGATTTTGTCCTTCAATATTTTTTTGACTTTCTTCCTTATTTTATAGAGCTGAATGTAATTGACCATTCTCTTCTCTCTTGGGGAATGATACCAGCCTGCCTCAGCGATGTAAAGATTGAGAGTCTGAGGGAAGAATTAATAATTATATGATGAGGGTGAGGATTGGGGGTTCGGAACACGCTAATTTTCCCCAGCGAGGAAAATTAGCTCCCATTCAGCCTTCGCTCTTCTCTCCTTCGGAGAGAAACCGTGCCCGCTCAGGCTTCATAGGGGATTCCTCGCCCCCAAATCCTCACCCTCACAATCATATCGATTCTAGGATGCTTTCGATACAGTGAAAAAAATGGTATCATCTTTGACTAAAGCCGAATGAGAAGATTTTGTTTTCTCCTCTTGCTCTCTCTCCTTCTGGCATTCTGTTCTTTTTTCCGGAAGGAAATTCAAATCTATCCTTCTGGCGTCTTCTTCCCTGTGGAGAAGGCCGGAGAGATTGTCTACGAAGGGGAGGTCATCGACTCTATCGAAGCCAAAGAAGAGAAGCTCTATCTTTCCACCAATAAAGGATATTTATACTGCTTTGACGGCTTAGAACGCAGGATTCTCTGGAGGTTTGATGCAGCCCAGCCTCTGGCAAGCCCTCCATATTGTTTCGGGGAAAAAATCTATGTTTATGACCAGCAGAACACCCTTTATTGCCTTGACAGAGAGGGAAGAGAGGTGTGGAAAAAGAGGATTGAAGAACAAATTACATCAGGAATAGGAGAATTCAACAACAGAATACACCTGGGCACAGATAAAGGAACATTTCTTGCACTCAAGGCCGCTAGCGGAGAAGAGCAATGGCGCTTCCAAGCCGGAGGAGCGATCAGAAGCACGCCTGTCATTGCCGAGACCGAAATCATCTTCGGCTGCGATGACCATAATCTTTACATCCTGAGCGGCGAGGGAAGTCTTCTCCATAAGTTCCAGGCTAAGGATAAGATTCAATCCACTCCTCTGGTTGATAAAAAATATCTTTATTTCGGAGCTGATGACCACTATTTTTACTGCCTTAAGCTTAGAACGAGCAAGCCGAAGTGGAAAATCAAAACCGGGGGAAAGGTCTCAACCCTTCCGGTGAGCGACGAGAAAAGGGTCTTTTTTCTTTGCTGGAACAATGTCCTCTACTGTCTGAACAAGAGAAACGGAAGCATTCTCTGGTGGAAAATCATGCCCTCACGGAGCTTTTACCGTCTCGGAGTTTCAGGCCGTAGAATTGTCGTTTCCTCCCTCTCCTCAATTCTGCTCTGTTTTGAGATGGAGACGGGAGAAAAAATCGGAGACTACGATGCAGGCCAGGAGGTTAAATCCAACCCTCTCTGGCTTCCTCCTTACCTCATCTATAATCTTTATGATAATCAGAGCGACCAAGGTCAGCTTGTCTTCCTCAAGAAAGTGCTCAAGGGCTCTCTGACATCCTCCTTAGAGTCTCCTCAAGCCATCGGCAAAGAAATTGTCTTCAGCGCTTCTTCGATTGGCTTCTATCGGCCAAAATACGAATTCTATCTAAAAGAAGGTGAGCAGATAAAAATCATGCAGGTGAAATCCGAGAAAAATTCCTGGGCCTGGTTTCCAGAAAAGGAGGCTGAGTTTGTTGTTGGCGTCGAAATCAGTGATGAGAAACAGAGCTTGAAAGAAGAAATTCCCTTTGTGATTAAAAAGAATTGAATTCAAGAATAATTTGGAATAAATTCTGATTTAAGACTATTAACGGGTATTAATTCAGAAAGGAGATAGAATAATGAACAGAGAAGAGGCTTTAGAGCTTGTCGGAAAACATCTTAAAAACAAGAACCTGGTGAAGCATTGCTTGGCCGTGGAATCCTGCATGAAGGCTGTTGCCTCCCGCCTCAATCAGGACGTGGAGAAATGGGGGCTGGCTGGAGTCCTGCACGATCTTGATTATGAGATCACCCAGAAAAGCCCTGAGCTTCACACCACAGAAACAATAAAAATTTTGAATGAGCTCGGCGTTGACCAGGATATAATTCAGGCCATCAAGGCTCACGCTGCCCAGGTTCCCTGCAAGAGCCAGATGGACTGGGCCATTTATTCCATCGACCCTCTGACCGGGCTGGTCATCGCTGCCACCCTGATGCATCCCAGCAAGAAGCTCAAGGAAGTGGATCTAGAATTTGTGAAGCGCAGATACAAGGAAAAGAGCTTTGCCCGGGGTGCAAATCGGGAGGATATCGAGCAGTGCAGGAATGCGGGGCTTGAGCTGGATGAGTTCATCTCCATCTGCCTCAAGGCCATGCAGGATATCGACAAAGACCTCGGTCTCTGTTGAATCTAAATCTGATCTTCTTGAACTGAGAAGAAGAAAAGAATATATTAGTTTATCTATCTTCGGCTTGATTTTAGAAAAGCTGCCGGGCACAAGAATCCGAATCTTCTCAATAACGGATAAAAAAGGTTTTAGCTCGATTTATAAAGGAGGAAGATTAAAATGAATGGCATGATAAAAATCCCTTTTCCGAGCAATGAGCCGGTCTTGAGCTATGCTCCGGGAACAGCGGAGCGCGAGGCCTTGAAGGCACAGCTGCGGAAAATGCTGAGCGAGGAGATTGAGATTCCTTTGATCATCGGAGGAAAGGAAGTCCGGACAGGGAATCTGGCTGATTGCCTCTGCCCCCATGACCACAAGCACCGCCTGGCCCGCTATCACAAAGCCGGTCCGGCAGAGATTGAGATGGCTGTGGAAGAAGCGAGGAAGGCCTGGCTCGATTGGTCTGAGATGGATTGGGTTCCCCGAGCCGCAATCTTCCTTCGTGCCGCTGAGCTCCTGGCGACAAAGTACCGCTATATTTTGAATGCAGCCACCATGCTCGGGCAGTCAAAGACAGCCCATCAAGCAGAGATAGACTCGGCCTGCGAACTCATCGATTTCTACCGCTTCAACCCTTACTACATGACCCTGATTTATTCTCAGCAGCCCGAGTCGCCGCCCGTGACCTGGAACTACATGGAATACCGGGCACTGGAAGGCTTTGTCTTTGCCGTGACTCCCTTCAACTTCACATCTATTGCCGGCAATCTGCCAACCTCGCCGGCGATGATGGGCAACACTGTCTTATGGAAGCCGGCCTCTTCTGCGGTCTATTCGGCCTATTTTCTGACCCAGTTGTGGAAAGAGGCTGGGCTGCCTGGCGGCGTGATTAACTTCATTCCCGGGCCAGGCCGCTATGTCGGAGACCCAGTGCTCGAGAAGCCGCAGCTGGCCGGAGTCCATTTCACGGGCAGCACCTCTGTCTTTCAGGATATGTGGAAGACGATTGGCCGCAGCATCATGAATTACAGGACCTATCCCAGGATTGTCGGAGAGACAGGCGGCAAGGACTTTGTCTTTGTCCATGCCTCTGCCGATGTCGAAGCTGCGGTCACGGCTTTGATTCGCGGCGCCCTTGAGTACCAAGGGCAGAAGTGTTCAGCAGCCAGCCGGGCTTATATCCCCTCCAACCTCTGGCCGGCCATCAAGAAAAGATTGCTCGACGAGATAAAGACAATCAAAATGGGCGATATAACAGATTTTTCAAATTTCATGGGCGCGGTCATCGATAAGCTCGCCTTCGAGAGTATCGTCGGATACATTGAGTATGCCAAGAAGTCTAAAGAAGCCGAGATTATTCACGGCGGGAAATATGACGGTTCGAAAGGATATTTTGTCGAGCCGACTCTGGTCGTTGTCACCGACCCCAAGCATAAGCTGATACAGGAAGAGATTTTCGGCCCTGTTTTAACCATCTATGTTTATCCAGAAGCTGAATACACGGAGACTCTCAAGCTCTGTGATTCCACTTCTCCTTATGGCCTCACCGGTTCAATCCTTGCCAACGACAGAAAAGCGATAATCGAAGCCTTTACCGCTCTCCGCCACGCAGCCGGAAATTTTTACATCAACGACAAGCCCACAGGAGCCGTTGTCAGCCAGCAACCCTTTGGCGGGGCAAGAGCCTCTGGGACGAACGACAAAGCAGGCTCTTACTTGAACCTTCTCCGCTGGACAAGCGCCAGGGCCGTCAAAGAAAATCTTAATCCTCCCAAGGATTACCGCTATCCTTTCATGAGGGAGAAATAAAGGTCGCTTAGAAATCGCTAATAAATCTACAAGGAGAGAGAAATGAAGAATCTTCTGAAAAAGTTGCAAATTAAGGAGGTCAATATTGGAGCTTGTTCTGGCGAAGGAGCTTGGTTCGAAGACAAGCACGGCCAGGAGCTTGTCTCTTACAACCCTGCCACTGGAGAGCCTATAGCCAAAATTATCCAGGCCACAGAAAAGACATACGAGCAGGTCGTCAGCCAGGCTGTTGAAGCTTTCAAATCCTGGCGAATGATTCCTGCTCCGAAAAGAGGACTGCTCATCCGCGACCTCGGCCAGGCGCTGAGGGAATTAAAGGAGCCTCTGGGGGAGCTGGTCACTCTGGAGATGGGGAAGATCAAAGTCGAAGGAATAGGCGAGGTTCAGGAGATGATCGACATTTGCGATTTCGCCGTAGGCCTCTCCCGCCAGCTCTACGGCCTGACCATGCATTCCGAGCGGCCTGCGCATCGGATGTACGAACAGTGGCATCCTCTGGGAGCGATAGGTGTCATCACTGCCTTCAACTTTCCTGTTGCTGTCTGGTCGTGGAACACAGCCATAGCCGCAGCTTGCGGTGATACGGTAGTCTGGAAGCCTTCTTCTGACACTCCGCTCGCGGCTATCGCTGTCCAGACTGTCTGCAACAAAGTCATGGTCGACCATGGGCTCAAGGGAATCTTTAACCTGCTTATCGGACGAGGGAATGTTGTCGGGGAGAGGATGATCAATGACAAGCGCCTTCCTCTCATCTCTTTCACCGGCTCGACTCAGATGGGTCGCCGTGTTTCTGAATGTGTAGCCCGCCGCTTTGGGCGAGCAATCCTCGAGCTTGGCGGCAACAATGCCATCATCGTTGCCGAGGATGCAGACCTTGATATGGCCGTGCGGACAATTCTTTTCGGAGCCGTTGGGACTGCAGGCCAACGTTGCACGACAACGCGGCGGATCATTATCCAGAAGTCGATTGCTTCCGAGCTCGAAGCGCGAATCATCAAGGCCTACAAGCAAGTGCGGATCGGAAATCCCCTTGAAGATGGAATCCTGATGGGTCCGCTGGTGACAAAAGCCGCAGTGGAAGAGATGATGGCCGCTCTGGAAAAGGCTAAGGAGCAGGGAGGAAAGGTCATCTATGGAGGGCGCCGCCTTGCAGAGCATGGTGAGCAGTTTGTTGAGCCGACTATCGTCAAGATGCCTTCTCAGACAGAGATTGTCCACCTTGAGACTTTTGCCCCTATTCTCTATCTTTTAGAATACAAGGACATTGAAGAGGCCATAAGGCTTCACAATGAAGTTCCTCAGGGGCTGTCGAGCGCTATTTTTACCACGAACTTGAGAACAGCAGAGAAATTTCTTTCCCACGAAGGTTCTGATTGCGGCATCGCCAACGTCAACATCGGAACATCGGGAGCAGAAATCGGCGGAGCCTTTGGCGGCGAGAAGGAAACAGGCGGTGGCAGAGAGTCCGGGTCGGATGCCTGGAAAAGCTATATGCGAAGGCAGACCAATACCATCAACTGGTCCAGAGAGCTTCCCCTAGCCCAGGGCATTAAGTTTGGCGATTGATAGAATCCAAGATTTCAGCCGAGACAGTAGCTGAGGAGTTTGTCGAATATAAATAAATTTTAAAGAGGAGAAGAAAAAATGGCAAAAACGCTTTACCGTTCTCAGAAACAGAAAATTCTGGGAGGAGTTTGCGGCGGGCTTGCTGATTATTTGGATACGGATGTTAACATCCTTAGGCTCTTATTCGTGGGCGTTGGTTTGATTACAGCTGTCCTGCCCATGGTCCTCTTCTATCTCATCGCTTGGATCATTGTCCCCATCGAGAAGAGCTCAGGCTAAGTGGCTCAAAAATTGACTTATCTCTTGATATTCGATATTTTTTAAGCTTCAAATCCCTTTTTGACAGACAAGAATGAAGCCGAAAGCGAAGGGATAGGAGAGATGGCGGATAAAGAGCAAATCATTTTCTCGCATATTGCCATAGACGGTATTCTCAGGTGCGGCAAGACAAAACTCGCCCACGTCCTCGCTCAGAAAATAGGAGGGAAGGTCATCTTGGACAGAGCGGAGAATCCCTACCTTCGAGATTTTTATGAAGAGAAAGAGGGAGCTTCCTTTCTTTCCCAGCTTGTTTTCCTGGTAAACCGCTATCATCAGCAGGTTGCGCTTATGCAGAGAGAATTATTCGAAGAGAGAGTCATTTGCGATTATCTTTTCGAAAAGGATAAAATCTACGCCTATCAGACTCTCACCGATGATGAGCTCATAGTCTATGAGAGAATCTTCAGCATTTTGTCTGAGAGAGTGGCCAGGCCTGACCTAGTTATCTATCTCCAGATTTCTATGCCCACCCTGCTCAAGAGGATTGCCAGAGAGGGGTCGGTTCTGGAGAAGAATATTTCAGAAAGGTACCTGGAAAATATCTTGGAAGCTTTTGACTATTTCTTCTTCAATTACCAGGCAACTCCACTACTGGTGGTGAAAGCTGATGATTTGGATTTAGACCGGGAAGAGGATATAATAGATTTAATAGATAGGATTAAGAAGATGAAGAAAAGCCCTTTGTTTTATGTGCCGCTCAGCAAAGATAGCAAGCAGTCAAAAAAATAAAATAGATAGCGAAACTATTAGATATTAGACTTTACCTCAATCCCGTGATTTGAGGCGGGATGGGGAGAAAGGATTGGTCATGCCTGAAAAAAATAACCAAAAAGTCACCATCCCTTCTCTTCAGGCCAAGAAAGATAGGAAAGAAAAGATTGTGGCCATAACGGCCTATGACTTTCCCATTGCCAAGATCGTGGATCAATGCGGAGTGGATATGATTCTGGTCGGAGATTCATTGGGGATGGTCGTCCTGGGCTACGAGAACACTATCCCGGTGAGCATGGCGGAGATGATTCATCACACCAAGCCTGTTGTTCGGGCTTCGAAAAGGGCGTTGGTTGTCGGAGACATGCCCTATTTTTCCTTCCACTTGACTCAAGAAGAGTCCGTAGCCAATGCCTCCCGCTTTCTAAAAGAAGCCGGAGCGTCGGCAGTCAAGATTGAAGGAGCATCGAAGAAGAGGTTGAAGCTGGTCGAAGCTCTGGTCGAAGCCGAGATTCCGGTCATGGGCCATGTCGGGCTCACCCCTCAGTCGATCTATCATTTTGGCCAGTTCAAAGTTAGAGGCAAAGAGGTCGCTGAAGCCAAGAAAATCATCAGGGATGCTTTAAATTTGGAAAAGGCTGGAGTCTTCTCGGTTGTCCTGGAATGTATTCCTCTGGAAGTGGCAAAAGTCGTAACTGAGAAGCTAAAGATTCCCACGATCGGTATCGGAGCCGGTCCTTATTGCGACGGACAGATCCTTGTCTTCCACGACCTGGTCGGTTTTTCCGATGGATACCTTCCCAAATTTGTCAGGAAATATGTGGATATCCATCAGCTCATCAGCCAGGCTGTCAAGGAGTACATCGATGATGTCAAGCAAGGAAAGTTTCCTGATAGCGACCACTCCTACCACTTTCAACCGGAAAAGACTAAGGAATTGACAGGGAAAAAGCCCAAGCTAAAGAGATTATCCAAGAGGCAAGGATGAAGGTCATCGCCAGCATCGACCAGATGAAAAGAACAGCTAAAAGGCTGAAATCGCAAGGAAAGACCATCGGCTTTGTTCCTACCATGGGCTTTCTTCATCAGGGTCATTTAAGCCTGGTGCGCGAATCGCTGCGGAGGGCTGACGTGACCGTGGTCAGCATCTTTGTCAACCCCACACAGTTTGGGCCAGGAGAGGATTTCAAGGATTATCCTCGTGATTTGAAGAAAGATTCTGAATTTTTAAAAAGAGAAGGTGTTGACTATCTTTTTGTCCCTGAGCCAGACGAGATGTATCCTGAGAGCTACAAAACTTTTGTCGAAGTTCATGAGCTGCAGAATAGACTCTGTGGACGTTCCCGCCCGACACATTTCCGTGGCGTTTGCACAGTTGTCTTAAAACTCTTTAACATCGTCAGCCCCGACATCTCTTTTTTCGGGCAGAAAGATGCCCAGCAGGCGATCATCATCAAAAGGATGGTTCGCGACCTTAATGCAGATGTTAAGGTTGAGGTTTTGCCCACTTTCAGAGAAAAAGACGGCCTTGCCCTCAGCTCAAGGAATATATACTTGAACGAGGAGCAAAGGAAGGCAGCCATTGTTCTATCCGAAAGCCTGAAAGAGGCAGAAGCAATGGTTGAAAAAGGGGAGAGGAATGTTGCGGCGATTCTGAGCAGGATGAGGGAGATCATAAGCAAAGAGCCCCAGGCAAATATAGACTATGTCGAGATTGTTGACATGGAAGAACTCAATCCCATAAAAAGAATCGAGAAGAAAGCCCTGGCCGCCATGGCTGTTTTTGTTGGAAGAGCCAGGCTTATCGATAACACAATTCTACGCATCAAGGAGTCAAGCCATGAGAAGAATAATGTTGAAGTCAAAGATTCAGAGGCTCAAGGTCACTGAATCCAACCTCGATTATGAAGGCAGCCTCACCCTGGATGAGAGCCTGATGGAGGCTGTGGAGATGCTGCCCTTCGAGCAGGTTCATGTTTACAATATTTCCAATGGAGAAAGATTCATAACCTATTTGATAAAAGGCGAAAGGGATTCGGGCAAGGTTATCGTTAATGGAGCAGCGGCTCATAAGGCCGGGAGTGGAGACAAATTGATTGTCGCTTCTTACGCAGTGCTGGATGAAGAGGAGATAGATTTTTTCACCCCAAAAATCCTTATCGTCGACGAGAAGAATAGGATAAAAGAGCTAAAATAGACCTTAAATCAAAGATTATCACTCACCCTGAGCCAATTGTTTTTTGTTTCGGTATCCAGGGGTTTCATAGTGGCGGGATTTCTTGTGGCCTTCCAGGCTTTTTTATTAGGATTATTGCCTCCTTTTATTTCCACGCTGCCCTCTATAGTATTACCGCTAACCAGGCCAGTGAAAACCATCTTGGCGATTTTATTGCCTTCCTTTTTTTCAGCCGTGAATTGAATTTTATCTCCTGTGAGAAGAACTTCACTCAGGACAAGTTCTTGGCCTTTGCTCTTAATTTTGCCAGTCGCATACTGGAAATGCTGGTCTAATTCCATCAGGTAATGAACCTTTTTTGAATCTTCCTTCAAGTCCCATTCCCATGTGCCTGAAACATTGGCTGGTACAATCCAGAGAAAAACATTGTGACTCATCTCATCGACCATTACCACTGAGGATTCATCGGATTTCCAGGTATCCATACCGAAATCATGGGAAACGACCCGGGTTCCAGGCCTTAATTGGCTCAGGAGTCGAGGACGCAAGCGGAGATTGACTGAAGTCAGAAGATAAACGGTGACAACTGTTGCTTCATGGACGTCTGTCTCAAAAAGGTCCTGTTCGCGAAACTGGACAAGATGAGTCACATTGGCCAGGGCTGCGTTTTCTTTGCTCTCCTTGATGCGTTCGGGGTCGATATCCACTCCAATGCCCCGCGTTCCATAAAGCTGAGCAGCCGCGATAACAATTCGGCCGTCGCCACAGCCGAGGTCATAAAGCAGGTCATCCTTTCCGACATTGGCCATGCGCAGCATTTCGGCGATAACCTCTGGCTTGGTGGGCACATAAGGAACATCCAGTTCTTTTTCCTGTAAAAAGACTTTGCCTGGAAAAAGGAAAAACGCTAAACAAAAAGCAGCAGCATAAAGCTTTTTCATGTTTCCTCCCTTTCTTGAGCTCGAAAAGCAAAACTCTTCATTGCTAGGCTATCTCTTCGGAGCAAAAAGATTTGAATATAGACAACATCTCTCCCCCTGTCAAGTAGGCGCTT
>Ga0315306_10000942_pt1 | contig 13933 bp, 12 predicted proteins | sample TDP1_MG_FD_203803 | JGI IMG/M metagenome (GOLD analysis project Ga0315306, IMG submission 203803) | Freshwater sediment microbial communities from Lake Towuti, South Sulawesi, Indonesia - TDP1 | ecosystem: Environmental > Aquatic > Freshwater > Lake > Sediment | place: Indonesia: South Sulawesi... | reverse complement strand
AACCCTATGCAAACTCGACCACGCAACAGCAGACCAAGTAGCAAACCAAACCAAACGCGCAAGAGCAGTAGAAAGCGGCTACCTAAACCAACTCGTCCTCATGGGCTACGTCAAAAAAGAACGCCGAGGACGCAAAGCCTACTTCTACGTCGAAAAAGACGAAAACCACAACGACGACGAGATGAAAGAACCATGGGAAAAATCATAGCCATACACTCATACAAAGGCGGAACAGGAAAAACACTCCTCTCCGTCAACCTCTCCACACTATACGCCAACCGAGGCAAAGGCGTCGCCCTACTCGACCTAGACTTCAGAGCCCCCAGCCTACAAGCCATACTAAAAGTACAAAACAGCGAATACTGGATAAACGACTACCTCAACGGCGTATGCGACATCAAAAAAGCCCTCATAGACCTAACAGAAACACACGCCAAAAGAGGACGCCTCCTCGTAGGCTTAGCAAACCCAAGCACCGAAGCCATCAGAGAAATGACAGCCAAAGACAGAAAATGGGAAATGAAAGCCCTCGGCAGACTACTCTCACTGAAAACCTCACTGCTTACCGAAACAGGCATAGACTACATCATCTTCGACACAAGCCCAGGCCTACAATACTCTTCAATAAACGCCATCGTCAGCGCCGACATAGTCCTCGTAGTATCAAGCACAGACATCTCAGACCTAAAAGGAACACAACGCATGATTCATGAACTCTACGAACTATTCGAAAAGAAAACCGGCTTAATAATGAACAAAGTGCTATTCGACGTGCTCGAATCAAAGACTCAACGCGCTGATCTAACCAAGAAACTACTAAACAGCAACAACCTGCCAATGATCGAGATGATTCCATGCTTCTGCGATATACTGCGGACAGGCGGGGTAAGCATATTCGTAAACGAAAACCCTGAACATCCCTTTGTCAAAACTTTGGACAGAATGGCGACTGCAATCGAGACTCTTTGAGACTAGTCTTTTCCTCTGTCAGTTTTGCCCCCATATTTGCCTGCTATCCTTTTAGCCTGCCCGATGTAACCCTTCAATCGTTGAAGCTCTATGTTCTTCTGCGGCACTGTTTCAGGAGCATACATGAGAGGCAACACAGCCAAGAAAAGAAAGAAGCTCGCAAGAGAGAAAGCAGCTGTCAGTGGAAGCATGTTTGAAATAGGCATCAGCAACGACGAAATCAAGGCATTGGCAAAGAAGGGCACGCCGCCAATCACATAATATTTCTCTGCCTTGCCTTTGGGGGAAAGATCTCCCCAAAGAATCATGAGGAAAGTTACCCAAAGAATCCCTGCAGCAATGGCGTCTATGGCTATATAGAAGTACCATGCAAGCGTGAGCATAGGCGCCATTCCAATTATGGCATAGGCCACGCCCAAAGAGACGAAGCCGTATATCACTACACGTTTTCGTCCGATTCTGTCAGACAACAACCCTGCTAGAAGAATTGAGAAACCAGCGATAACTGGCGCAGTCATGGATGTAAGTTGATAGAAATCTGAAGCGACAAAATCTTTCAGGAGAACCGTTTCCAATGCATCTATTACGCAGAACATGAACCATGGTATAAGGTACAGACTGAAGGATTTGTCGCGAATTATCGTTGAGAACGAGATGCATCTGCCCGTATCTGTGGAGGCTTTCTCCTTAGGCTTCAACAACACTATGACGATTAATCCAAGTATTTTCCACGCTGCCAAGATCATAGAGTTGACGCTCAAATCAAAAGAGGCAACTAGAACCATTAGGAAAGGAGCGCTAAGATTGATTAGCAGGAACGCTAAAGCACTGATTCTGCCTCGGTTCCCAACTGAAGTGTTGTCTGCTAGGTAAGCTAAACACGATGGCATTCCGACGCCAAACGAAATACCCAGCAGAATGAAGATGATTGAAACGTATCCAACCGCAACGTCGTGCATTGGGGCAAGCATCAAGGAAGCGATCCCTCCGCTTGCCATCCAGAAGTAAATTAGGGTTAACCTTCCGACTTTATCGGATAGCACTGCGCCTGCGAGGCTGGACCCTATGGCGGCGAAATGAAAGGCAAATTGAAGAGCAGAAAGCACACCAGGATTCGCAGAGACACTTTCCATAGTCCTAAGTATCATGTAGTACCAAGTGAATGCGTTGAACAGCAGAAAAAACACTGTGAATAGCTCTTTTCGAGAAATGCCAGGCCCAGTTAACCAATGCCCACTTTGCATTCTGTGCACTCGTGGTTTTTTATGAAGACGATGGGCTATTGAGCATTATGTAACCTGAATCAATATTCATCATCGAGAATTCGTCCAATAGAGTGGTGATGCAACGCAGAATTGTATACGTGTACAACAGGTGTTATATTGAAACATATGTCCAACAGATATACAGGAATAACATATGAAGAAGAAAGTCAAGCTACCAGTTAGAATATGGTGGAACAAACCCTTTTAGGCAAGATTTTCTTCACGGACTCCTTGGCTTCAACGAAGGTGGAAGCGTAGCTTTTACAAGAAGTTCCAGATCTTGAATACTATCAGATTTTGCGGATTTCAGGCCTGAAATTGCGTGAGCAGCCAGCCTATGCGTTAGATTGAAGTACAATTTCATAGCTTTAGAGTTTTGGACTGTTATCAGGATTTCTTGAGCATCTCTTCGTCTGAGGGTGCCCTTCAAGAGGATAGCTCTGAGCCTAGCATTGATGTTGCTGTCTTGCAGAGCATAAAGGATTGGCAAGGGTAAGCTTTCTTTCTTAATCCGATTGCGGCTTTCCTCCAGATCCATTAAATCGATCCAGTCGTCTCTGAGTATTATCATCATACCCAGCATTCTACCGTAGTAACCCATTGACTCGATTTGTTCTTCTGAGCCTCTGCCTAGAACTGCGCCTATTCGTGTGTGAGCTTCCACATCTGCTGCCTTTTTCCTCACTATTCGCAGATACTTCCCAGGTAGAACATCAATTCGGCCCCGAAGATGCAATTCAAGTGCCTCAGCGTCTCCAAGTTCAAAGAACATATCTTTTACTATTCCCGTGATAAGCGACATGTCCTTCCTTGGGACGGTTTCTTCCGGAACGGAATTTATCAGCAAGAATCCTTTGAAAAGAAGAGCATCTCCAACAAGCAAAGCCACATCTTCGCCAAATTTCCCATAGACAGTGGGGTATCCACCTTTGGCCTTCGTTTTGTCAATGATGTCATCATGAATGCTGAGAGCGCCGCTTATGAGTATCATCGGAACACCTATCGACGTTGTGACTTCTGGATTTCCGCCCACCGCCTGGCACACCATTGACAGCAAGGATGGTCTCGCCAAATCGTGCCAGAATTGAGTCATAAAATAAGTTAGGGCCTCTCTTGCTTCTTTGGATTCGGTGTCTTCTCGAAGCATTTCTTTCTTTGCGATTTCGAGAGCTTTGGTTCCTTGCTTCTTGAAGATCTGCTCCACTTGGCTCATTGCAGCTTCTGGTGTTAGTCTAGCTTTTTTCATATCATAATCTCCGAGCCAGCTACTTGCTAGCTTTGTTGGGCAGGTGCTCTCTTATGAAATCGTAGTATGCATCCAAGAGTTGGGTTCCATCTTTGGTGATCTCGTAGATCTTTCGGGTTCGTCCTTTGTGTAGTTCACGTGTGCTCCTCACGAGTCCTTTCGCTTCCAACATGTTTAGCATTGGGTAGAGTGCGCCGTGTCTGAGTTTGATTCTATATTGTGTTTCAGTTTTCTTGATAATGTCGTAGCCCCAGGTAGCTGCCGTATTGACAAGTTTGAGTATGAGGACGTCAAGGAAGCTCTTGACGAATCGACGCCTGATCTCATCGCCCATGATGTTAACCGACTTTTCATCTTTCATTTCAGTTTACCTAGTCGGTCTGATTTTGTACACATGGTTAGCTGTTGTGGTTTATTTGATTATGCGCGGTTTTCGATGGAGTTATGTTTTGATATGCTGACGGTATGCGAGAATGTTTATATGGGCGTTTAGGCACTATAGAGACTTGAATATGTCTAAAAGCAGACATATTGTATCTGTGTAAAACCGAACAACTGTAGGACAGAACTACAACAAAGGGGCGAAAAAAGTTGGGCGGACCGAAAGCGCGGGAGGTTCAGATGAAGTTGATGAGGGGCCTCCTTGACCTCGTAGTTCTTCAGTTTTTGAGGGCCCAACCCATGCACGGATACCAGATAATCACTAGCCTTCGCAAACAGTTCGGCGTCTACTTCGGCCCCAGTACAATATACCCGTTGCTATCTGTGTTGGAAGAGAATGGCTATATCAAGAGCCGCTGGGACTTGGAAAATGACAGGCCGCGAAAAGTCTATGGCATTACGCCTCAAGGCGGAGAGCTGTTAAGCTGCACCGAAGACTCGTTAACTCACATCTATCGAAAATTGTCAACAAGCGCTAACAGAATCCCACTAGCAGATAATGGCTTGTCAATTGAAGGTTTGACAGGCGGAAAGAAACACATTAACGGCGGGAATCACGGACATCTGCCAACACCGTGATAATAGCATAGTTAAGCCTGGTGAACCTTCCACAATTCGCGACCTAACGGTTCTGTGCATGGGACGGGCGAATACTAGACTACATAATTGACACAGCCTTTCATGCGTCGAAAAGGACTTGCCATCAGCTTCCTGACACGTCAACTTCTCGACTCTCTTTCTAGTCGAATAGATCAGAAGAGAACTCCAGAGCTGCTCGGAAATCAACTCATTCTGACTCATTTGATTGCCATTAATAGAGGAGCGTCAAGACTCTTAAGAGAGAAGTGGACAAGTAGCTTATGTAGCAACTTCAACCTTGCTCGGTGGATGATTATGTCTCGTCTCAAATTGGGCTTGCTCTTACCGTCATCGAACACCACGATGGAACACGAATTCCGCATAATGCTGCCCACTGGCACATCGCTCCATGCCTCACGGATAGGCCTACGAAAAGTCGTCATCAATGAACTGCTTGCCATGGAAAAAGAAGTCAAAAACGAAGCCTCAAAGCTCGCCGACGCCAACGTTGACATCATCGGCTTCGGCTGCACCACCGGGAGTCTAGTTGCGGGGCATAAATACGATGAGAGAATAGTTGAACACATCGAGAGGACCACTGGCAAACCTGCTGTGGCAACTGCAAGTGCGGTGGTTGAGGCCTTGAAGTTTCTGGGGCTTTCAAGAATTTCAATCGTCACACCTTACACAGAGGATCTCAACAAACTCGAGCGCACGTTCCTCGAGAGAAGCAATTTTGTAATCAGCAGAATGGCTGGATTAGGCTTGACAGACAACCTTAAAATCGCTGAAGTGACGCCGAAAATCATCTCCAACCTAGTGAGAAAAGTTGACACAAGTAGAACTGAGGGCATATTCATTAGCTGCACAAATCTGCCAACTATTAACATGATCGCTAAGCTTGAAAAGGCACTTAGGAAGCCGGTAGTGTCCAGCAACACAGCCACATTATGGGCGATGCTAAAGCGAATCAAACACACCTTCCATACAGAAAAATATGGGAAACTGTTTCTCTTGTGCTAAGAAAAGGATTTCAAATCCTATTTTTGAAGACTGACTCGAAATAGCGCCCCAGAAACAATAATCTCTTTATGGAATCGCTATGCATATTGAACAAGGGTGCTCAATTTGCTTGAGCAAACGCAGAACAAGGCACCAAGGAACTCAGTGGTCTTAATCCTCCCCTTTTCGACTTCAGCTAAAGACCGCACGCTTCCGTTCACTAGGGAAATGGAAGAGGCAGCGATTCTTATCATGGCTGAATCTGACCGCAGGAAGGGCGAAGGCTTAATCTTGAAGAAACCTGCTGAAGAACTAACGTTCATCACAAAATTGTTTTACCCGATATGGCTGGTTCCATGGAGCGGCAAGACTCTGTTCTTTGACGGTTTGGGCGAATCAAGACACATTATACAATATGAAGTATTGCCCGACATCAAGACGTTTATTAATGACATTCAGGGAAGTGCCACAACCCGTCAAGCCTACTCCGCAGCTCTCTCGGATCATCTTCATCATTTCGAAGAACTGAAAGGAATTGAAGAAAAAACGCTTCCAGGCTTGATCGCAAACCCAGAAGCACTTCAAGCCTTCCCACATTACCTGATTGAAGGGGAGGAAGCAGAGCAATCTGAAATACAAGAAATCTCTCTATCATCAAACATCAACGAATCATCCATATTGTCATCGCTGAGCGATATATCAGATCTCAAGACTACATTGGAACAAGAGATCCAAAACCTTCGCGAAGCCATGAAGCTACTGAACAATGCAACCAAGCAGCACGTGGACATGATTCGTGAAGAGACCAGAAAGATTCAAGCAGGCTTGAATGAGCAAATAGCTGAGGCAAAATCCTCTGCAATAGAAAAAATCCGCCAAATCCAAGAGAAATACGACATACGAATCCTCAAAACCTCGCAACGGTTTGAGAAGCAGCTTCAAGAGCTTCATCAAGAGCGGGCTAAGCTCGACAAGTCTCTAGACCGCGCAACAGGCAAAATTGACCGCTGCGATGTCGAGATTCAAGAATCCAAGATACGTAAGGATGCGCTGAGTGAACGAAGATGGAGAGATGAGAAAGAGACTTGGAAGAATGAAGCCTCAGTCCAGAACAAAAACCTTGAAGCTCTTGACAAGCAGATAGAAACGACTGAGTCTCACAAGAAAATCGAAATCGCCAACATCAGAGCTGAGTTCAACGCACAATCGGAAGAAGCCATGAAAGAAGTACGAGACCTCGAAGCTGAGAGGGACTCAAAAATTCAGCTGAGCCAACAAGAGGTCAAAACGCTGGAGGATTTCACCTCTATAGTTCTAGGACAGCTTGACACAGTGACAAAGAAGAAGAGAGCATCAATTGAAGAACTGGACAGAATAGGGATCAAGGAGCAACGCAGAAAAACGATTCTAGCATATGTGCCATTTTTCTTGTCTTGCTTGCGAGCGGAAGGTCGGCGCAGATACGTGGTTTATCCACCATCCATTGTAGAAACCATGAAGACAACAACAAGGTTGAAGGGCATATTGGGCATGTCCAAGCTGGGATCACTGTTTCAACCTCGATCAAGGGCTATAGCAAGCGTTTTGACTCAAGCAGCTGCTCTGGCTGAGCGTGACCCAGTTTTCGAGAAGGAACTCCATGATATTGGACTGCAAGCCAATATGTTAAAGACCCCAGAGTCTCGTGAGCAAATACTAGAAGGACTGAGCAAACTTAGAAATGAAGAATGGATATCTGCCAACGAAGCTCAGACTCTGAGCACACTGTTGAAACCTGATCATCAAACAGCGTAAGCCTTTCCCTTCTCCACGATCTGAACTTCAATATTCTTGAACAGCTGCTTGAAAAGACAGGGATGCTCAGTGTGAACAGGAATAAGTCTCTTGGGGTGGATTTTGCCTACTACTTGTGCAAGATCTTTCGAAGGGCAATGACCAGATGCGTGGATCTGATGATATCCTAAACCGAAGTGCCGCAGCCAATTGTTCATAAGATCTATCTCAATGTCTTCCTCGCTGAAAGGCTCACTCATCGAATGAATGAAATCACCGTTTCTCGAAGGTTTAACATCGATTAGCTCTGTGAAACTCGCAAGGTCAAGGTTGAACAACAATTTTGATTGGTATTTATGAACATAGCCGTAGTTGACGGCTTTCTCCAGAAAGGGTCGCTCCCAAATGTAGTAGTCAGACTCTGCAAACTCTCCGGTTCTCTTTCGCTTCTTGTAGAACAGTATTACATCGTCTTTCATGACATCTGGAATCTTCAACACTGGGTCAGCCTTCAACATGCTCAACAAATGAGCCAGCTTTATGGGAATAACAAACTTCCTGTCGTTTTCCTTCGCTATCTCATAAAAAGTCTTGAACCTGTCTATGTCTCTGCCGTAAAAAGCAACGACAACCAGCTTAGATGAAGCGTCGGCAACGATCTTGCTGCTTTCAGTCTTTACTCGGCTCTCAGAATGAACCACCTGCTCCTCATCTGAACGTATGCGGGTGCCTTCTGAAATCAACACCTTGGTCTCAGCTTGGGCTGCCTTCTCAGCGAACTGTCTTGTCATATGCGCCATCGGTCCATGCGATCTGTAGTCGCCACTGTAGGCAATCGAGCCCTCAGAAGTGTCGATAATGAATCCGTAAGCCCCTGGAACTGAATGGTCAACATGAACGGGTTCAACCGTTAAGGCGCCGATCTTAACCTGCTTTCCAGTTCTGAACGTGCGAAACTCATGTTCGCCCAAGTCGATTCTTCCAGACTCTTGCATGGCATCAATTATGATCTTTGTGCATTCACCACAGTAGATTTCTATGCTCTGGTCTATGAAAGGCAGGTGACCAATGTGATCTATATGAGGGTGAGATAGAAAAACGGCGTCGAATTCAGGTTCCTTGTATTTGAGGTCAGTGTTCCTTATCATGTCTTTAGCGTAGAGTCCAAGCAGTCTTGGCAGTAGATTGAATTCAAGGTAGTCGCCTGCTCCATTGACACTTCTTGCCATGAGGTAGCCAGAGAAATATCTAGCCTCTTCGGCAAAGGACATGCCGAAATCAAAGAAGACCCGCGTGTCACGATCTTCCACCAGTATCTTATTTCCGCCGATCTCGTTGACTCCGCCATAAAACGTAAGCTTGGTCTCTTTCATTACTATGTCACTTTTCTGCAAATGTTGGATATTACGAGTATCACGTGTGGTTGAGTAAAAATGCTGAAAACCTTGGTATAGCGAGGCGATCCTGCTTTCTTAACTGTCTCCTTATAGCCGCCTCCCTCCAAATAGCCTGCTATGAATGTTTCTGTTACAAGCTCGATTCTGCCTGTGGGCGCCAGCGGCGGAACGTAATGTCCTGAGTAGTAGAGGAATTCCGCAATGTCCCAAGTGGTGTCTCCATCTCTAGATGCCTGCTCCAGATCTACAAAGCAAAGTCTGCTTTCTTTTTTTGTGACAATTATATTTTCGGGTTTGCAGTCACCTAAGCTAACGCCTAGTCTGTGCACATTGGCGATTTGTCTCCCTACTTCTTTGGTGAGTTCAAGGTCTATTGGTACTGCGTTCTTGGCTGAGAGGATATTCTTGATTGTTTCTGACATGGTTTTCCCTTCTATGAATTCTTGGAAGACAAGACGCTGTCTTGGACTGATATGTAGTATCTTCGGCACAGTCAACCCGTTGCTCGATAGGTACTGGTTCAATGCATACTCTCGCTCCAACCTCGACTTACCCATCACAGCAAACCGTTTAGTGCCCAGCGACCACAAGGCCAAAGGAAACCATTTGAAGCCAGTCCAGTCCCTGAACTTCTTCACAACGATTTTCCGTTTTTCATGATCTTGGAGCAACGTCAATATGTAGACTGAGTTCAAAACTCCACCAACTTCTCTGGTGCTAACCGTAAGGTCAGTGGCATTTGGAACAGCTCTCGTTGCGAATTCCTCAATGTTTGTTGCATCCGACAAGGGAACTAGACCTGACGGAGTAGGCATGAACACGTGGCTTTTCGGGTCTTCAAGTTTCAGCGCTATGTCTTCTGCTTCTCTTGCGTTCGGGCGGCTTCGGGTGTATGTCTCTTCTTCGATAGCCAAGTGCGTCAACATTCTTGGTAAGGCGCTAAAAACATGTGATAGCGCGGACCGCTGAACTGCCCTCAGAAAGGTCGGGATGCGGATCTTTCGTTCTCTTACCGCATTGACAAGTTTACGCGTAATCTTAACTGTGTCATCTGTAAGGATTATCCACTTCTCCTGTGACAGTTCTTCTAGTGCCCTTCGATAGCCTTTCATCATCAGTTCGATATTTCTCTGCTTTATGTCGCTTCGCAGGATGTTGAGAAACCGATATGCAATTAGCGGAAAAAGCTTGGCTCGTTCCATTTGAGTCTCATACATGAAATACTCAGATTGAATAGTAAGCTCATGTGAAAGTTCAGGATACTCCATAACCAAGCTTTCCAAAAGCTCCCAAACCACACGCCTTTTAAGAGCCACTTCCTGCTGCCACAAATAGTCACTGTTCACTAGAGGCTCATAGGGGATCAAGAGCTTGTCCGCGGCGATTTCGCCAAGCCAGCCAGAGGACACGTCTCTCTGAAACGCACCTTGATCTACAGCCACAACAATAGCGTCCTCTTCCCCTACTTTCTTCATGTAAGTCTTCAGTCTGGATCTAAAGGCTCTGAGGATGAGTAAAATGCTTATGTAACTTTTTCCCTCGTTATACCCACCGACAAGGGGGCCGAAAAGCAGAGCAGCTACTATTTCGTGATCTCCCGCGACGTTTCGGCACAGAATCAGTGCTTGTTCTCTGTGTGCTTCGGTGGCGAACCGTGACATTCGTAGCTTCCTTTTACTTGGCGCTTCGGTATATTAATTGATTGAACAAACTTAAAATAATGCTGTGTAAAGGTAAATACGCCAGATAACCTTTGAGGTCTGAAAATTGAGCGAGGCACCCATCGGGCTTGCAATCATGGAGAAACTCATTGGTCTACTTATGATCGCCATAGGAGCTATCACGTTTTACGTAACCTACACGAATCTCAGCAGCGCCGTTAACCCAGTCCTGTTCTTGGCAGCGGGCATTGTCCTCGTAGTCTTGGGCATATTCCTAGTGCTTGCAAAAGCCGAACAAAAATAGTCCTTTGAACATGCCATTCTGCGTACAAGAATAGGCTCTGTCGGCTGAGGTTTTCATTCCGTGAACCTGACATGCCACTCAGAGACTTCTCAAAGACGGCCGACCACGCAGATGAGCACAAGTCAACAAACAACATGGTTTTAGCATAAGCATACTATACAGATAGTCAAGGGCTTCGGTCTTTGAAAAACCGCGGTGTGGCGCCGCCGGCCCGATTTGAACGGGCGACCAACTGGTTAACAGCTTCAGCCTTTCAGTCGTGACGACTTGAAGTCAGCTGCTCAACCGGTCTGAGCTACGGCGGCAAATCTATGGCGTTGCTAATCTTGAGAACGGTCATCCATATTTAAGTTTACTTCGTCATCCTCAGAGAATTCTGTGGATGATAGGTTCGCTAGACCCTGGTAGTTCTGAGGCCCAGACTTGTTTCATTCAGCTTTCATCCACGCTTAATACAGACGTTTGGAATGATTAGCTAAGTGAATGAGGAGCGCGGTGGATCTGTTTGACACAGTGGTTGTTCGCCTAGGCGGCGAGATAGGCATCAAAGCTCCATGGACCAGAAAGCAATATGAACGTCGCTTAGTCAGCAACATCAAAACCGCGCTGAAATGCCATAATCTCCCGTGTTTGGCGCTTGTCAGAACAGCCGGTCGGCTCTACATTAGAACTGAGCATGCTGAGGAAACCGCGAGAAAGATGAGCCGAGTTTTCGGAATCTCTTCTCTATCGCCTGCTATACAAACGTCTTCCAGTCTGGACGACATACTTGAAGTAAGCGCTGAACTCGCGGGCTTGCGTTTTGAAGGCGGAAGAAGCTTCGCTGTGCGCTGTCGCAGAGTTGGAAAGCATCCTTACACAAGCCAAGATTTGTGCCGAAAAATCGGAGAACGCATAACGGCACTATTTCCACAGTCAAAGCTACGTGTCGACTTGAAAAATCCAGAGCAAGCGGTACAAGTCGAGGTCAGAGATGACAAAGCCTACCTATTTACAGACGTTATCAAAGGCGTAGGCGGCCTGCCACTTGGCACTCAACCTAAGCTTGTCTGTCTTCTGAAAGGTGATATCCAGTCGGCAGTCGCTTGTTGGATGACTATGAAACGAGGCTGCCCAGCAATACTTGTGTATATTGAAAACAGCGTAATGGCAACCCGAGAAAATACCAGAAGGACCCAATGCTTGGCTCAGACTCTGATGAAGTGGAACGTCGGATTTCCGAGAAGACTACGAATGATACGTTTTGACTGCAGTCTTAAGAAAACACTTGAGGAATTCTCATTGGACTCCGCTGTTCTTCTACGGAAGCGTCTAATGCTTCGATCAGCTCAACGCATCGCAGAGAAAGAAAGCGCAGAGGGAATAGTCACAGCAGACACACTTGGAAGAAGGGCACATCAGACTATCCAGTCTTTCAAAATCCTAGACGAGGCTGCAAGAGGCTTTCCTGTCTATCGCCCCTTAGTTGGGCTGGATGATGAAGAGATTGTTGCTGCGGCAATGGCAATCGGCTTAGAGAGAACAGTGACAAAGAAGATTGATCACGTAGAACCAAACATCAGGGTAGGACTTGAGAAAGTTAGGGAAATCGAACGCGAATTGAACATCGAGAGAATTGTTGAAAGGGCTGTAGAATCACTCAAGATATTAGAGCTGTAGGTTGTGAGACAACCATGTTAGTAGTAAGTGAGACTGATCTCTGTTCTTGCCGTGTCAAGCGCTCATGATGCAGTCGGAGTGCTCCGTCAGCTAGAACATGCTGATTCTCGTGTATTAAGTCGGCGAGGCAGGTACGGGACGCTACAGATATATCCCAGAAGATGAGCAAATCAAACTTGCCAGACAGCCGACGGAGCTCGACTTCGACTGCCTCTGCTTAATAGATCGATGGGTCGGATCACACATAGGCTATGTGAAAGCATGAATATCTAGAACGACCTGATGCCAGTGAGGTCCAGTGGAGCGCACAACACGCCCAAAAGAAACATTAAACCCAATGCCTAGGCTACTCAACTTGTCAGTCACCTTAACCTTTACCTTCTCCACCGCGTTCTCGCCCTTTGCTGCATGTTCAAAATCATAGTAATGTATCAATCCCTTCCGAGATTTTAAAGCCATAAGCGCGTACTCCAAATACTCGAACGCTTTTCTAGGCAAAGGCATGATAACTCTGTCTGCGACATCGCGCAGTCTTCTAGCTATGGTGTCTTTAGCGTCACCCTGAAACGAAACAAGCTGCGCTTCAACTCGGTTGAGCCTAGCGTTCTCCTGCAAGTATTTTACTGCTATAGGGTTCACGTCAACGGAGTACACGATCTGCGCCCTGCCCAACTTAGCCATCAAAACCGAAAAGCAACCCACGCCAGCAAACATGTTTACTACGGTTTCGCCAGGTCTAACCAGACGAGCTATACGCATTCGCTCAAATGAAAGCCGAGGCGAAAAATAACAATTCGCCAAGTCAACTTTATACATACATCCCCATTCTTTGTGAATAGTCTCGGTCTTCTTTTCGCCAAGCAACCATTCAAGCGGACGAAGTCGGAATTCCCCTGCAACCTCGCCTACTTGCAGTAAAATGGTCTTTATGTTTTTATGTTCTTGCCGGATGATCTCTGCAATAACTGCGCCTTTCTCTCTGGCATTCTCTGGGACTCTCAGCACTGCAATGTCACCTACGATGTCATAAGCTCCGGAAAAACTGTTTGACGAGCAGACTGGTAGTTTTTCCTTCAGGACCTGCTCTAGTCGCTTTTTCATGAAAAAACCCTCAAGGAAACTCCGTCAATCGGCAACAGCAAAACGTTCAAGCCACATCACAATTGGTTTGAGGCATCTAGGCATATATCCTTCGATAAGCTTTACATCGTGTCTTTTCAAGGCTTTTAGCGCCACTAAAGCAACGAAGTAGGCTAACCCGCCCACTGCAATGTATATTGGCAGAAGTTGCAGACGAATAACCAAGAACTCATAGGAGTCGGAAGACACGAACTTTCTCATCAAATCAAAAAAAACAATGACAATGACCATGAATGCTGAAGCAAAAGATCCCTTCCAAAGCGCTTCTTTGTCAAATGATATGGGCACATAATGTGTCACGACATATACGGTTAGTGCAGAGCCTACGACCGAAGCAATGCTCCTAGCCCACGCTGTGCCAAGAGTCCCCAAACCCAAGAAGGCAAGCGCAAAATAAGACAACACAAGACTAAGCAACACTGATATTGTAGACAGCACTGACACAACAGATGTTCGCCCAAGGGTTAACAAAATCGGGCCTGCTGCAACTGCGAGTG
>Ga0315306_10000940_pt1 | contig 13963 bp, 13 predicted proteins | sample TDP1_MG_FD_203803 | JGI IMG/M metagenome (GOLD analysis project Ga0315306, IMG submission 203803) | Freshwater sediment microbial communities from Lake Towuti, South Sulawesi, Indonesia - TDP1 | ecosystem: Environmental > Aquatic > Freshwater > Lake > Sediment | place: Indonesia: South Sulawesi... | reverse complement strand
ATGAAGCGGCTGAATATTTTTCATGATTTTTTCTTTTGCCCGGAAGGAGACTTCTATACCATTTCCGGCACATTTGAGCCGCCCGGCGGCTTTTTTGACCGCCATGAGCGACCTTCGATCGTCCTTGACATACCTTTTATCATGATTTATATTTCTCGATGATGATTGGAGGGGAGAATGGGCACAAAGATGATCAGTCAGCCAGCTCAGCTGAAAAGCAAATTCTTATCCTTCGAGCGACGGCAAAAGGGCGCTCTATCATCATTCCTTTGGTCGCGGCGTTAAGCTGCTCAACCTCGAGACCGGCCGTGAAGAAGCCAAGGAGCTCACGGCGGACATGGATCGAGTTTTTAATGCAACTTTCTACATGGGTAACCAGCTCGCCCGCCTTGGCGAGCGAGGGGGGCAGCGGGGATGGTTTCTTCCCAGACCTGATGGCCCTCGGCTTTTCTCCTTGCCTCAGGACGCAAGGCTTAAATGGTCGCCTGACGGCTCTGCAGTTGCCTATTTCCAATCCGGCCAGCCAGATAAAGGCCTTTTCATCGGTGATGCACAGCACCAGAAGCAATACTCTGTCGATGGAAGGATCACTGGTTTTGTCTGGTCGCCTGACTGCCGCCTAATTTATGCTATGGTATGGCATAAAGAAGGCTTGACCTCACTCCTGCGCATCAATCGTGAGACTGCGACGATCGAGACTCTGGCCAAGGATTTAGATACACATCCTTGGTTGAGTGACCTCAGCATTTCAGGCGATGGCAAGCGTCTCTATGTGGCGCTGGCCAGCCCGGCTGCGCCGATTGCGGAAAAGCGTCACGATCCTGATGCCGACCGGGATATGGACATATATGAGATAGAACTGGCCACGGGCGTTCGCCGTGTCGTGGTGCAGGCGCTGGGTGATGATTTCGCCCCTTGCGTAGCCAATGGCTTCCTCTACTGGACGCACAACGACATCCACGATTCTGTGGTTGTGATTCCCTCATCCGGTGGCACTGCACGCGTCATGGTGGACAGGGTGGAGATTCCATATTGGAGTCCCGACGGGAAGCAGATTGCTTTTACGTACGGCCAATGGCGATTTGCAGATTGGGCCTTGAACCTGGATGCTGGCGTTGTGGCTGTGGATTCGCAAGCTCGATGCATATCAAAAATGATGCCAATTGTTACTGGCTACCACGAAGACTTTACACCCGCCTGGTCTCCCGACGGCAAATGGATTGCCTTTCATTCCCATCGCTCGCTGACACCGGTTTCATCTTACGAGGCCGTGGGAAGCTCGGATGACATCTATCTACGTCGGGTGTCGGGCGGGCCGAGCGATGAGATCAGGCTGACCGATTTCGGTTGGGAAGTCGGCGTGGCATCCTGGTCTCCGGACAGCCGCAGACTTGTCTTCGACTCTTATGACCGAGGTGGCCCGGAGGGCGTTTCCAAGCCCTGGATAGTGACGATTGAGCCATCAACGGGTAAACCAATGCGCGTGGAGCGGCTGCCTCTGCCCGACCCGATCAAGCGGGCTCACTGGGAATCGTGGTCACCCAACGGGGACGAGATCGCCTTCGCAGAACGCACCGAAGGCAAAGGCTGTATCCTTTGGGTCGTCAGCACCGACGGGAAACGGGCGGAGAAGCTTATCGAGTACACAAGAAGCACGGAAGGTGGCCTTGACTGGACGCCCGATGGAAAAACAATCGTTTACGGAGCATTGGCCGGCGAGCGGATGCAGATTTTTGCCATTCCACGTTCGGGCGGCTTGCCCAAGCAACTGACCAACGATCCTGCCAACTTGATGCATCCCCAAGTATCACCCGACGGTCGCTGGATCGCCTGCACGCGCATGTCTCAGTCGAAGGAAATCTGGCGGCTGAAGTTCTAATCCGATTTAAAAAACTTCAATGATGGTCTACCCTTCCCAGACCCAGCGGTGGTTACAGCAGTCATCCCCCTGCATCAGTGTATTGGTGCGGATCAATTTCAATTTGGTGTTGAAAGCCGTCGCAGAAGCGAAATCAGGGTAACAACAAAGGAAATAGCCGAGCTCAGCCGCCTTGGCTTGACGATAAGTCTTTGCCCAGAGACACTCGGTCACTTTCATCTCGATCGCCTGTTCCGTGTCCTCAACGATGGAAGAAGTTATGACGTGTTCCCAGAAGCGGTTGGGCTTTTTCCTGACTTCAGCTCGGAAGGTCGCAAAGTCGTTCGCCGGAAGCGTCTTTAATTCCTTTTGAGCTTCTCGTTTGGCCCATTCCTCTCCAGCTCGTTTTAACATCTCTATGAAATTGTCCTTGCCGATCTCTTTGGCCAGAAACTGCATCAGCTCGATACGACCGCGATAGGCGAACTCAAACACTTCCTGGAAAGACATTCCCGAGTCTTCTAGGAATTTGTGTTTCTTTTCAGCGGGTTTTTGTTTCTCCTGCCCATTTGGCACTGCTAATAAATTACTACATCCAAGGCAGAACAATGTTCCGGCCGGCAAAATATTCATGAGAAAATGTCTACGGCTTGGTACAAATAACGAATTTCTGTTAACCATAAATACCCTCCTCTAGATAAAAATGACTTCTTTATATTTCGGACTTTTCTCGTCGATTATTTCTCGAAACCCACCTTCTTCAGCAGTTCCTTGTACCTCGGCTCCGAGCGAAGGTTCTTAATCCAGGGATCAATTTTAATTAACCACATCTGGCCGGAGTGCTCCTCACAGGCTTTACTCAGCCATTCGAAGGCTTTATCTTTTTCTCCCAAGCCGGCATAGACTTCCCCTATACTATAGGCATCCATATAGCGCCTCGCCCTGAGATCCAGCATGCGGTTCAAAACGCTTCGAGCCTTCTCTTGTCTTCCTGAGACGGCATAAACCCATCCCAAAAATGATAAAATCTGGGCATCTTCGATTGTCGGCCAGACAGAGAACACTTTATCGGCCTGAGCCACGGCTTCTTCAAACATTCCTTTAAGAGCATAAATCGAACCCAGATTCAACAGAGCCAATGGATAGTTCGGATCGATTTCCAGAGCCTTATTGAGTTGGGCAATTCCTTCATCAAAACGGCCCGCAATGTGATAAGCGAATCCCAGATATGTGTAGGTCACGGGCGCAGCTGGGTCCAGCTCTGCGGCACGCTTGAATCCGGCGATGGCTTCGTCAAATCTCCCCATACAGGTTAAATATACTGAGTAAATAATATAAACATCTACGCTGCCGGGGCTGAGCTTGAGGGCGCGCTTGAGCTCGCGCTCAGCGCCGGAGAAATCCCAATCAAAAACCAGATTGAGATAGCCGAGCGAGGCGTGGGCTTCTCCGAGCTCCTCATTAAGTTCAAGAGCTTTTATCACTGCTTCTTTGGCCTTTGGAAAGGCCTCCTTTGGAGCGAGATTACCACCGGCGCAAAGAACACCATAGGAGCTTGCCTGAAACACATAGGCCAGAGCATAGCCTGGATCCTTGGCTATGGCCTGCTCGAAGTATCTTATAGACTTATTAATTTCTTCTTCAGTGCCTTTGTAAAAGAAAAACCGTCCAAGCTGACAGAGATTGTAAGCTTCAAGATTCTCGGTAGGGCGCTTTAAAAGTTTAGCTTTTTCATCACTCAAGAGCGTGAGCTTGAGTTTATCTGCCACAGTTAGGGCAATCTCATCCTGAATGGCAAAGACCTTGGTCAGCTCTCTGTCGAACGTCTCTGACCAAATATGATAGCTGTCAGAAACGTTAACAAGTTGCACTGTGATGCGGAGCTGGCTGTCTTCTTTCCTGACGCTCCCTTCAAGCACTTTCTCGACATTGAGCTTCCTGCCGATTTCACGGATATCTTCAGCTTTTCCCTTGAAAATGAAAGCCGACGTTCTGGCAGGAACCCGCAGCTCTCTGATATTGCTCAGCCGGTTGATGAGCTCCTCGGTCATCCCGTCGCAGAAATACTCCTGGTCTTTCTGAGGGCTCATGTCAACAAAAGGAAGAACGGCAATCGAGTTTTTCCATTGGGCGGCCGAAAAGGTCTCTTCTGCCGGTCCTTTCAAGTGAAGAATAAGATTGATGTCCAGGATAATGGTTATGAGAAAGATCAAAGGTATCAAAATGAGTTCCGGTTTGAATTTCCTTGGCTTCTTGCGGCCGGCAAACCACCTCCAGGTCAGAGTGCAGAGCAGGGTGCCTACGAGAGTGATAAGCGTTATGTCCAGAAGTTTTTCTGGAAGGTGATAATGAACGACCAGAATCCAGTGGACGATTTCATAGATCAGCCAGCCGCCACCGACAAAACCTGCCAGGGTCGCAATGATCCGCTTCCTTCTCAATTCAAGAAGAAAACCTTTGAGGCCAGAAGACTCTCTTTTTGTGGCAGGCGGAACTTCCCTTTCGGGCGGGCTCATGGTTTCCCTCTTTTCTCTCATAGCTTATAGCAGAGCAAAAAGTTGAAATCAATGAAAAAGCATCAAGAGTTGATTTTAGATCTGGAAAATGCATACTTCAAAAAAAGGGATGATCATGAAAAAAAGGGCAATAGTGCAGAGGAATCTCACTTTGATCTATTGGAAAGGGGAAAAATACTGGCTGGGAAAGCTCCTTGAAAACCCGGAAATCATGACTCAAGGGAAAAGAGTCCAAGAACTCATTGAAAATATCAAGGACGCCTACGAAGGAAATCCGGCGTCTGAAGTTCTAATGCAATTCATGAACATCCGGACTACGAAGAACCATAAGGGAAGCTTTTGTCGAGAAAATAATCGAGGTGTTTGCCGTTTTTCCCTTCGATCTGACCGCCGATAGACGTGACAATTGTTTTCTGCTAGGTTCGCTTCTTGATTTTATCCAAGACTTCCCTGGCGAGACGAGAGAACCGGTCTTTGACGCTTTTTGCGTCGACACTGCTAATCATCTCGACAGGCCATCTCTCGATTTCGTCGGGAAATTCCTGAGTTTTTTCCATGGCTACAGCCAGCCAGTAAAGATCGAATCCAGGATCCTTTTTTCTTGCAAGAGCGGATAGCTCCCATAAATTTTCTGTATTGAGAATAAAAAACAAGTCAATCGCATCCCTTGCCTCAGTCCGGCCAAAAAAGGCCTGCAGCTTGTCCACAACGAGATCTCTGTAGTCGTTGATCCGGAGGCCAAGCTCGGAGCCAACGGGATCATCCAGCCGGAATGGAGTATCCAGGGCGAATTGGACTCTCGTGCTTTCCTCTTTTTCAGAAACCTCAAATTCGACAAAAGAAGAAAACCTGCGCGTTACCCCAACAATCAAACCCTCTTTTCTTAAATGATCTTCGGCCAGCCGGGAAAAAGGCAGAATAAGCCCACTCTCTGCCGTAAACAGGTCCAGATCATAAGATTTCCGATGGCCCAAATAAAACTCAGCCAGCGCCGTGCCGCCCGTCAAATAAAAGTGTGTTGCGTCCGGCAATTCCGATATGCAGGAGATCGTCCTTCTCTGAACGCGGGTAAGAATTCCTCTCCCTTTAAGCACCGAAATAATCCTCCCAGAGCCTTCGTACGGAAGAGGGAAGGATAATCTCCTTGAGGATAGACCTAATTTCTTCCCAGTCGAGCTCGGCAATATCCTCCGCCCTTCCATGGCTCAAGACCTGACTGATATACCACTTCCTCTGCCAGGGATCATTGAGATCGACCTCTCTTTTCGACCAGACGATGTATCTTTTGGGTTTCATTGATCGCTTTTATGTTTATTTTAAAGCCTCTGTCTGAGGAAGGCAAATCAAAGATTGGATCTGGGAGCTGTTTCCAACAGATCCCTGCATCAACGTTTTGGTTCGGGTCAATTTCAATTTGGGGTTGAAGGCCCGATTAGCTCGACATGACCGCGATAGCTGAATTCAAACACTTCAACAAATTCTCGTCAATCATAAATACCGTCCTCTGGATAAAAATTATTTTTTTATATTGTGGACTCTAAATTTTCGCCAATTTCGTCGATTATTTCTCAAACCCGACTTTCTTCAGCAGCTCCTTGTACCTCGGGTCGGAGCGCAGATTTTTAATCCAGGGATCGATTTTTAGAAAAATCATTTGACCGGCGCGTTCCTCATAGGCTTTGTTTAGCCATTCAAATGCTTTATCTTTTTCTCCTAAGCCGGCGTAGACTTCCCCTATCAGATAGGCATCGACATAGCGTCTCGTTCTTAAGTCCAGCATGCGGTTCAAAAGGCTCCGGGCTTTCTCTTGTTGTCCTGAGACAGCGTATACCCATCCTAAAAACGAGAAAATTTGGACATCTTCGCGTGTTGGCCAGGCAGATAGCACTTTATCAGCCTGGGCAACAGCTTCGCCGTACATTCCCTTAAGGGCATAAGCCGAAGCTAAAAATAATCGTCCCCAGGGAACATTTGGTTCTATATCCATACCCTTTGGTTCTATATCCATACCCTTATTTATCTGATCAATTGCTTCATCGTAACGGTCCGCAAACATATAGCCCCAACCTCCAAGCATTGTATAGTTCAGAGGCGAGGCAGGATCTAGCTCAACGAGACGCTTGAACCCGGCGATGGCCTCATCAAATCTTCCTGTTGTGGTCAAATACATAGAATATAGAAAATAAACATCCCCGCTGCCGGGGCTCAGCTTGAGGGCGCGCTTGAATTCATGCTCAGCACCGGCACTATCCCAATCGAAAACCCACTTGAGATAGCCGAGTGAGGCATGAGCTTCTGCGAGCTCTTCATCCAGCTCAAGCGCTTTTTTTGCCGCCTCAATGGCTTTTGGATAAACCCCCTTGGGAGCGAGATAACCGTTCATGCAAAAAATGCTATAACAATTTGCCTTATCGGCATAGGCCAGAGCAAAGTTTGGATCCTTAGCCAAAGCTTGTTCATAGAAGCTAATAACTCTATGGAAATCTTCTTCAGTTGAGCCTCTGTAAAAGAAATAGCGTCCGAGCAGATAGAGATTGTAAGCTTCGAGATTCTCGGTAGGACGCTTCACTACTCGCGCTCGCTCATCGCTTAATAGCGTGAGCTTGAGTTTATCGGCGATGGTTAAGGCAATTTCATCCTGGATGGCGAAGACTTTGGTCAGCTCTTTGTCGAACGTCTCTGACCAAATATGATAACTATCAGAAACGTTAACGAGCTGGACTGTGATGCGGAGCTGGCCGTCTTCTTTCCTGACGCTCCCTTCCAGCACTTTCTCGACATTGAGCTTCCGCCCGATTTCACGGATATCTTCAGCTTTTCCCTTGAAGGTGAAAACAGATGTTCTGGCGGGAACTCTTAGTTCTCTGATATTGCTCAGCCGGTTGATGAGCTCCTCGGTCATCCCATCGCAGAAATACTCCTGGTCTTTCTGGGGACTCATGTCAACAAAAGGAAGGACTGCGATTGAGTTTTTCCATTGAGAGGCCGGGAAGGTCTCTCGCGCTGGTTCTTTCAGGTGAAGAATCAGGTTGATATCCACGAGAATTGTAATTAGGAAAACAAGGGGGATCAAAATGAGTTCTGGTTTGAATTTCCTTGGCTTCTCCCGGCCAGCAAACCACCTCCAGGTCAGAGTGCAGAGCAGAGTGCCTATCAAAGTGATAAGCGTTATGTCCAGAAGTTTTTCTGGAAGGTGATAATGAACGACCAGAACCCAGTGGACGATTTCATAGATCAGCCACCCGCCCCCGACAAAACCGGCCAGGATTTCAATGATCCGCTTCTTCCTCAATTCAAGAAGAAAACCTTTGAGGCCAGAAGGCTCTCTTTTTGTGGCAGGCGGAACTTCCCTTTTAGCCGGGCTCATGGCTTCCCTCTTTTCTCTCATAGCTTATAGCAGAGCAAAAAGTTGAAGTCAATGAAAAAGCATAAAGAGTTGATTTTTAGGTCTAGAAGGAGCTCATCAAGCATCTGACCGAAGCAGGCTGCGTTTAGTATCAGCTTGGCGAGCGCTCGATGGCTCAGCAAAAAAATAGTTTTTCTGCAAGGACAACGGGAAGAATCTGTCAAATTGAATGGGGAGAAGTTATTATCTGCGGTTATAAAAAAAGAAAAGAAGAAGACAGAGTTCTACTCATGCTTAAGCATGACCCGATATGGAAGGGGATTCTATTCAAGATATGGTTTTGGCGCCGCCGTCAAGTTTTCTGAAAAAAAGGACGAATTCATTCCGAGCTTTATCACCTCCGCCCGTGAAATCACTTCATTCTCTCGATAAGCTTTTTCATTATCTTGATTTCCGAATTCTTGATTCTGGGGAAAGTCAAGAGAAGCACGGTGCCCTCGAGCGAAGGAGAAAAGACATGTAAAATTACATTGCATTTTTACAGAATTAATGTAAAATTGGTTTGTGGACGAGAAAAAAAACTTCATTCCCAGACTTCTTCGCTGCCCGGACCGCTCATTTTTCCTCTTCGGGCCTCGTGGTACGGGGAAGAGCACCTGGTTGGGGCAGGCCTTACCAGAAGCCATACGGTTCGATCTGCTCAATACATCTCTCTACCTCGAATTAAGCCGCGATCCGCATCGGCTCGAAGCTCTCATCGGCAACCGGCCTTCTGGAAGTTGGGTTGTGCTGGACGAGATCCAGAAGATTCCCGTCTTGCTTGACGAAGTCCACCGACTCATGGAAAAACGTCGCTGGCGATTTGCCCTCTGCGGCTCCTCCGCACGAAAGCTGCGGCGGGGCGGGGCAAACCTGTTAGGAGGGCGAGCCATCACACTCAACATGGAAGGTTTCTCGGCCGCCGAGCTTGGTCCTGACTTCGACCTGGAATTTTCCCTGAATTGGGGACTACTTCCATTTGTCCAACTCGAACGCCACAATGCTGCAGATATTCTGGAAGCATATGTGAACACTTATCTCAAGGAGGAGATTCGTGAAGAGGGGCTTGTCCGGAATGTTCCTCCGTTTCTACGCTTCCTGAATGTAGCCGGGCAGCTCAACGGGCAGTCGGTTCATGGGCAGAACATCGCTCGGGAAGCCTCTTTGCCGCGAAGCACCGTGGATACATATTTTTCCATTCTGATTGACACTCTCCTCGGCCATTTTCTTCCAGCTTGGCGTCCTGGCCTCAAGGTGCGTGAAGCTGCCCACCCAAAATTTTACTGGTTTGATCCTGGAATAGCACGGGCTGCTGCGGGTCTAATTCGTGAACCTGCAGATAGACTCTGGCAGGGGACAGCGCTGGAAACCTTGGTCTTTCACGAATTGCGCGTATACAATGAGACAAGTCGTAAAAAGCGGCCCGTGGCTTATTACCGGACAGCTTCTGGGGTGGAGATCGATTTCATTATCGAAACCAGCAAGCAGAGCGCCAACGCCCCGGCGCATCTTGTCGCCATTGAAGTCAAGCGGGCTGATAAGTGGAACAGGAGTTGGGAATCAGGCCTAAGGAGTCTTGCTACTCAGAAAGGAGTCAAAGTAGATCGGTTAATTGCCATCTATCTGGGGGAGCATAGATATCACTTCGAAGGTCTTGATGTTTTGCCAGTCTCCGAATTCCTTCAAAGTCTGTATCAGGAAAAGATTTTCTAATTTCTCATAAAGAGGAGGGGAAAGAAATGTACGGAAAGATGTTGCCTCTGTTGCCAAGTAGACGGGCATTTTTGAAGAACGCCTTGCCGGCGGGCGGCCTGTTTTGCCTTGGCTGCTGTGGTTTGTTTGCTCAGGAGAGGACCCAAACTCAGCCGAAGCCTGCTGGGCAGAAACACAAGTTCCAGGAGGATTCGGGAATGTCTTTCCAAGAAGTTTTTAAGTTCGCCTATGAGGAATTTATTGGATTGATGCAGTTTTTCGCAGGCCAAGTTGGAAAAGAGAAATTACTGGAAATGCTGAAAAGAGACTCGGAGGAGTATGCAGTACGGGAAGCTCAACAGTACCTCAAAAAACTTCAAAAAAACGATTTCGCGACATTTAAAGCACAGGCCAAAGAAAAACCCAGCCGTTTCTGGGAACATGTGTTAACGAAGGTTATCACTGAGGACACAGACTTGTCTTTCGGATACAAAATCACGGAGTGCCTCTATGCCAAGACTTTTCGTAACTTCGGTGCGGCCGATATCGGCTATGCATATTCTTGCTATTATGATTTTCCGGCGGCCCAAGCCTACAACCCGAAACTCAAATTGATCCGCACCAAGACATTGATGGCCGGAGATGATTGCTGCAACCCCCGCTATGTCTGGGAAGGATAGTCACCAGATGGCTCAAAAGAACTGGCCCAAATGGGGCCGGTGAGGTGAACTCATGGAATATCCCTCCTGGTTTCTGGAAATAGTGCAATGCCCTGAGGAAGGAAGTCCCCTTCGATTCGTCGACAATGTTTTCGTGCGTCCAGACGGCAAAAAATACCCGGTTGTTGACGGTATCCCGTGTTTGGTATTTCCCGAAACAAGCAGCGGAGAAAATGCAAAATGGCAGAAATTTTACGATGCCTTTGCGCCTTTGTATGATTGGAATGAACGCTTGGGCGCCCGCCTTCTCGCGGGCATAAGCCTTCGAGCAGAGCAAAAACGTATGATCTCGCTGTTAGAGTTAAAAAGGGGAGCGAGAGTGCTGGAAGTGTCACCCGGCCCGTGTGTTTTCCAGCCCTATATCAGGGAGAGCATTGGGAGTGATAACGAGTTTGCCGCCCTGGATTTGTCTCTGGGAATGTTAAAACAATGTCGCAGGCGTAAAACTCCCGATTCCGAAAGCGGGTGAGGATTAGGATACCGCTATTCTTCCATAAACAATAAAGAAAAAAATGCAGTCATGAACGGAAAATTTGACTCTTTTCGCCTAAATCATTATCCTATGCTCACCCTTACGAGGGGAAGAACAAGCCATGAAATGCCCCAAATGTCATTCAGATAATCCCAAGGACACTTCCTACTGTGGCAAGTGCGGGACAAAGCTTGTCCAGCCCGAAGAGGTCCTCATCTCCCAGACCAAGACAAGCGAGACACCTTTGAAGGTCTTGACCAAGGGAAGCCTTTTTGCCGGGAAGTACAAGGTCATCGAGGAGCTTGGCCGCGGCGGGATGGGGGTTGTCTACAAGGCTGAGGACACAAAGCTCAGGCGCGCGGTTGCCCTCAAGTTTCTCCCTGCCGAACTCACCCGCGACCCGGATGCCAGAGAGAGGTTCATCCAGGAGGCCCAGGCTGCCTCGGCTCTGGACCATCCCAATATTTGCACCATCCACGAGATCGAGGATACAGAAGCCGGCCAGATGTACATCGCCATGGCCTGTTATGAGGGTGAAAGCCTGAAAGAAAAGATAGCACGCGGGCTGCTGGAGGCCGGAGAAGCCATTGATATCGCCATTCAGATTGCCCAGGGTTTGGCCAAAGCCCATCAGAAAGACATTGTCCACCGGGACATCAAGCCGGCCAACATCATGATTACCGACGAGGGGGTGGCGAAGATTTTGGATTTTGGGCTGGCCAAGCTTGCCGGGCAGGTTAGGTTGACCCGCGCCGGGACGACAATAGGGACTGTGGCCTACATGTCTCCAGAACAAGCCCGGGGTGAAGCTGTTGACCATCGGACCGATATCTGGTCTTTGGGCGTAGTTCTTTATGAAATGCTGGCCGGCGAGCTCCCGTTCAAAGGGGAATACGAGCAGGCATTGATTCATTCCATTCTCAATGACCAACCCCAATCGGTGACGAAAGTCCAAAAAGACATCTCGCCTGAGCTTGACCGTATCGTCGGCAAGGCCATGGCCAAGGATGCGGCCGAACGGTATCAGCATAGCCGTGACCTCGAGGCGGATTTAAGATCACTAAGAAAGCGGCTTGAAACAGAAAGAGCAGAAAAAAAGCCGACGAGGCCAATGTCTTTAAAACGGAAATTGCTCTATGCAGCGGCGAGCCTGCTCGTTCTCCTGGCGATACTTTTCCTGGCCAAAATAACGATCTTCAAAGAAAAGCAAAAGCCGATCGATTCGATTGCTGTGCTGCCTTTTCAGAATCTTTCGGCCGACCCTGAGCAGGAGTATTTCTCCGACGGCATGACCGACGCCCTCATTGCAGAGCTTTCGAAGATCAAAGCTTTGCGGGTTATTTCGCGGACCTCGGTCATGCGTTACAAGAAGGCTGAGAAACCTCTGCCCCAGATCGCCAAAGAATTGAACGTGACGGCGATTGTCGAAGGCTCGGTGCAGCGGGCCCAGGACGAGGTGCGCATCACCGCCCAACTCGTTCGGGCAGCTCCGGAAAAACACGTCTGGGCAAACTCGTTCACCAAGGATTTCAAAAATATATTGAGGCTTCAGAGTGAAGTGGCCCAGGCCATTGCCAGAGAAATAAACATCACGATGACAACCGAAGAAAGGCAGCGGCTGTCCAGTTCGCAACCCATCGACCCTGAAGCGCACGAGGCTTATCTCAAGGGACGATTCTTCATCAATAAGTTCACAGAAGCGGATATCAGGAAAGGCATGGCCTATTTTGAGCAAGCAATTGCCAAAGACCCGGGCTTTGCCTCAGCCTACACCGGGCTGGCTGAAGGATATGACAATTTGATGAGTGGGGGCTGGATGCCGGGAAAAGAGGCTGTTCCAAAGCTCAGGGCATTAGCGCTAAAGGCGCTGAGTATTGACAAGTCGCTGGGCGAAGCCTATGCCTTCATCGGCGATGCCGAATTTTGTGATTGGAACTGGAAGGCCGCCGAGGAGAACTTCAAGCGCGCCATCGAGCTGGATCCCAATTACGTAACCGGGCATTTTTATTATGCTTTTTTCCTCCTGGTGATGAAAAGATACGATGAAGCCCTGAGCGAGGTTCGACGCGCTTTGGAGCTCGATCCGCTTTCAACGGGTGCCAATTACGTTTTAATAGATATTCTCTGGAGCACGCAACAGTATGACCGCGCCATCGCCCAGGCCAAAGAAATGCTTAATATTGATCCCAACCCCAGTTATGCATACTTTCAGCTTGGACAGTGCTACCTAGCAAGAAAGATGTATGCCGAGGCCATCGCCCACTACCAGAAGGCCATCGAGCTTGGTCATTTTAATTCTTTGGCAGAACTCGCCGCAGCCTATGTGCTATCTGGAGATATCATGAAGGCAAGAGAGATTCTGGCCGATCCAAGAACAAAGAATATACGCTTGTCATTACTCGCCATAATTTATGCTTCTCTCGGCGAAAGGGAGCGCGGGCTTGAACTCCTGGAGAAAGCCTTTGAAGAGCGCGAGATGGCTTTGTTCGTGATCAATACTTCTCCACGAGGATTTTTGCCGGCCCTTGATAGCCTCCTCGCTGATCCGAGGTTCCAGGCCTTGATGAAAAAGATAGGATTAGAAAATTAGCCCAGGGAAAGCAGGGAAAAAGAGAATGCTTTGTCTTAATTAAGAGAAAGAAAATGATTCCGAAGACAAAACTTGGAAAATGGGCAGGTGGATTGTTAGCCGTCTTCCTTGTGTTTTTTATAGCTCTTATCATTGGCAGAAATGTTGCAAGACTCCAACCAGGGACTCCCCTCATTGCCATAGTGGGCATATGTATGATGATTGCTGGAATTGCCACGTTCGTTACCGGGATTATGAGCTTATTTAAGCTCAAAGATCGCTCATTCGTCGTGATATTGGCTATAATTTTCGGGTCATTTGCCATCTTCATAATCGTAATGGAGGTGGTGGAGAATATTATGTGGCGCTTAACTCACTAGGGGATAAAGTGAATTATGTATGACGTTCCCCCATCTTTCGATCTGAGCGCCGCTATCTGCATTTCATTGGAATTTTCCCTGGCGACTTTGGATCTGCGTGATTATGGCCTGATCGAAGGCTTAAACGTCACGAGACTTTAAAGCCTATTTTTTCGGGCCCAGTTTTTGGGAAAGTGAAACATCAGGATGCCCAAATCCCTGACTTCGCCGCTTAGCGGATTCCAGCGAAAAAGAGTGCAATTCTTGCCGCGGCTTCCGGCGGATGACGTACTAACGCGGTTCGCGACTGCTGATCAAGACAATATCCTGATTTATGGGACTGCGCGCCAGGATCAAGCGGTTGTCCGGCGTCCAGTCAAAATCCCTAATGTA
>Ga0315306_10000939_pt1 | contig 13966 bp, 18 predicted proteins | sample TDP1_MG_FD_203803 | JGI IMG/M metagenome (GOLD analysis project Ga0315306, IMG submission 203803) | Freshwater sediment microbial communities from Lake Towuti, South Sulawesi, Indonesia - TDP1 | ecosystem: Environmental > Aquatic > Freshwater > Lake > Sediment | place: Indonesia: South Sulawesi... | reverse complement strand
AACTTCTATCTGTATAACATACAGAAGGACTTGAAGTTCGGGACTCTGCTTCTTTTCGAGAGCGGTTCCATGTATCATCGCTGGTTCAACGAGCTCTTTGAGAACTCGCCTCTTGTGGAGAACCACATAAACGAGAAGGAGGTCTGGATGTCGCTTGATGGGGGGAGCATAGTTATAAAGGGAAGGCTTGATGACTTTGTATATTTCAAGCTCAAGAAGATTCTTGGTCAGTGGAAACCTGCCTCCGACACCAACCTTCCCTCTGCATGCCAAGGTGAAGGTGAAAGGCAGGACAAAATGAAGTATGACAACCTTAGCCTGATTGAGGTCAAGTCTGTGAGGAACATAACCTATATCAATTCTCCAAAGACGCATCATGCGATGCAGTTCATGTTCTATCTGAAGAAGTTCAACATGCAGAAGGGGTTCCTAATCTATGTCGACAGGAGGGACTTGAGCTTCAAGATATTCGAGATAAATTATGATGAGAAGATTTTCAGCGAGCTTGTAAGGAGGGCAAGGCAGCTTCACGGTTTCCTTATGAGCGATTCGCTGCCAAGACCTGAGGCGAAGGAGGACAAGAATCAGGCATGGCAGTGCGGGATTTGCAATTTCAGGGAAGAGTGCTCGAAGGGTCAGAATCCAAGAAATAACAAACCTTTGGATTCCGATGGGGAGGTGAAGAGATAATGACGGACGGAAGGGTGAAGAAGAGAAGATGGTCTGGTGCGCTTTTGTTCACGGCAGTCATAGCGGTGATTGTGATATTGGTCGTCTTATATTATTACGGCGGCAATCCAGATTTTTGCTGGGAACCGCAGGAGACGTTGAAGCTCCAGTTGAATAGCCCGAACATGACTGTAGGATGTGTAAAGTATTTCGGTGTAGATGCATGCAAATGCAGCATAATGGGAAAGATAGGAGGTTGGAACGTGACGATTTCAACTTCTGACTGGTATCCAATAAAGTAGGAGGTGAAGGCGGTGAATAAGGAGTATAAGGAGCAGATTGAAGAGATGATTGAAGAGAAGATAGAAGAGCATGAGGAGTGCTCAGCCACTCATAGCTTTGGGCTTGGGGTATTTTTGTTTCTTTGGTTGCTCGCTATAACAGCAATTATACTCGCAGTTGACGTGGCTCCTCATATTAAGGTGGTGTGAAAAATATGAAAGGTATGTCGTTCAGATGGAGATGGTCTGTGGCGGCGTTTTGCAATTTTGTAGTCCCTGTCATAGTCTATGTGATGACAAGGAATCTGACATATTCGGTGATTACAGCGTTGGTGATAGCTCTCTTGGGAGGATTCACCCATGAGGAATAGCACAAAGAGCTACTTGAAGAGGTATTTCCTCTACAGACCTTCAAGCATAATGCTGTTTGTAATGTGGCTTATCATCCTCTGGAAGGTTGGCGAGTCATGCCTGCAGGTTGAATTCAAGATACTTGCCTTGATGATGAGCGCTATAGGATTGCAGGTAAGTTTGATTTGGTGGTTCAGAAATTAGAGGGATGTTATGAGGGTTGACAAATTGTATCCGGCTTCAAGGGTGAAAGGTCAGCTCAGGCTTTTCAAGAGGCATAAGAGAATAAAGACAATATGCCCTGTATGCAGGAACGAGGTGAGAAGCAAGAGCCCGAGGGTGATAATAGACGGAAAGGTCTATCATCTCGGCTGCCATATTTCAGCACCGGGGTTGGGTTGAATGCAGAAAACAGATTTGTTGTTCGGGATAGTGAGTAAAGTCCCCAGCGAGGGAGGCAGACATTTCTTTCTTGCTGATTTTGATGATATAAGCGAGAAGACCATTTTGCGGAGGATAGGAAGGATACTGTTTGACAGGCACAGGTTCGGTGTCACATATCTGATAAAGTCAGGAAGAGGGTGGCATGTTGCCAGTTTTTCCGTGAAGTTAACGTTACCATATTACGCAAGAATTTTGGAGGAGATGAAGGCTGACTCGGAATACATAAGATGGGTGAAGAAGGTCAGGTATGGAGTCTTGAGGGTTTCAAGAAGGAGCAGCCATGGCGAGGTTCCGTTCGTCTACAAGGTCTTGGTTCCTCCTTGGAAGAGCAAGGATGACCTCTACAGGGATTTCTACATAAACCTTCTTTCATTCGAGGACAAGGTTGAAACCATAAGGCGGGTCAGGGTTGTGGAGCAGAAGGAGCTTGAGTTCATATGATAGCTAAGGAGTTGTTTTCTTGATTAGAAGGGTTCGTGTAATTTTTAATCGTGATAATGCGGTTTGGAGCGGAGGGTCCTCTTTTCCTGCCACGGAAAGCTGCCTGATAGAGGACGGGAAGGTTCTTTATGACAGGACTTATGAGGGAGGAAGGAGCATGACAGATGCCTGGGGTGACTTGAGGGAGAACCTCATAGTTTATTTCTTCCAGATTTTTTATCCTGCTGTGGTTGACCTGACAAGGATGCCAAGACCTCCTACGACAGACCCTGACAGGGCTTTAAGGAGCCAGTCGAGGAACATAAGGGGAAGGCAGGCGATGCTTCCGGAGTTTTATCGCTGGGACCCGGACAGGGGAAAATGGCACATAACAAGCGAGGGTTACCTGAGGCGGACTTATGATTATGGAGGACCGATGGAAATCGGAATTGCAGGGACTGCATACAACGAGATGCTCAAGGAGGATGACGCAGCACCTCAGATTGACGAGATTCAGGAGAAGCTGAAAGGTCGGACTCAGAGGTTCGTCGTGTTCGTGTATCCTGACAGATATGACCAAGAGGTCAGGGCTATGTTCATCCTTGAGATTGAGTTTATATAATCAGGATTGAGGAGGAAGTGAAATGAGAGGTAGGTATTTGACAAGATATTTGATAAGAGGGCAAGTTCCCTTTTCGCATAGAACAAGGGATTTAAGGTCTGATTTCAAGAAGGTCAGGAGAGGTCTAATAAGCAGGCTGACATGCGCATACTGCGGATGGGACACTGTGATAGCCGCAGGATATTGCCTTAAATGCGGTATGAAGAACCGTGTCAGACCGACAAGCATATTCGTTGTCCACAATAAGAGAGGTTATCCGAAGGTGAATTATAGGAGGATATACTGCAGCAGATGCAGGAAGCTGACAGAGCATCATAATACAGTCAAGGGTTATGTCTGCGCGGAATGTGGCAGGAGATTCTATGGTCGTTAATCTGAAATGCCCTTACTGCGGCAACGGGGACACAAGGATTTTTGATACGAGGACAAAGCTTGAAGGCAAGGTGAGGAAGAGAAGGAGGAGATGCTCAGCCTGTGGGAAGCCTTTCAGCACCTTTGAAATACCAGTTGTGAAAAGGAGAGAGGGTAAGACTGTTTCCTATAAAGTTCCGTTTACAGACATCCCAGGTTTAAAGGAGTCGAAGGATAAGAGGAATGCTGTCATCAAGGCGGTGATAACAAGAAGGGTGAAAGAACAGACAGATTTCCTTCTACTGCTTCTTGAGATGATTGAAGAATATATGCAAAGCCAGAAAGCAAAGGATTATATAGAATTCATGAAAGAACAGGATGAAAAAAAGAATACAGGGGATAATTACTTGAAACTTGATGGGTATGATTAAAGATAAGAATATTTCATATGGCATACGATGCTTTGGTGCAAAGAGATGCCCGAGGTGCAATGAAAATATACCTTCTGTCTGGAGGTTCCATGCAAAATGCGGTTGGAGGGAGCATTCAAAGAAATGTCCTAAATGCGGTGAGGACATAGGCTTTAGTTGGAATTCGCATAGGAAATGCGGTTGGGGGTTCCAATGACATACTCACCTAAGCTAAAGGGTTTTTTAAACAAATTAGCAGATTTGAATTTCTTTATTTTCACAGGCAAACCATATCTGTATAATGTATCATCAGGTTTCCGTTGTTTTTCAAAGGAAGCTATAAAAAAGATACTTCCGCATTTAAAGGAAAATGGTTATGGAATAGAACTTGAAACTTTAAAAGTAGCTAAACAATATAGTTTGAGAATAGGAGAAATTCCAGTAAGTTTTGATTATTCTGTTGGCAAAAAAGCAAATCTATGGAAATTATTCAAAGGATATCTTGATTTTGATATAGAATGTTTAAAACAAATTTGGAAATCGCTTTCTCTACGGGCTAAAAATTCGAAGGCGATTAAATGAAACAGGATACCATAGTCTGAGCTGTTCATTCCGTTCCCGAATCCTTTACCCTTTCATTCTCCTTTATTCCATGTGGGTTTATGTTCTTCTCTATGCTCTCGCAGATTTTCTTGACCTTGTCGCTTCCCTTTATGCCTCTTTCAGAAAGATATTTTATCCAGGCAGGGTTAGCCATTATAGGGAACATTATCTCTGTCGGGTCGGACTCGTCATTGCCTGAAGTGACCTGCTGGACCTCTTCGTAAGTGTTGTAGATGGCGTATACAGGCTCGCACATGAAATACAAAGGGGGGTTAATCCTCGTGGCTATAGAGGGCTTTGGACCTCTGAATATCTCAAGCCTGCACCATGAGTTGTCCACACTCATCATTGGATATGCTATGAAGTCTGTGACATCCCTTATCCTCTTCTCTACCTGATGCAGAGACTGCGTTGTATATGCTATCGTTATGCCTCTTTTCCTACTCTTAAGTAGTATAGAGGATACAATCATGTTCCTCTCGTCCTTTGTTGTCCTTGAATCAAGCCAAAGCCACAGCTCGTCCCCTGCGAAGAACCCTTCCTTCATCTTGTCAAGGCTCGGGAGGGTTTTTATCTGGCAGAACGGGAATCCATAGAAATTATAATTGGCGAAGACCTTCCTTTCCTTCTTGAGCCAGTTTGTCCATGCGAGATAGCTCAATGCAAGCGTCTTCCCTGCTCCAAGCTCTCCAACTATTGCAAATAGCACCAATTTTACTCACCTAAAAATATCATTCTACTTCTGCAAGTTTTGCCCTGCTTTTGTCCTGCTTGATTCTTTCTGCGGACCATTGGGCAAAAAGGTCAAGAATGCTCGGCTGCTCCTCTTCCTCGCCTACTACGTATGTTTCTTCTATAGTAGGCTCCCTTTCAGGTTGAGTTTCAACATCCTTTTTCTTGCCTTTCATCATTCCGACCGCATTTCTCATAAGACCCATATCATCCCTCCACTAAATACCTCCGAAGAGGTCTTTTACGCTTTTAATCTTCTTCCTTCTTTCTCCAAGACCTTCTCCGGTGTAGCTTGCTATGTTTACAAGCTCCCTTCTTCCCTGCCTGTATCGTGACACCCTGTACAATGCAAAGTTCTTGCAGAACTCCCTCAGTGCTGCGATTTTCATCCTCTCTGCTGTAGTGCTTAGCAGAGCCATGAATCCTATCTCCTCGTCGCTTAAGTCGGTCTGGGTTTTTGGAGTATTGGTTGCAAGAAGCTCCTGTATGAGCGTTGCTATAGCTTCCTCTGTTCCAAGCACAGGCTTTTTATCTGGCGATGTACCGACCATTCAATCACAATACAGGTATCAGTTTAAGATAACTTAAAGACCATAAGATTACTATGCCGAGTATGAGTCCTACGAACAGCATAACAAATCCTCCTATCTCAGTCTTTGCCTTTGTCTTAATCATGTTGCCAAGTATCTTTAGACCTGTGAGCTTCCTGAACATCTCAGGTGTCATCTCGCCTGAAAGCTTGTCCTTGAATTCAGGCGTCACTTGTTCTGTTGGTTTGAACTCGTTTAGGTTGGTGCTTGGCTTTATGTTGGACCATTTTATTATATAGAGAGGCGAATAGCCTCCTCTTGTCTTCATCAGCAGTGGGTTAGATTCGTCGACCCAGAACAGCTTTCCCTCGACTTCAGCCATCCCGTCCTGTATCTTTTTCTTGACAAGCCTCGTGACCTTGTTGGTGTCGAAGAACAGTATAAATGACTTAGGCGGCATCAGCAACACCTTTTGGAATTTTTATCAAATGTCACTTCTTCACCTTCTTTGGCTGCTCGAGTATCATCTGAGGGACTTCACCGTCGATTAACATTCCTTCTATTTCGGTAAAAAGCTGTATGAACTTCTTGCCTTTGTCGGTGAGTATGAAGATTTTCTGGTTCCTCTCGTTCACACCGTCCTCTGTTATCATGCCTTTCTTCATCAGGAAGTCCTTCGCCCCGTAGAAACCTATTCCTCCGTAGATGTTCTGGTTTGCAGAGGTCAACGAGCCTCTCTTATAGATTTCAATCAAAAGTTTTATGTTCCTGTCTGAAAATCTGTTGATTTCCATTAAGAAAACAACCCCTTGCTGGTTTTCTGAATGTAAAAAATACCCTTAGCCATGATAATACTTGTAGTTTTGTCATATTTATTTGTTACGGTTAAGTGGATATAATGTTGCAAGCATAATATAGCCAATCAATTAGTAAACGGTATTTAAGTTAGGGAAAGTAATTACTTGAAAGTGATTTAATGCCAGATATAAGAGAATTCGTAATTGGGTTCGTTGGAGTTATAATTGGAATAACCGTAGCAGTAACCCTATTGCCAGTAATTACAGCTGCAATAACAGCAGCAAACCTTTCTGGAACCACAGCAACATTGATAGGTTTGGTGCCGCTATTGGTTGCAGTTGGAATATTACTTTACTCTGTAAGAAGCTTAATCTAATAGGCAGAGTTATGGTAAGAACTGCTATAGTGGGGAGTCTATCACCCTTGGTTTTTAGATTCTTTTAGACTTTTCCACGTCAGAATCCGATGTCAAATATCAGCAAACTTTCGGATTCCGACACCTACTATAAGGCGGGATGACATGAAGAAAAGTCTGCTAATCGCGAGTATAATTTTCTTATTGCTCTTCATATCACCGGTACTTGCAGACACAAGCATAAGCTATTCTGGAACTCCTATTTGGGACAACAACAAGAAGACGATATGCAGGACAACAAATAATATATTTGTCATTTGGAAGTTTGGTTCAACAAGAGGCGATATGGCAGTATCGACTAACAATGGGGCATCATTCACAACAACATATTCATTCATCAATGCAAACCTTCCATCAATACTCTGCGATGGAAGCAATGTGCTTGCTCTTGGGGCTTATGGAGGAAACACTGTCAGGTACAGAAATTCTTCAAATGAAGGTACGAACTGGTCATCTGAATATATTTTTACACCGCCTACTGGTTTTGCTAACGATGTTGTAGGGGTTTTCAAGGACGGCAGAATCTATATTGCATATCATGACGGTGTGCACAACTATTTTGCACGTTCTTCAGACTTGGGAGTGACTTGGGATTTGAACAAGACTGACATAGCTGGGAGCACTGGGTTCACATCCGAGACGACTTCAATCTGCATGAGCGGAGTCGGTGACAACAGCGATAAGATTCATTATGTTGGGAAGTCTGGAAGCAACATCATATATGCTAACTCGACAAACGGAGGTCAGAACTGGACATACAGGACATTGGTCAGCAACATAGGGAGCGGTGCTGATGTTGCATGCTCTGGCTCCAATGTTTTTGTTTCATTCACAAACACCACTCATGCTTATGTCATTAATTCAACCAATGATGGAGTCACATGGTCATCGCCAACAGAAGTGGATGGACTGTCAAGCGATTATATTGCGGGTGTGCCTTCACTTTCAACTAATTATAAGGGTAATGTCATAGCTGCATGGTCGGAGAACACAAGCACAAGCTCTGGTAACTGGGTTTTTGTATACAGGAAGTTTGACGGATATTGGAGACCAAAGGTCAACCTGACAGACCCGTCTTCGAACATGGTATATTATAATGCGATAGAAAGCCTTGCCAAGGCGACTGACAGGCTTGATTTCATGTACTCAAACTCTCTTTATTATGGATATTCATATCCTGACTGCCTGACTCCTACTGGCGATAACAATATAGTCAATGAGAGCACAATGATATGTGATGGGACTTATTATATCAATGACACTAATGGAGATGGCGTGTTCCAGATTAATGCATCGGACATAGAGTTGAACTGTAGTAACGCAATTTTCATCGGTGATAATGCCGCGAATTCAAGGTTTCTTAATTTCAGCGGGGCAAAAACTGGAGTCAACATAACAAAATGCAATGTGACGAACTACAAGGCATTCCTTCTTGCTGGGGGATATGGCTCTGATTACGGGATGCGTGTGAAGACCCTCTCTTACAATGAGCTCCATAACATAAGCAATGGAATATCAGCCTATATGGAGAACGTGCTGTTTAATAAGTTCTATAGTTCGGATGGAGTGAATTCTGTTGGTGTAACCAAAAACATGAGCTTCAATTATTTTAATTCGAGCGGCGCTCAAATATCAGGGGTCAATAATGTGAGATTCGATAACAATGAGATGTATTATGGTGGCGTGTACTTTTACTATTCAAGTGGGTTCGGCTTCAGCAATAACATCATAAAATATAGCGCTGGATGGGGTGTTGACACCGAACTCCCAGCTGGTCCGAGTTTTGCTATCTCTACAAATAATACTATAACTAACAACTATGGAGGCTATCGTACAGCGGGTTCTGGTGGAGCCAACATGCAGAATCTGTGGAACTCGACAATAATAAACAACACATATGACTTGCAATTATGGCAACTTGATGGTGATGGTGTTGTCTATAATGTTACATATAATCCGAACAATGTTACTTTCCAGCCATGGTACAACAGACCGCTCCATTATTACGGTTATGTTGTAGGAAATGTTACAGATGCTTCTGGGAATCCGATAAATAACGTTACCTTCCAGTATTATAATTATGCTGGTGGTTTGGTGATGAACAACCAGACAGATGCTGGAGGTCTTACAGCAGGCAAATGGGTAGAGTTATGGATTCAAAACGCCACAAAAGTGTATCATGTTGACGATTATCTTAACAGACCTTTTTACAATGTGATAGCAAGAAGCAGACCTAACTATGTGAAGGCAGTGAAATTTGTTACTCCGTCCTTTGGAACACATTATGCTGGTATAACATTGAGGAACTGTGCCATTCCGACAGCAAACTATATGATGGATGAAAACGGTCATATACCAGTTTGTTATGGAGTATATTATCTTAATGGAACAAGTTCTGTCTTCGATGTAAATGTGTCGAATGTGACTCTTAATTGTAACAACTCTCAGTTCATTGGGAACAACTTGGGTACGTTTGCTTATCTTTATAGTGGAGTGTATGGGGTAAACATAACCAACTGTTCCCTGACAAACTATTCCTATTCAGTTGACGGAGGATACAACGATGGGGCTGGAGACAGGGCTTCGAGGGTCTATCATTTTACCAACAACACCCTGAGGAACGCCCCTTATGCGATGTTCATGGGGGATAGGGCATCATTTGACTACAACCACATCTATGACACAACTGTTTATGGCTTCTGGCATGGATTGTTCGGCTCATGGGATACTTGGAACAGGGACAACCTGACCATAGCATACAACTACCTCAACAACAGCAATATCTTTGTGACATGCCTGAGGAGTTATTCTTCAGCATTGGGAGATTCCTTACAATGCCTGATAAACAACAATGAAATTTATAATTCTCCTACTAACAGCATAAGCTTAGGCAGGAAGACCTGGGGTCTTGGCTATCCGGCGATAGCGCAGTTTAATAACAACATCATAAATAACGGTACCACTTGTGGAATCTATATCTATCCTACGACTCCAGGCGGCACATATTCTTACATACTCGCTTCAAACAACAATACAATAACTAATAACACTTACTGCGGCATAGGCACCGAGAACTCGGGTCAACCTATGTATTGGGGAGGTTTTTATAATTCAACAGTGAAAGGAGACGTATGGGACACTGACATATACAGAGGAACATTGCATCTTGTCAATGTGACAACGAACGGGAAAGAACGCGCTGCAGCAAGCGGTGAAGTCTTTAGGGACTGGTATAATTATAGGATTCAGGTATATGGATGGAATGGCACAATACAAGGTGCTGGTGTTTTCATCTATGGAGGACCATACAATTATTCAATAGGACCTACAGATTCTGGAGGCAATGCGAGTGCATCTGTAATGACACAGTATTTTGTTAATGCGAGTGGAAGATACAATTCAAGTGTTATGGCTTCAAAGCCTGGATGGCAGACGAGGATTAATACTACTAATATTATTACAAACGGTGTTTCAGAGAGCATAAAGCTTAGGATGTTTGCGAATGCTTACATATATTTCAATGGCTTACTGGGGGAGCGCGACTTCCCGTCTCACAGCTGGGTCAACACCACAACAAGCCTTCCTGATATGACAAATGTTACAGTATATCTTGACGGAGTGTTGAAGACACTTCCTGATTACACATTGTATGACAATGCTGACTACAATTGGACTACGGTATTCACACAGAACGATAATTTTGTTGGAAGCGGAATGACTGCAATGCTGCATATCGGAAGGTATAGGGGAGTGTTGTATGCGTCTGTAGTCCTGCTGCCTTTCATAATAGCTGTTGCATTGGTGATAAACTTCATAAGGATGTTCATCTCAGGAGACTACAGCATAGAGAAGTTCATAGGATACTTCATAATACTGCTTATTGCAATGGCGTTTGTAGGGATACTCTGGAGTTTGATATGAAAAAAATATTGGCATCGGTGCTATAACATTATATAACTTCTCAGTAATAATTCTGAAGATAAGTTTATATTTGAGGAATCATAATTAAGTTGAGTGGATACGATGGATTTAAGAAAGCTTTTGCTATTATTACTGCCCTTGATTTTTATGCAGGAGTTGGTTTCAGCTACGCTGTATAATACAAACAACGCTTCTCAGTCGAAATGGAACGAGACGTTCCAGACATTCGCAGGTGCTACGACTCATACCTTCTGGATAACGATACCGAAGAACGCGATGATTACAAACGCAAGCCTCAATCTTACAGGCTTCGACTGGTGGAATGACAAGTACAGGACTAACTGCACTTTCGGAGGCACGACTAATTATGTGAATTGCACACTGAATACAAGCCTGCCTATAATGCAGAACGATTATCTTGTTTTGAATTGGGGAGGCTCTCTTTCAGTATCAACAAACAAGACTCTTTCAGTGAACAGTACATGGTCGGAGGAAAACATTTATACGCCGATGTACAGCATTTTTACATCAAGCTCTCTTATTTATAACAATTCGAACCCTGCTAACATAGGTCTGGGGTATCCTACAATACCTCCTTCTGTAAAATATGTAAATTCGGCAGGAGTTACAATAACTGTCTTGACATTGAAGGAAGGAAGCAACCCCAGCAGGCTGGACGTATGGACTACGAACTGGTCTTCGATAACAAACCCGTGGTTTGATGCAGGGGCGGATGGGAGCCATGAATGGTCGACATCCGGGGTTTTCAATACAGTTGTCAATGTAAATTTTATCACAGCATTGCAGAATTATCTAACGACATGCACCCCTGTGAATGGGACATGCGATGTTCCTTTCCAGCTTCATACGGACAAGTCAGGAAAGATACAGGTTTCAGGGATATACATCACAACGCTCACTAACTCATGGTATTGCGTAGGCAACACGGAGTATTATGTCAATGGCGTAGGGACGATAGTATTAAACCAGAGCTGCGGTGCATGCGGATGTTCGGGAAACAGGTGCAGGAACCTGAGGGACCATTGGGAATGCTTTGGAAACATGTCAGCGCGTCATTATACAAACTGCACAATAGACAGGACGCAGTCATGCCATTTTTTATGCTCTGCCGGAACATGTTTGGGAGAGCCTGAATGCACTTCAGACAGCCAGTGCCGCAATTTCTGCGATATTTCAACCTCAAATCTGTATGATGAGCCTTACTGCAACAACGCAACAGGCGTATGCGCATGGCATTCATACGAATATTGCGAGTATGGATGCAGCGATATTTTCAATACATGCAACTCGCAGCCTATAGGCTCTGCTGCAACAGGGGTTGTTGTAAGTATGATGGGAATAAGCGCTGCTGATGCACAGACTCTTCTTGCCATAATAATATCTGTCATAATCTCGACTGTGATAACTTACATCGTTAGCTACAAAGGGGGATTTGGAGAAGGTTCGATAGTATTCGGAATATCAATGATAGGAATGGTTGTGTTCTTTGCAGTTATAACGCCGCCTTGGTTGAACCCTGTAGTAATGATGATATTGATAATACTTTCAGGACTGCTTATAGCATGGAAGATTACACAGGCGGTCGGAGGTTAGGAGGTGTAAATATGGAGACAAAAAACTTTGCAATGGGTGTGGCTGGGATAGTGATATTCATAGTGCTGATGGTAAGCTTGTGGGATTTCATAAATTACATAGTGGGCATGCTTAGCGGAGAGACTACAGACCCATGGTCTGCAATGGTGATAATCCTGATACCGTTTGCGATTATAGTCGCGGGAGCGATAGGGGTGTACAGATTGTTCAAGGGGAGGTTTGGAACATGACGTCAAGATTGATGTTAATATCAATAGTGTTCTTTTTGTTACTGTCAAGTGGTGTAAATGCATTGAAGATTTTAAATGACGGGTATAATATGACAACGTCGACTGATGCATTCTTCGGGCTGACTGGGGCAAACAAATATGGAATGTCTTCATACACACCATGCGGTTGCAGTTGGTATAATTTTTGGTGCAAATGGACATGCCCGAATACACCTCCAAACAGTTGGAATGATACTACATGTTTTTGGGGTGATGGTGGCGTTCCAAGTGTAGGCAAGTGGCTTGCAAGTTATAACGGAGCTTCAGGGGTCGGGTATCTTGAGAACAATTACTGCAATTATGTGCCCGGGTGGCATCCGTATACAAGCGCCAAGGTTTATGCAAAGGCTGCATTCATAGGATGGGATGGAAATCCTGCTCCAGGGGCTTTTACAGAGATAATAACAACGCCGAGCATGAGGACAACAGTTTTTGCTACGATAAAGTATATGTTCAGCAACATAACTGTCATAAATACAACAGGCGAGAAATATCCTATACTTGCAATTTATGACCCATACAACTTGACTTTCATACCTGCTGCTGCAAATCTTACTTTGAATGCAACCAATTGGTCAGTTACTACTGTGTGGGCTACTTTCAATACAAGCACTAACATAACTGCTGCGATGCTTATCCCTGAGATTGTCAGCATGCCGTATCAATGGAAGATTTATGTTGACTATTTCAGGGTTGGATATGTCGATGAAGACAAGTATGTGACAACATATTCGTCAAGCAATGAATGTGCATGGTCGACGGGAGGTTCTGGTTGCGGATGGTCTGGAAACTTGAATGGAACATATTACATAGGAAATGTAAGCACCGTGTATTTTGCATTGATTGGAAACAGTCTTGGTGAGGATTCTAATGTTCCATGCGAGGTTATGTATTTGAATTACAGTGACAAGTCAGGATATACTGGAAAGATTTCTGTAAGGATGACCGAGATAATGCCTCCGTGGGCGAATTATTGGGACCGTGGAGGAGGAACTTGGGCTGATATAAATGGCTGGTTTGGAGGAAGCTATTCATGGTGCAATCTGCTTCTGAGAGACATGCTATTTCATAACGATGACGAGTATTATTGGAATCTTGCTCCATCCTACTCATTCTGGGAGAGGAGCATCGGTATGATTGACTTTGTCAACAGCACATATGTAAGACCTTCATGGTTTTATCTTCTTGACTCCTGCCCTGGCATTTGTGTTATGTTTCATCCGTCGCATTCATATTGCACAGGAAGCATGGAATTCAATGATACTGGGATTATCAAGGGCATATCAGAGTGCAGTATTGTAAATCCTTCGCTTGGTTATTATCGTTATCCTATAAATCTTTCTGCGTATAATGTGACAAACCAGACCAGTTCATGGAGGCTTAATAACTTTGCTGTCTACTGGTCATGGGATGGTTTTTCAACACCTTGGATTCCCATAAATGCTTGGATGACCATGTTCAATGCTTCATGCATTGATGATGTAGGCTTTCATTGTGTAAACAATACGCAGTATTATGAGTATGCAAACTGCACAA
>Ga0315306_10000938_pt1 | contig 13977 bp, 14 predicted proteins | sample TDP1_MG_FD_203803 | JGI IMG/M metagenome (GOLD analysis project Ga0315306, IMG submission 203803) | Freshwater sediment microbial communities from Lake Towuti, South Sulawesi, Indonesia - TDP1 | ecosystem: Environmental > Aquatic > Freshwater > Lake > Sediment | place: Indonesia: South Sulawesi... | reverse complement strand
GACAGCTACCTGTTCTCCGGCACGATCAAGGAGAACATCAAGTACGGACGGCGCGAAGCGACAGATGAAGAGATGGTGGAGGCCGCCAAGGTCGTCGGAGCCCACGACTTCATCGTGGCCCTTCCGAAGGGCTATGATACGGATGTGGGAGAACGGGGCGCCAGGCTGAGCATAGGTCAGAGGCAGCTGATCTGCTTCACGAGGGCCTTGCTGGCTGACCCACGGATACTCGTGCTTGACGAGGCTACCTCGAGCGTGGACGCCTACACGGAACAGGTGATTCAGAAGGCGTTGAAGAGACTCCTAGAGGGCAGGACCTCCTTCATCATCGCGCATAGGCTCTCAACCGTCCGCAACGCGGACCTGATCCTCGTGATCGAGGATGGCAGGATCGTGGAGACGGGGAGGCATGAGGAGCTCCTGGCGAAGGGAGGCGTGTACCGGAGCCTGTACGAGATGCAGTTCAAGCCGCTGGAAGAGGTAGAGCTGGAGCTCTTCGCGGCGAACGCGCAAGCTCTCTCCGTCCCAGATCCCCCCTCCAAGTGAGCTGGTTGCCTCTGGGGCTACCCGACGTCGCGAGTGCCCATTAAGGGTTAAATCGAGGAGCGGAGGCCTCAGATCCGCAACGCGAGCTGCATAAGGCGACGGAATGCGCAGAATCGCAAAGCCTCTGTACGCACCCTGGTTTTGGGTCAGCATAGGTGCCTTTGCGGCAGCCTCGCTCGCAGCTGGTTACTTGGCGCCATGTCAGGCCTCGAACGCGGAGGGCCCGTCGTCGTATCTTCAAGAGATCCTGTCGTACCCTGACACCGTGAAGCTTCCGTGGTTTGTAGCTCGAACAGTTTTCCGGATGGCTCTTGCCTACGGGCTTGCCCTAGGCTTCGGCTTGAGCTATGGGATCGTGGCTGGAATGCAACCGAGAGCGTCCGAGGTGATGGTTCCAATCCTCGATGTGCTACAGTCAGTCCCTGTCCTCGGCTATCTGCCAGCAGTCCTGTACTTCTTCACCGGTCTCTTCAAGGGCAACGTGGTAGGCAGCGAGCTAGCCTCGATCATCCTCATCTTCACCGGCATGGCGTGGTCTATAACCTTCGGCGTCTACGGCGCTGTGAGGACGATTCCTCACGACCTGATCGAGGCCGCCCGCGTCTTCAAGCTTGGAGGAGCGGCATACCTGAAGCACCTTGTGCTTCCAGCCATCTACCCGGCCGTGATCTCCGGGAGCATCCTAGCTTGGGGTGGCGGATGGTATTTCCTCATCGTCTGCGAATACGCAAGCTTCGGCCCCGGGACGCCTCCTATCGAGCTGCCGGGATTGGGCAACTACCTCTACAAGGCCGCACTTGCGGGGAACATGCCCGTAGCCTTCTTCGGCCTCGCGGTCATGACGCTGATCGTGGTCGTCATCAACAGGCTAGTGTGGCATCCCCTTATGGACCACGCTGAGAAGTTCAGGTATGAGACGACCATGGTGCCGGTCAAGAAGAAGCCTGCAAAGGGCTTCCGGAGGACTATCGCCCAGGTGGTTCGCAGGGAACTAGGCCACGCAGTACGGCCTGTTGTGGAGATGGAAGAACGCTACTGGCGGAGCGCTCTCAGGTTCAGGATGGCCCATCCCCTTCCTCATCCTCACCTCCATCTCCACGGCAGAAGGTTCCTACACTGGGGACGCGTTGTCGGCGCCTCGGCGGCTGTCTTGTTCCTTGTCTCCACAACTGCTCTGGCCATGACGGGTTCTCTCTCGTTCCCCTCACTTGACGCCATACTCTGGCACTTCGAGGCCCATTCTGAGACGCGTCTCCTACCGTATTACACCGCCAGGTCCATAGCCAGGCTTGCAGCAGGCTACTTCATCGCCCTAGCTTGGACCCTTTCCGTAGGCGTTCTCCTGGCCAGGAGGGAGCGGCTGTCAAACATCTTGATGCCCCTCTTCGATGTGGGCCAGTCGATCCCAGCTATGGCGCTCTTCCCCATAGTGGTGGTCGTTGTCATATCCTACTTTCACGAGGCCCCTTTCGCCGTGGAGCTAGCCTCGATACTCCTAGTCCTCACGGGGATGCAGTGGTACCTCCTGTTCAACATCGTCGGAGCTGTTGAATCGATACCCGGTGATGTTCTAGAGGCTGCTGAGGCCTTCGGCTTCAGAGGCCTGAAGCTCATCAGGCATGTTGTCCTCCCCGCGATCTTCCCCGCCGTCATCGTAGGAAGCATACAGGCCTGGGGCGGAGGCTGGAACGCCTCGATCGCGTCTGAGTTCATCCAGTACGGTGAGAAAACCTACATAGCTGAGGGTCTAGGCGCGTTCCTCGACCTGGCGGCTTGGGAATGGAGTGACACCGTCTTGGTGATCGTCTCCGTAACGGTTATGGCTGCAGTAATAGTTGCGATGAACCGGACGGTTTGGCGCTACCTCTTCAAGAGGTCTGAGCGGTACCGGTTTGAGCAATAGTCGACGTGTTTCAGCTAGGGAAAGTAGTGCTTTATGCCTTGGACGATGTAGCTGACCGCGATCGCGGCGATGAGGATAGCCATTATGTTCGCGATGACCGTTGAGCCCGTCTTGCCTAGAAACCTGTAGATCGGCTCAGTGAACCTTAGGACAAGCCAGATCACCGCGAAGTTCACCAAGGCAGCGAGCGTCGTGACCGGGAGGCCCTCTGTCTGAAGCAGAACTATGGCGGTCGTTATCGCCCCAGGCCCGACGAGGAGGGGGGAGGCTATCGGGACGGCTCCCACACTTTCAGGAGAGGCCGAACGTTGCTGCCACCCGCCGAAGACGAGTATCCTGATCGCGATGATCAATAGGAGTGCGCCTCCGGCGATCATGAAACTCCGCAATTCTATTCCAAAGACGGCCAAGACCTGCTGGCCCGTCAACGAGAAGACCATTAGCAGGATGAGCGCCACTATGGTGGCTGAATGGAAAGCTCTCCGCCGGTCCTCCTCGGTCATCTCCTCAGTCAACGCGACGAAGATCGGCACGTTCCCCAGCGGGTCGATGATGATGAAGAGCTCCACCGTCGCCCTGAGCACAGACCAGAGCATGGCGTCAGGCATGGAGGCTTCCCCGTCCGGCTGCGCCGCCCCTGAGATAAGGTTATCCTGTAGATGAGATTGAGGACGTTAACGTCTCAGGGCTTCCGTAGACCTATGGTTGCTATCCAAGAGCATAGCCGTCATATCGAAGCTTGGTGAGTGAGTTCCCCTTTAGGACGCGGTGCAGACGTATCTCGCTTGTCGTGGGGAAGGGGCTGAGGCTTCAGGCCAGTTCTCACGCACGCCTGTGTCAAGATAACCGAGAGTGCTTAGGCCTTCCTAGGCTGGGAACGGGCAACCCGCAATCGTTGCCAGGCTCAACGCGGGCCCAGTTTTTCCTTACGGGAGTCAGCTCTGCGACGAAGCATCTGGCTTATTTGACCGCGGCTTTCAGCGCTGTTACTAATTTCTGTCGTTGAGCTGGGTCGTCCATAACCCTCTTCCGAGCTGACCTCCAGTCAGAGGAGCAGTGCTCGTACTCAGCCCTTTCGCCTATGAACTGATGAATGACCTCGTCCACCTTCTCCCTGTTCTGGTCGCTCACCGCTATGCCTGCTTCCTTGATAACGGCGTTGAACCATCTCCAACAACCCATTAGGGCTCACCTCCCCGGCAAGGTCAACATGGCGCCGTCAGTTAAGCTTTCCGAACCACGTTCAGAGGGGTTCTTCGCTTGGAAGGCTTATAGGAGGCTTGGCTTCTCTCTAGGCATCACGAACTACGTATTGGGCTACACACTGTAGCGCTAGGAGGGCTCTAAAGAAGCGGCGCGGTCCACCGACGAGGCAGGATGATCGCCTAGAAGACATCAGACCTAGAGAGGCTAGACGATAGTAACCTCGGCGCCGTAGGCTGTCCCAGGCAGGCCTCTCCTGAAGCGGGCTGTTACGCAGCCTCGCCGGCCGTGAACCCCCACGATCTTTCCCACGATCCTCTGTGCCTTGCCTCTGTTCCAGATGACCTTCCGCCCGATGAGTCGGCTGGCCTCCGCAGCTGATTCAACGCCGGGGGCTTGTAGAATGTACTCTCTTGGCCGTTGGCTCTTGAGGCCTAGTCTGTGGCTTATGAGCTTAGCCTGCATCGATGCCTTCGCTCCTCAATCGGGTCAGGCTGTCTTGGATCAGCCGCGCCTGCGACGAAGCCGGGGCTCTTAAGGTTTCAGAGGAAGCAGCAAACTCGAAGCATAGGAATCTGCTACCAGTTGCCCGCAAGGAAAGCCTTCGTCCTTCTGAACCCAACTTTCTGCCAAAAGGGTAGGCTTTCCTCAGTGACCGTTGCCGATACTGTGGGTGCCGCCATCTGCTGAAACCTCTTCACTATTTCCTTAACAAGGTTGGTTCCTATGCCTCGCCTTTGATACGTAGGATGAACCGAAAGCTGATGGGTCATCGCCCTTGAACCGTCATAGTTGCCCCTCACAAACCCGACAACTCTGTCGTCTGTTTCGCAGACAAGAAAAACAGCGGCACTACATGCTCTAACCCTCTTCATTGCCCCAGGTGCGTCAACCTCTGGAAGACCGTACTGGTTGTTAAGCTTCAGAATTTCAACCACTTCCTCTGTATCGGCGAGCTCGAACTCCCTAATCAACACCTCAATCACCACTCTTCTCCGCAGTAATCCTACTGTTGTTAGTTATGTGCCCGATGGCTCTTAGGACTTGAGAAGTAGCCAGCCAAGGAGATAGCCTAGTCTCCAACGGGTTTTGACGACTGATGTCGGCTAACGGTGCCAACTAGAAATCCTTAAGGAAACCTAGAGCATAGTCTCTCGTCAGAGGTAAGCATTCATGCTTCTCGGCTTGATATCGGATACGCATGACAGACTTGAGGTCATCGATAGAGCTGTAACGTTCTTCAACCAGCGCGGTGTGGAGCTCGTTCTTCACGCCGGCGACTGGTGCGCGCCCTTCGCCTTCGTCAGGTTCAAGGCTTTGAAGGCTGAGCTGAAGGGAGTTTTCGGCAACGTCGATGGAGAACGCGTCAAGCTCCTAGAGAATGCTTCTAGGCTGGGCTTCGAACTCGGCGACCTCGTCGAGTTCAACGCGGCCAAGCTCAGAGCTGCCGTCATACATGGCGCTGATGAAAGGCTGGTGAACGCTCTGGCCAAATGCGGCGAATACGGGTTGATTGTGCGCGGCCACAGCCACCAGCGGCTCTCTCAAAGGGTCGGGAGTTGCCTCGTCGTGAACCCGGGGGAGGCCTGCGGGTACCTCACCGGCGCAAGTAGCATTGCGACGCTTGACACAGAGACCTTGAAGGTCGAGTTCCATGAACTTTGACGAGGCGAAGCTCACCGGGCGCTGAAGAGGGCTCCTCAGCGTAGCTTGTCTCAGCGCCCTCATAGCCTTTGGAAAGGACGGAGCGCTGCCGTTTCCGCATAGGGCGAAAGAGTCCCTCACATTTCCCGTAGGTTTTTTAGGTCGAGTCCCCGTAGTTCACCTGGGCTCTGGCGTAGATGATGGTCAAGGTTAGGCTTGTAGGTCCCCTGGCGCGGAAGCTGGGCAGAGAGGCAGAGGCCGAGGTCCCAGACGGAGCCACGTTGGGTACGGCTGTGCAAGAGATCTTCCGAAGATTCGGGTTAGGAGAGGTCAACTTGAGCAGTCGAAGCTCAACTCACGGCTTTCTGACGATCCTGCTCAACGGCAGGAATCAGGGCTTCGACACCTCGGTGAAGGACGGAGACCAGATAGCCCTGATCCCTCCGCTCGTCGGAGGGTGACCTTGCCGCGGTGGATGATCGAGGGTTGGTTGGAAAAGGCTAGACTGCTTCTCGTTCTCTGATGGTAGGGGCCCATGCCGAGCCTGCCCTCTCGCCGTGGAGATGGGCTGATGCGGTTGCTTTAGGCAACGCTTATAATCTCAGTTTGGGCTAGGCTACGGCCGGTCCATCATGCCTGAGGAATCAACCAAGATATGGGTTGCAAGAGATTATCTGAACTGTAGTGGCTGCAGGCGGTGCGAAGTTGCTTGTTCCATCAGCCACGAGGGCAGGATCTGGCCTGAAGCCTCACGTGTAAGGGTCTTCATGCTCGTTCCCACCTTAGAGATCCCGCACTTGTGTGCTCAATGCCACGATGCTCCGTGCATTCCGAGTTGTCCTGTCAATGCTCTGTCTTGGGATCAGAAGACAGGGGCAGTCCTCGTCGATAGAGAGACGTGCACAAGCTGCGGCATATGCATCGAAGCTTGCCCTGGAAGGGTCCCGTTCCTCCATCCGCTGGACAGCAAAGCGACGATATGCGACCTGTGTCAGGGGGACCCTCAGTGCGCGAAGGTATGCCAGGAGGCTCGCTATAATGCGCTGTGGCGAGCGAAGAGGCCTGAGAGCGTCTCTTACAGGCTATACGCGAAGAAGCCTGAGGATGTAGTGAAGGAATTGGCTACGCGTCTCTACGGCGAGATGGGTCAGGAGCTGGTGTAGATGACCTACGGTTACGCTGGCAAGTTCATAGAGGCAGACCTCTCGTCCGAGACGGTCAAGAACGTGACCTTCCCTGAGAGCGTCCTGAGGCAGTATATTGGCGGCCGAGCCTTGGCTGCAAGGATCCTCTGGGACAGGCTAGGCCAACGCTGGGAGACAGTCGACCCGCTGGGCCCAGAGAACATCTTCCTCGCGCTTACAGGGCCGATGACCGGCTACTACCCAGGCATGAGGATCTGCGTATCCGGGAAGTCACCTCAATGCAATGGCATAGTCGGTTCCACAGTCGCGGCTGAGTTCCCGATCGAGTTGAAATGCGCAGGCTGGGACGGCGTGATCGCCACAGGCCGGGCTGAGCACCCTGTTTACATCTTCATCGACGACGATTCGGTCGAGATCAAGGATGCTAGACACGTCTGGGGAAAGGATGGAAAAGAATCACTTCGGATACTCACGAAGGAGACGATCGCCGAGCTTGAGAAAAGGCATCCTGGCACGCGGATGTGGAAGGACCCAGGTGTGCTCTACATCGGCCCCGCAGGCGAGACGAGGTCTCGTGTCGCGGCTGTGATGATGAAGTGGACCCACGGCGCAGGCTACGGTGGATACGGCGGCGTGATGGGCTCTAAGAACCTTAAGGCGATCGTGGCGAAGGGGACGGGACCTCTTCCCGAGGTGCCCGACATGTGTAGGGTGAAGGAGCTCATCGACGCCGTGACGAAGGACTGTTTCGCAAGCGACGGCATGAGGCGTTGGGGTACCGGTGCGGCGGGGTACGAGGTAGGAGCTGACACAAGCTCTGAGCCCATACGGAACTGGCAGGAGGAGTGGCATGACGAGCGGAGCTTCGGCGTGGACCACTTCGAACGCCGGGTCTGGTTGAAGCGTTACTGGGGTGACTACGGATGTCCGACGACCTGCCTCAAAGTCTCTGCTGTTAGGTCCGGCCCCTTCCGCGGCGCGATCACCGACAACCCGGACTACGAGCTTCAAGCCTACCTGGGGACGAACCTCGGCATCTTCGAGCCTGAAGGAAACGTCTACGTCACCTCCACTGTGGATGACATGGGTCTCTGCGGGATCCAAGGCGGGAACGTGCTAGGCTTCGCAGGCGAGCTGTATCAACGCGGCATCTTGACGAAGGAGGAGATAAGCTTCGACCTGAAGTGGGGCGACGCGGCAGCGTTCGGCAGGCTGGCGAAGATGGTGGCCCGACGAGAAGGCATCGGTGACATCTTCGCTGAAGGAAGCTACAGGGCGGCTTTGAAGCTGGGCGAGATGAAGGGCGTCGACCTCCTCCCCTACGTGGTTCACGAGAAGGGGATGGCTATCGGCGCCCACGGCATCAGAAGCGACCTGGATTACCCGCCGCTCATCGCGTACGCTTGCTCAGTTCAGGCCGGAGACCACACGAGCGTCGCGGGGATGGCCCCTGATGAAGGCCCAGGAGAACTCCTATGGGGCTTCTGCGACTCCGCCGTCATCTGCGCCTTTAACACCCCTGATGACAAAAGCCTTCTCTGGGAGTTCCTCCGAGCAGTTACGGGTTGGGACGCCACCCAAGACGAATGGAACAATGTCACAGGCCGCAGAATGCTCCACATGCAGCGTGCAGCCCTGCTCTTGGGCGGGCCTGACGTCACGTGGAGGCCTGATGTGGACGACGAAAACCCACCGAGGTACTACGAGCCTCTTCCCTCCGGGCCCTTGAAGGGGAAGACCACTGATAGAGCGAAGGTACGGGAGGAGAAGAGGAAATACTACGCCTCGCTGGGCTGGGATGAACGAGGCATCCCTAGGTCTGATGCCTTGAAGGAGCTGGGCCTAGACGACGTGGACAAAGCCCTAGACAGGGTGAGGTAACGGCTAGGCTGACCGGCCGCCTTACCTCCTATCGCCTTTCCACAGCAGGTCAAATACCATAGCCCAAGTATGTGTCTGCGCCCCAAGGTGATGCAAGAGGCGGAGATCTTGGAGACGATCACTCACCTAGTCCAGAGCATAGGGAAGAGGTTTGCGGGCAGCAAGGGTGAGGAAGAGGCTGCAAGCTACCTGGCTCGTAGGTTCAACCAGCTAGGCCTAGAGGTCCGAGTCGACCGCTTCAAGTTCATGGGCTGGGAACTCGTAGAGACACCGAGGCTCCAAGTCCTCGAGCCTGAAGCTGCGGAACTGGCTTGTGCTCCGTACATCTACTCATCCTCTACGCCAGAGGGCGGCGCCGAGGGAAAGATGGAGCTCATCGGGCCTCCGGAGCCACACGAGGCGACAGCGGCTCAGAAGTACGTTATCCGTGACCGGTCGGGCGATGAGGCGGCCTACGTCATTGCCACGAACGACAGTGTACCGAGGAACGGTGTCCAAGACCTCAGATACCCGTTCCCGGTGGTCACGGTGGCCGCGGACTCTAAGGCCAGATTACGTCGCTGGACTGAGGAACGGAAGCCGACATATGCTCGTTTGACCATGAAGGCAAGGTTCAACCCGGACGCCGTCTCCACAAACCTGATCGCGGAGCTTCGTGGGAGGATCCACCCGGAACGAGTCGTTATAGTCACGTCGCACCATGACACGCAGCTGGAAACGCGTGGGGCGAATGATGACGCCTCAGGGATCGCTGTCGAACTGATGCTTGCCAAGGCGTTGACTGCGAAGAGACCTGTGAAGACCGTTCGCTTCTGCGTCTTCGGCGCCGAGGAGCTGGGCATGTACGGGTCAAGGCACTACGTCCAGAGGCTTAAGGATACGGGGGAACTCAAGAATGTCGAGATGGTCCTCTGCTTCGATGAGGTCGGCCAGGCGAAGCAGCCGCATAGGTTCAGGGCGACGAATGAGTGGCTGCTCCTCAAGCTTCAAGCAGCTCTCCGATCGGAGAAGGCTGAGGAAAGATTGGGCACAGGCTTGATCGAGCCGTTCCCCATGAAGCATGTCGTCGTAGGAATGGGCTCCGACCATGCGGGTTTCGTCGAGGAGGGCATCCCGGCGATCTCGATAGGCGGCGGAGGCCTGAGCGGGACATCGCATACGGGCACCTCCGGCGACCTAGACACCATAGACAGGATCAGCCCTGAGGTTATTTCCTTGAAAGCCGCTGTCGGCGGCAGGATCCTTCAGGATATGGCAAACTAGGAGAAATGGACATTGGCATCCGTGTACTTTCTGCGCCTAAATCACTCTTCGTGGTAGGTCTTCTCTCCCGCCTTTATCTCGACGCCGAGCCAGTTCTCGACGGGCGGCAGAGGGCAGGAGTAGTTCGGGTTGTAGGCGCACGAAGGGCTGTAAGCGAGGTTGAAGTCTAGGTCGTAGATGTCGCCTGGCTGCTCTTCCAGGTCTATGTATCGCCCTGCCCCATACGTCTCCTTGCCTGAGGTCTTGTCTCGGAAGGGGATGAAGAGCGAATGGTCTTGTAGCCCGCCTGACTTGTACGCGTTGGCGCTCACAGTAACACCGTCCACGTCAGATTCGAAGTAGCCCGCCCTGAGAAGGCTGCGGGTCTCACCTGTGCTTGTCCCCATAGTTACGCGCTCAGGCCTCTCGAACCGGTTCAGCTTCACCCTGAACCTGTACTTGAGGTCGACAGGGTAATACTTCAGGCCTTTGAAGCGATGCCTCTCCTCGTGAGGTATCGGCGAATCGTGCGCCGTCTCAAAGTAGCGGTCCTTCATCTCACGAAACTCCTCAATCTCATGCCTGATGTGTTCGGCTGAAGCCAAGCATAGGGCCTCCCTGCGAGAGGAATCGCCTGTCACGGTTAAAAGGCTAGCCTTGAGCCAAACGAGCTACCTTGCCGCCTTCCTCAGATAGTCCTCTCTCGGCGGAACGAAGATATCGATTCCCTTCACGCCTTTCTCCCCAGCCGGCCCTCCGTGCGCCACATTGGGCGGGATCACGCATACGTCTCCGGCCTTCACCTCGAATCCACGCTCGCCGATAGTGAAGGTCGCTGAGCCCTCTAGGACGACCATAACCTGCTCATTCGGGTGGCTGTGAACCGGGAAGTGAACCCCCGGGCCGATCTCGAAGAAGCTGAGCAGAACTCCTTCTCCTGCGACGAGTCTAGAGAAGGCTCCTCTCCCGATCTCGGTAAGGGGCACGTTAGCCAAGTGGAATAGCTTTCCGTCCGGCATCGCAACAACCCAGGCGCGTACGGTACAGTCCTTCAGCATAGAGAACTTCGCAAAAGGGAGCCTTTAGCGTTCAATCAGGGCGCAGGTTCCCCACTCAGCTCACCTGCCTACGACACCCGCTCGGTTTGATACCTCTGCAGCGAGCCTTGTCAGTCAGCGGATAACGGTCTCACGGTCTTAAGGGGGACCGCGAGGCCTTCTGGGCGGGTTGTCCAGAGCTTGGCGTAGCCTATCTGGATGAGCTTCGCCCAATACTTCGCGGTTCTCTCGCATTCACATGGGCCGCGGCTCAGGGCTCCACAGATCGGGCATCTGTTTACTCCCAGCATAATCGCACCGTTTCAAGTTCATGGCTTTCGCTTCGAAAACGTTGATGCCACGCCGGTCACGGCTGGTGTGATACCGTCCGCTATATGTGCCCCGCGTTCTGTACGTAGGACGCGACTTGGAGCAGTGTAAAACTACAAGGTCATGAGGTTAGGGTGCGCTGGATCATGTTCACCGAGTGGCGAACCCGACCTTAGAGTTCCTTAGATGGGACGTGTACTCTTTAATGCTTGCCAGTGATCGCTTGGGGCGAAACAGGGGGAGGCATAGTTACTGGCTGAGATGACGACTCGTGAGAGGCTTGTGGCGGCTCTGCACCGGCGGTCTGTGGATAAGGTTCCGTTCATGCACTGGGACCGCCATTTTCCCCGCGGAGAGGTAGAGCGAGAGGTCCGGAGCCGAGGCATGGGCCTGTGCATCTCCTTACCCTTCTGTCTCGCATCGTCGCCGAACGTGGAGGTCGTTCAGACCACGGAGTTGACAGGCGAGGTGAAGGCGTTGAAGTGCACGTATCACACGCCGGCAGGCAGCGTCTCGGAGCTCTTCAAGCCGGGGATAGGCTCAGGCCAAGGTATCTCCGGCCGAGACTTCAAAGGCTTGACCCCTTGGCGCGTCAGCCCGGAGCAAGGGGGGCGGCTCATCAAGAGGCCAGAGGACTATGATGTCGCCCGGTTCATCGTGGAGGATACGCGGTACAGGCCCTACTATGAGGCGTTGAAGGACTTCCAAAGCTACCTGGGCGAGGATGGTATAGTCGTCGCAGGCCTCCCGCACTCGCCGTTCCAGATGCTTCTCATCGACTGGGTCGGCCCCGTGAAGCTTTACATGGATTACGCGCGGCACCGCGAGAAGGTTGAAGCTCTTTACGCGGCTCTCGTCGAGAACTACAGGTTGATGTATCTGCTTGCAGCCGATGCGCCGGTGGAGTACATAGGGTACGGCGACAACATCGACGGTGTGCTCGTTAACCCGCACCTCTTCGAACGCTACTATGCGCCGAACTACAATGAGCTAGCGGACCTAGTGCATGCGCAAGCGAAGGTCCTCGGCTGCCATATGGATGGACGGCTGAGGGTGCTGGCAGAGGCGATAGCCAAGACGAGGCTCGACGTGATCGAGGCCTTCACGCCGCCTCCCATGGGAGACCTACCCATCGAGGAAGCCCTCTCCCTCTGGAAGGACAAGGTCCTCTGGGTCAACTATCCAGCGTCAGTCTACGTAACCGGGGGTCCTAGAGCGGTTAGGACGCACCTTTCCAGCCTTCTAAGGTCAGCAATCCCTGGAAGCCGACTGATCCTAGCTGCCTCAACGGAGAACTACGTGCCCCTCGACATCCTCCAAACCATTACGGCTATCATGGAGAAAGCCGCATATCCAATGACGAAGGAAACCATCGACGCGATCGAGCAATCCCTCTGAACCCGTCGCCAGCGTGGGGGGTCGTGTCGACCGCACGCGTACGATGTGATTCACGCTAGGCGTGGAGGAGAGCCACCTTCCAGATCGGATAGCCCATTGGGGGCTCTTGGTCTTACGAAGGCACAGCTGCTTTGCCCCGCGCCTTATGTAAGAAACGCATGACGAGGATGGCTATGAGGAACGCGGCTGGGATGAAGGCTAGCGTCAGGAGGTTTGCCATTTCGTAGGCTAGGGCTTCGAAGAAGAGCCTAGCCATCTCTGTGAGGTAGAAGGACACGATCAGGATCTCCAGCTTATGCAGTATCTCTTGGAGGTTCACCATCCTTACGAGCTGCTCCTTAGAGGAGCGCTGCTCCTCAATGCTCAGCCTCTGTCCTTGGATTCCCAAGTACGTCCTCACGGCGTCAAGGACCGTGTCCAGCTGAGCCGTTAGAGCCTCCACGCGTTCGACAAAGTCGCTGAAAGGCGATACGAGGCTTTCATAGGCATCGGTTTCGATAGATGAGTTCGTCGAGTAGCCCTCTAGGCTCTGCTCGTTCCAAGCTTTGAAGAGGGCCCTGACGCGACGAAGGACCGCGTTGGCCTTCACGTAATCCCGTCTCATGCTGCTTGCGAGAACCGATAGTCGCGAGAAGAGGACAGTCACCTCCCTGAGGACCTCTTCTAGGTCCTCGGGCTTCAGTTGCTCCGTAGGCCGACGTAGCTCCATGAGAATCTCGTCAATTCTCAACTGTGTGCTCTCCTCGGAAGCATCCATCTGCTCCAGCATCAGCTCCCGGCCTGCGCGAAGGTGGTTGAGTCTTCCCCCGTAGGAGGTCAGGGAAACCATGTCGTAGGCCAGTCTCCAAACAGCGGAGGGCGTTTCGTCACGGCGACGGTTGAAGGGTACGACGATAATCTCTCTCCTCAAAGGACTGGGGCTTCCGTCGGAGGCTCGGTCTTCAAGCGTGGAAACAAGGCAGCCGCGCACTATTCCCATGCTTCTCAGGAAGCTTCCGCTCTCACTGAGGTATCCTTGGACTAGGCTCTCAGGCTCGTCAGTGCTCCCCGTCCGCCCTATGCGCAGGGTGAAAAGGGAAGCGAGGTCCTTCGGAAGGAGTTGCATAAGTGGGCTCATATCGGCCTCGCAGCCCGCTTCTATCCGTGCAAAAGGGGTTGGGTGCGCCTCTTTGTCCCTCGGGCTTAGGGCCATAAGAACAGTGCAGAAGTCGTCCTCTTGGAAGACCCTCACGTAGGCCTTGGAGGAGCCTATCATGAACGTGAGGGCGTTGTCGGTCTCTACGCGCGTTGGCTCGTATCGGCGCTTTATCTCTTCAAGGATTTGAGGCGTAGTCGTTAAGCCACCTTCCTTCGTCGCGGCTTGGAACGTCGCGATGGAGATCAGGCTCGGATTTCCTATAGGTGGCTTCCCGAGGCTCACGGGGATCAACACCCATCCATACCATGCTCAGTGGGATTGGTTGAGTTCATGGCATGAGTAAGGTTTGGATACGAAAGCTTAGCTATGGCAGGATTATCCTCCCTTCGCCCTTCTCGAAGATGTGTTCACAGTAGGGGTCTCCCTTCATTCTCCGCTTGACCATCGTAAGGTTGACCTTGGGATCGACAGCCGAGGCGAGGCCGTGGAAGAAGGGCCATCCAAGGGCTT
>Ga0315306_10000937_pt1 | contig 13983 bp, 15 predicted proteins | sample TDP1_MG_FD_203803 | JGI IMG/M metagenome (GOLD analysis project Ga0315306, IMG submission 203803) | Freshwater sediment microbial communities from Lake Towuti, South Sulawesi, Indonesia - TDP1 | ecosystem: Environmental > Aquatic > Freshwater > Lake > Sediment | place: Indonesia: South Sulawesi... | reverse complement strand
AGAGGTCAAATCTAATAACGTAGGCACTTAAATATTATATCACAATTTAACTATTAGGTGAAGCTATTCCATCTGGTTAGCATAGTAGCTGTTGTAGCTGGGTAGCAGGGACGGTTTTTTGCTGGGCGGTGGTCATATCCCGGAGTAATACGGTGGCGGTTTTTACTTCTTGGTCGCCGATGATGACGGTGTAACTGGCGCCAAGGTTATTTGCCAGTCTTAGTTGAGCCTTCAGGCTCTTATTGCCCATGGCTTCTATTACTCCGATACCGTTCTTTCTCAGCTTGGCTGACAGCTTTATTGCCTCATCCCTGGCGTCATCGCCGATATAGGCAATGAAGACCTTGGCTTTGGGTGGGGTGGGGACGGGAATGGTCTGTTTCTTTAGGTTGAGGATTATCCGCTCTATGCCGGCGGCAAAGCCGATTGCTGGGGTGGGTCTGCCACCCAGTTCCTCAATCAGGTCATCATATCGTCCGCCGCCGCCGAGGGTGCTCTGGGCGCCTTCGGCTTCAGGCTGGACCTCAAATACCGTCCGGGTATAGTAGTCTAGCCCACGAACCAGGCGGTGGTTTAATTCAAAGGGAATTTCAAGTAGCCCAAGGTACCTCTTTAGCTGGTTGAAGTGCTCATCACACCGGGGGCAGAGATAATCAATGCTTCTGGGGGCAGAGTCAGCTATTTGCTGGCATACCGGCTTTTTACAATCAAGGAGGCGGAGGGGGTTTGTGTTGAACCTGGTTTTGCAGTCGGAGCACAAGCCGTTAATATAGCTGGCATAGTAATTCTTCAGGGCAGCTAGATATCCCGGTCGACATTGTTTACAACCGATACTATTTAGGATTAGGGACAGGTGGTGAAGGTTTAGGGAGGAAAAGAACTGCCACGCCATATCAATGACTTCGGCATCAAGGGCAGGGTCATCATCCCCGATAGCCTCATAGCCAAATTGGTAGTGTTGCCGATATCTGCCTGCCTGGGGTCGTTCGTATCTAAAAATGGAGCCAATATAATAAAGCTTTACCGGCTGGGGCAGATTATGCATCCCGTGTTCTAGATAGGCACGGCATACTGGCGCCGTGCCCTCTGGTCTCAGGGTTATTTTGTTCCCGCCTCTATCTTCAAAGGTATACATTTCCTTTTGGACGATGTCGGTCTCTTCGCCGATACTGCGGGAGAAAAGCCCGGTGTCCTCAAAGGCAGGGACGTCAATGCGCTCATAGCCATAGAGCTGGCAGATATTAACCACCTTTTGCTCTATATAGCGCCAGTATGGTTGCTCCTTGGGTAGAATATCTGAAGTTCCGCGTGGTGCCCGGTACAACCTATCCTCCTTTTTAGGTTAGAATACAGTATTAATCTTGACTTGTAAAGGGAGATTATCTGGTAACCCTATCCCCTTTATCCCCTTCCCCTTGCCAAGGGGAAGGGGATGGATTTTAAAGAGAGGGGCAAAGCCCCTCTCTTAAATCTCTCCCTTGCTCCTCTTACCAATGGGAGAGATAATTTCTTAAAAGTGCCGTCTAATAACTCCTGTAGAATTTGAGGGGGGTCAAAGGGAGGCGGAGCCTCCCTTATATAACCAATTCCCCCTCCCTTCATAAGGGAGGAGGATTAAGGGGGTGGGTTAATAAATATCAAAGAGGGTGTTTAAGAGGGGCTAACGCCCCTCTTCTATTTATCTTCCCCCTCATGCAAGGAACTACATCTCCATATTACGGAGAGGGGGATAAAGGGGGTGGGTAGATAAACATATCAGGTTTTACACCAGCAACGCTGTTAGGTTATACTTGAAATATAATTTGAGCTATTGGTGAGGCAGGTGAAGAGTTTTAGGCGACTTATAGGTAAGGCTCAGGAATACCTTCGGCCGGAGAAGCTAGCGGTGGTGGAAGAGGCGTATAATTTTGCTTCTCAGGCACATCAGGGGCAGGTGCGTAAATCGGGTAAGCCCTATTTAGAGCACCCGTTACAGGTAGCTTTAATTCTGGCGGAACTTCAGCTCGATGCCAGCTCTCTAGCCGCTGCCCTACTGCACGATGTTCCTGAGAATTGTGGCATAGCTATTTCGGAAATTGAGAGCAAGTTTGGTCCGGAGATAGCCAAGCTGGTTGATGGCACCACTAAATTGGGCAAGCTTTCCTGGTCGGGAGAGGGGGTGGCAGCCGGTGAACTACAGGTAGAGAACCTGAGAAAGATGCTGGTGGCTATGGCTGAGGACCTGCGGGTGGTGTTTATCAAGCTGGCTGACAGGCTGCATAATATGCGTACTTTGGATGCCTTGTCATTAGAGGAACAGCGTAGCATTGCCCAGGAGACTCTAGATATATATGCTCCGTTAGCTCATCGCCTGGGGATATGGGAGCTGAAGTGGCAATTAGAGGATTTATCCTTTCGCTATCTGGAGCCAAGGAAATACCGCCGGATTGCCAAGCTAATTGTTGTCCGGCGTGCCGAGCGTGAGGACTTTGTTGCCCACATCATTGAGATTCTGGGGGCTGAGTTTAAGCAGGTAAGCCTGGAAGCTGAAATCTCGGGCAGACCCAAGCATATTTACAGCATATATCAAAAAATGGAGAAATATGCTGCCTTGGGCCGGGACTTTGATGATATCCATGACCTGCTTGCCCTTCGGGTATTGGTTAGTACTGTGCCTGACTGTTATGCGGCGGTGGGCATTATCCATAGTTTGTGGCATCCTTTGCCCGGGGAGTTTGACGACTTTATTGCTAACCCAAAGCCAAACGGGTATCAGGCGTTACATACGGTAGTAATGTATGGTGCCACCCCGCTGGAGATACAGATTCGCACTCACGAGATGCATCACATTGCTGAGTATGGGGTGGCGGCTCACTGGCGTTATAAAGAGGGCGAGGAGAAGGATATACGCTTTGAGGAAAGGATAAGCTGGCTACGTCAGTTAATTGAGTGGCACCGGGAGCTCAGCGGGGCTGAAGAGTTCCTGGAATCGATTAAAACCGATATATTCATTGACCAGGTTTTTGTCTTCACGCCTAAGGGGGAGATAAAGGATTTGCCCAAGGGTTCTACTCCCATTGATTTTGCCTATCGGGTTCATACTGAGTTGGGGCACCGGTGTATCGGGGCTAAGGTGAATGGCAGGCTGGTGCCGCTGAATTATCAGCTGAAAAATGGTGATGTGGTTGAAATCATAACCGCTAAAGGGGAAAAGGGACCGAGCCAAGATTGGCTGAGTTCTCACCTGGGCTATGTCAAGACCACTCACGCCAGGGAAAAGATACGGCAGTGGTTTAAGAAGCGGGAACGGGCGGAAAATATTGAGCGTGGTCGGGAGCTTTTGGAGAAAGAGATGCGGCGGCTGGGCATAAAACTCAGCGAGCGGGAGGAGCTAGCTAAGCTATTCAAATATGATAGTCTGGATGATTTTTTGGCAGCTATTGGTTACGGTGGTATTGCTACCCATCAGGTTGCCTTGAAGCTAGCTGCCCAGCAGGAGCCACCCAGGGAGAAAGCGGTTACGCTACCCAAGCCACCGGTATTGGCAATCAGGGTACTTGGTGTTGGGGATATGGTAACTCGATTAGCCGCTTGTTGTCATCCTGTGCCTGGGGATAATATTGTTGGCTATGTCACTCGCAGCCGGGGCGTCTCCGTCCATCGTCAGGATTGTTATAATATAATTCATGAGGATGAGAAGGAGAGGTTGATTCCAGTGGAGTGGGGGCAGAGTGACGCTCAGTACCCGGTCGGTATCCAGGTTGAAGCCTGGGACAGGGTGGGGCTAATTCGTGACATCACCACCATTGTGGCTGAGGAGAGGGTCAATATAGCGGCAATGAACTTCGTCCAGCACGATGACTATACTGTTACTGAATATCTTACTTTGGAGACCAGAGACTTGGCTCAGTTATCACGGCTCTTAGCCAGAATTGAGGGGGTGCGAGGGGTGATAAGTGTAGCCAGGGTGGGGGATTAGGAACTATAAGAATAACCTCTTAACCTGAGGGAAGGAGGAAGATATTGCCAGCGACTAAATCAGCTCAAAAACAGGTGCGTGTAGCTGAAAGAAGGCGGCTGAGAAATAAGTCTATACGCAGTCGGTGTAAAACTGATATAACCAAAGCCGAGAGGCTTATCTTCTCAGGTGAGCTTGAGTTGGCTCAGAAGGCAGTAGTGGCTGCCATTGGTTCTCTAGATAAGGCGGCGGAGAAAGGGGTTATCCATCCCAATAACGCTGCCCGACGCAAATCACGATTAATGAACAAGCTAAACGCAGCCAGGGCTTTACCTGCGGCTAAATAATTGGGTTTAGGTGTTGACAAGGGGTCTAGTTTGGTATATGTTATAGAACAGATGTTCGGCAGACCAAGTTAGCTTTAGTGGGGTGACCCATGGAGAAACTGTCGCCCAAGCAGCAACAAATAACTAAGTTTATTTATCGTTTTTGCGAGGACAAGGGCTATCCGCCTACCATCAGGGATATAGTAGCCGGGTGTGGGATTAGCTCGACATCGGTGGTGGACTATAACCTAGATGTATTGGCGAAGAAGGGTTATATTCGCCGCCATCGTGAGGTGTCACGGGGGATTGAGTTGGTTAGCCGGTCAACGGCTCCCAGGGCTCGGTTCCAAGTACCTATTATTGGTCAAATAGCCGCTGGTGAGCCGATACCGGTGCCCACTGCTGATAGCTGGGATGTTACTACCACTTCAGAGACTCTGGAGGTGACTGAAGATTTGACGCGGGGGAGGGAGGGGGTTTATGCTTTAAAAGTGAAGGGCTCGTCAATGGTGGATGCCCTGGTTAACGATGGTGATTTTGTATTGATGGAGTATGTAAATTCAGTGGAGAACGGGGAAATGGCAGCCATATGGCTTAAGGTTGAAAAAGAGGCGACGCTGAAGAAATTCTATGCCGAGTCAGGTCGGGTTCGGCTTCAGCCAGCCAATAGCCAGATGGAGCCGATGTATGTTGACCCGGATAATGTTGAGATTCAAGGCAGGGTTATTGCTGTTATCAGGCAGTTGGTATAGTTGGCCTCTCAAGGGATAAATCGGTTGTCAAGAAAGAGAGGACTATGCTGTTATCTCAGTTTCAGGCTGTAGGTCGCGACCTTTTCACCCGGGGGCTAGTCTCTTCCCATAGTGGGAATCTGAGTATTAGACTGGGGGAGCATTTAATTATTACCCGCCGCGGTTGTAGTCTCAGTTGTTTACAGGAGCCTGACTTGATAGAGACCGGGATAAGTAAAAATGACCGGGCGACACCACTGGCTTCAATCGAATTAGCTGTCCATCGGGCTATTTATCGGGAGACCCCGGCATTAGCCATTGTTCACGCTCACCCGCCTCACGCCGTAGCCCTGTCGTTAATTGAAACTGAGATTGTGCCCAATGGTGCTGAGGGTTTGGCGATGATAGGTCGGGTCCCGGTCCTTGGTTGGCATATGGAAGTAAGACAGGGAGGTCTGGCTGATATAATTGCCCGGGCACTAAAGCAACACCGGATTGTTATGGTCCATGGTCATGGTAGTTTTGCCATTGGCCAACTACTCGAGGAAGCCTATAGCTGCACCACTATGCTAGAGGAAAGCTGCCGGGTCATTTGCCTGTTGAAGTCGTTACAGGTAGAGCCAGATAAAGAATAGTCTATTTATAGACCGGGGTGCACCACTCAAGGTATTTGGGATTGTTACCTTGTATTATCTCAAAGTAAATTTGTTGTAACTTCTTGGTTATTTTACCGATTTCACCGCTACCTATCTTGCGATAATCTATCTCAGCTACTGGGGTAACATTGGCGGCGGTCCCAGTTAAGAAGCATTCTTCGGCGGCATAAAGCTCACTGCGGTCAATCTGCCGCTCTATTGTCTCTATACCCAGTTCGTTTCGTGCTAGCTTTATTACCGTATCGCGGGTAATCCCCACTAGCATAAGGGCATAGGGGGGCGGGGTTACCAGCTTACCGTCTATAACCACAAAGATATTCTCACCACTCCCTTCGGAGACATAGCCATCCGAGGTAAGCATAATCGCCTCATCAAAGCCATTTTCAATGGCTTCGGTCTTAGCTAGGGCATTATTGACATAGAGACCGGTAATCTTAGCCTGCGGTGTGTCAGCCGGGCGCCGCCAGGAAGAGATGCAGCATCTTACTCCGTCCATATTCAAATATGGACCCCAGGGAATAGCAAAGGCTAAGAAATCGATATCCAGGTCATGAAGGCGGACACCAAGCGCCTCAGAGCTTTTATAGGCGATAGGGCGGACATATATGTCTTCCTGAAAACGGCACCTCTCTACTAGTTCAACTGTTATGTGACACAGCTCATCAATGGTATAGGGTAGGTCAATCTTCAATATCTGGCAGCCGTTGAGTAACCGTTGATAGTGCTCTTTAAGGCGAAAGAGGTAAAGCTGCTTTTGTTGGCGATTCCAGTTACCTCTGATGCCCTCAAAAGCAGCAGTGCCGTAGTGAAGGCAATGGGTCATAATTCCCAGCTTGGCTTCAGATAAAGGCATAAACTTTTTACGGAAATAGGCATAAGATGGCATGTTAAGACTCCTCTCTTACTACTACGAAGTTTATTATAGGTGTAAATAGGCTAGAAAACAAGGACTTAAAGAGATTATTTATCTACCGCACCCCCTTTAGATATTTATTGGTAACCCTATCCCCTTTATCCCCTTCCCCTTATCAAGGGGAAGGGGAGATTTGTTTTAAGAGGGGCTAGCGCCCCTCTAAGACTCCCCGCTTACATATCCAGAATTATCGCCCACTACAAAAATAGAGGGGACTTATTCAGGGTAGTTTGAAGGGGTGTTAGCTCCTTCATTAAAATAATCATTCCCTCTTCTTTGATGATGGGAGCTTATTTACTCAGGAGTGTCTAAGAGGGGGCACCAGCCCCCTCTTTTAAAATCAATTCCCCCCTCTCCTTGAGAAGGAGAGGGGGATAAAGGGGGTGAGGTAGATAAAGAATCTATATACTAGGAGGCTGGACTCAAGTTGGGCTTGACATTGGCTGCGGTTGGGCGCAATATATGCTTACTTTTGGTCGCCCCAAACATTGAGAGCCGAAAGGAGGGGAAAAGATGAAATTTTTAGTAATAGGCACGCTTAAGGACACGTTTTCCATGCTTCCACCAGCCGTAGGTAGGCAGCTCATGGAAGCCAGTGTTGCTTGGGTAAATCAGCAAAAGAAGGTGGGCAAACTGTTGGAAATTTACGCGATACCCGATGGGCGCCCCGTAGGTATTTCCGAGCATCCGTCTGCTGAAGACTTAGCCCAAACGCTGGCTGGGGTACCGATGGGGGGATTTTTGAATTTTGAGGTCTATCCGCTGGCTGATTTCAACCAAGCTATGAAAGCCAACATTGAAGCTTACAAGGCGGCAGAGCAAATGTTCCCGGCCAAAAAGTAGTTCACGTAGCGTAAGAGTAAGTTATTACCAATCTTTGAATCATCTTTTACGACGGCTCACAAATAGGGGCGACTGCTGGAGGCTACACCCAAAACGGTGTAGCCTCGTTTGTTAATCTTTACCGTGAAAGGCTTGGGGTATGGAGGGTGTAGCCGCCCTCGGTTTCGGGGAAGATGTCCTTGAGGAGCAAGGTTCGACCGGTCTGGATGGCGGTGAAGCCGTACTTTTTGCGGATGCGGTCAATGGCTCTATTTAGTTGCTCCAGCCTTCGGGCTGACAAGTCCAGCATGTCCAGCTGTCTTCTTGGCTCGGTCAGGGTTGATACCCCGATGCCGATAAGGCGGACTTTTTGCTGAGATAACGCCTGGTTTAATAGTCCTACCCCGGTATCAAAGATGGTCTGGTCACTGTCACTGCCTTGTCTCAGTGTGTGACGACGGGTAATAGTGGTGAAGTCAGCATATCTAAGTTTTAGGGTTACGCACCTGGCTTGCTTACCTCGCTGGCGTAGCTGGCTACCAACCCGTTCACTGAGATAACGAAGGGTTGCCTTGAGCAGGGAATGGTCTCTGGTGTCCTTGGCGAAGGTGGTCTCCCGGCTGATGGACTTAGCCTCAGCCGGGGGCTCCACTTTTCTATCATCAATGCCCCTAGAATAGCGCCATAGAATTTCACCAAACGCACTAAAATGGCTTTTAAGGGCGCTTAACGGCATAGTGGATAGTTTGCCTATAGTATTGATGCCTAAGCCGTTTAGTATTCGCTCAGTCTTTTTGCCGATTCCGGGCAGTTTGGTTACGGGTAGCGGTGATAGGAAGGAGCGTTCCTGTCCAGTAGCTACCTCCAGTAGTCCGTCGGGCTTTGATAATTCCGAGGCAACCTTGGCTACCACCTTACAGCTAGCAATGCCTATTGAGGCGCAAAGCCCTAACTCATCCTTAATTCGTTTTTTCATAGCTACCGCCATTTGATGAATAGAGCCATAAAGGGATTCAAAACCGGTAACATCCAGGTAGGCTTCGTCAAGGCTTACCGGCTCAAGATAGGGGGAAAAATCAGCCAAGATAGCCATAAACCTTTGTGAGGCAACCTGATATTTAGGGAAGCTGCCCTGTATGAAGATAGCTTGGGGGCAGAGGCGGGAGGCGGTGGTAAGGGGCATACCGGCACGTAAACCAAAGGTTCGGGCTTCATATGAGGCGGAAGCGACTACGCCTCGCTGGTCAGGTCTACCGCCAACTACTACTGGTTTACCTTTAAGCTCAGGGTTTTCTGACTGCTCTACTGAGACAAAGAAGGCATCGAGGTCAATGTGCATAATGACAGGATTGGTTATCAACCTCACCCCCTTTAGATTTTACTGGTAACCCTATCCCCTTCCCCTTATCAAGGGGAAGGGGATATTAGTTTCTATAGAGGGGCGCAGCCCCTCTTAAACTCCCCTTTTGATATTTATTAACCCACCCCCTCTCCTTTCTAAGGAGGGGGAAGAATTAGGTTTTGAAGGGGCGAAGCCCCTTCAAACTTCCCTTGGTAAATGAACTCACAGTGGGCAACACTATTGTCCCTGGGAAATAAAGGTTATAACTCTACGCTCAAAGACGCTGCGGTCGAGGAGGACATGGCGCTGGCATTTAAGGCATTTAATGCCGATATCAGCGCCAAGCCTTACCACCTGCCACTCATAGCTACCACAGGGGTGCTTCTTCTTGAGGCGAACTACATCGCCCAGCTTTATTGGCATGACCATTTTAATACCCCAGCCCCACCTTTTTCCTTATCTCCGCCTCATCCATCGCCTCAGCCAGTCCCTTCAGGAACGGGCTTGATGCATTTTCCAGGAGCCAGAGTCCAAAGGCGAAGCCCTCGTCTTCCAGCTCTTTCCCTTTAAGCTGAGCCACAACCTTTAGTTCCAGCCTCTCCTCGTTTCCCTGAGCGATGACAAAGCTTTTTACCACCTGCCCTCCCGTCTAACGGTTCTGATTCCGTTACCCTGATAAATAATGGTTAATCTGTTTTCGCAGTGATAACGCCACCCGCCGTGCTGCCTGGGCGAAGTCTTCTCGTGAGGCGTATATAATCTGCCGTGATGAGCTGATAATCGCCTTTTCCCCATGGGCATCAACCCCGTAACGAACCGCTGAAGCCAGGTCCCCCCTCTGGGCACCAATGCCGGGTATCAGAATCGGCATATCGGGGTGACTCTGCCGAATCAGCCTTAGCTCCTCGGGATAGGTGGCGCCAACCACCAGCCCGATGTTGCCATATATGTTCCACTGGCTAGCTTTGAGGGCGACCAGCTCAAATAGCGGGCGGTAGTCAGGCTGTGCCTCACAGCGGAGGGACTGGAAGTCCTTGGCGCCAGCATTTGATGTCCGGCACAATATAAAGACCCCCCTGTCCTTATATTGGATGAAGGGCTCTATTGAGTCAAAGCCGAGGTAGGGATTGACGGTGGTGGCATCAAAGTTAAAGATAGAGAAAATAGCCTTGGCATAGGCTTTAGCCGTGTTACCAATATCGCCCCGCTTGGCGTCACCGATAACCGGAATGTCGTTTGGTATGTATTTAACGGTGCGCTTCAAGGCATCTAGTCCATCATCTAAGGCTTCGTAGAAGGCGAGGTTGAGTTTGTAAGCACATACCAAATCAGAGGTGGCATCAATAATTGCCTTGTTGAAATCAAAGACACCTATTTTATCAGGCATTAGCTCTGGGTCAGGGTCAAGCCCGACACAGAGTAAGCTGTTATTCTTATGAGTGGCATTAGTTAGCTTTTCAATAAAGTCCACTTTATTCCCCTGTGATAAGGTTATCAGTCGAAATAGATGGGCGTCAAGTGTAACTAGCCACCGTTTTTTTTGAGATTGTTAGCAACCTATCCCCCTGACCCCCTTCCCTTACTAGGGAAGGGGGAGAAGAGTAAAAGAGGGGCGAAGCCCCTCTTACATAACAATTCCCCCCTTCTTTGAAGGATAAATAGCAGGGGAAGTCTAAGAGGGGCAAAGCCCCCCACAATTATAGGGCGTCAAAGAGGGACTTCGTCCCTCTTAAAAACTACTTCCCCTTCCCCTTTCTAAGGGGAAGGGGATTAAGGGGATAGGGTTACCAACAAAATCTAAAGAGGGTGAGGTAGATAAATAATCTAAGTTTCTTGATTGTTGACCTCCAATCGGCGGTGATATAATTGGCTTTAGATATCGGGCAAGGGAGCAGGGTTGTTAAGCAATTCCTACCAGCAGGCTCTAGATTACCTCTGTAGCTTTGTTGACTATGAAACTATGCACCTGCCACGCAGTGCCGTTAATTATGACCTGAGGCGGGTGGAGGAACTTCTGTTTCGCTTGGGCAACCCCCACCTGGCAGCCAGGTCAGTCCATGTTGCCGGCACCAAGGGTAAGGGGAGCGTGGCGGCTATGGTGGCGGCGGTTCTTACTGCATCTGGTTATACTACCGGGCTGTATACTTCACCCCACCTTAATGACCTGAGGGAGCGTATTAGGGTTAATGGCGAGTTAATCACCGAGGAGGAGCTTATTGCCTTGGTGGAGAGGCTTAAGTCTGAGGTTGAGGCGGTAAGTGAGAAAGCGACCTATGGTCAGTTGACCACCTTTGAGCTGTTAACGGCACTGGGTTTTGCCCACTTCAAGCAAAAGGGGGTTGATTTTCAGGTGGTGGAGGTAGGGTTGGGGGGCAGGCTTGATGCCACCAATGTAATCCAGCCTGAGGTTTGCATTATCACCTCGATTAGCTTTGACCATACCGAGGTATTAGGTAGCTCTTTAACTGAAATCGCCAGCGAGAAAGCAGGGATTATCAAGCCCGGCTCGATAGTGGTGACCTCGCCCCAGCCGGATGAGGTGGCTCAGGTAATAGAAAAAGCCTGCCTCAAGTGTCAAGCCGGGTTGGTCAGGGTAGGTAGCGATGTCGTCTGGCAGAGCCTTGGCTTTGATGCTGAGAGGCAATTACTTCGAGTGAAGGGGAGGCTGGGTAGTTATAGACTATCCATCCCACTGCTTGGTCGCTACCAACTGGAGAACGCAGCTACTGCAGTGGCTGCCCTAGAGGTTTTGGCTGGGAGGGGTTTTAATATTTCCCGGGACAGTATCGTTAACGGTCTGGCGACGGTAAGCTGGCCGGGTCGGTTCCAGATTCTCAGCCGTCGCCCGCTACTGGTAGTTGATGGGGCGCATAACCCTGACTCGGCTCGGAAGCTAAAGCAGTCGCTAGTTCAATACTTTGCCTTTGACCGAGCCATCTTGGTTATCGGGGTATCGTCGGATAAGGATGTAGCTGGCATAATTTCAGAATTGGTGCCTTTATTTGATAAGGTGATTGTCACCCGCTCCCGTCATCCCCGGGCGATGGCACTGGAGCAACTTATAGCTGCATTTAGACGGTACGGAGTAGAAGTCCAAGCGGTAGAGGCTGTTTCTGAAGCCCTATCCCTAGCGCTAAGTATGGCTGGGGCTCGAGACCTTGTCTGTGTTGCCGGTTCTCTATTTGTAGTGGCTGAGGCGATTGAGCAGGCAAAAATATGAGGTTGCCTATTTGGGGAGGAGAAGAGACAGGATATCAGGTTACTAGGTGAACTCAGGGGGTGACCTGTGGCGTAATCAGCGCCTCTTCGGGTAACATATTACCCAGGATTCTCTCCAGCGCCATAGTGTGACTGCAAAGCCCCCAGCTTGAGAAGAAGTGGCAGGAGCAGTGCCATTTGCCATTTTTATATTCGGTAGTGTAGGTGTCATTGTCCCCCCGGAAATTCACTGACAGCCCGGAGAAGGTAACCCGGTCTGTCTCTTGAGCGTAGCGCTTGGCTTTTTCAATTTTTCCGATCAGACTTGACTGCATCACTAACCTCCTTAACTTAAGAAGCACTGGCTAGGTTTAGCTCAGTGCTTCTTTTTGCTACAATATAATACTAAAGCTAAGCACATATTTTCTGCTGCTCTTAAACTTTCGCTCCTATTTGTTTAATTTTACTCCTTTTTTGGTTATAAGTCCAGAAAAATAGCTAGTAGCGGTAGTGGGGCAATTTGAATTTGACAGGTCCCTGTTTTCGTTGGCAGCTCAGGGCGTATGCCCAGCCCACGGAAGCGGGATGTAAAATATCCCAAGGCTAATCAACGGGTAGTTTTCGTCTTTTTCTATAATGGTTAGTATCAAGGTGTCATCCAGATATTCCCTATCTATCTTGCCACTCTCATCCGGGCCTCCCGAAGTCCCATTCGGAAGAGAATAACCACGTGTAGTTGGAGACTCAAATGGTCCACCGGGTGGTCCCGGATGTGGGTATGTTACTAAAGAATCCTTGGTGATCAATATACGCTTGTTGTCGGGTCCGTAGACCTCTGTTATTCCGTTAGCCCAATGATAGATAACCGAGCCTTGAGGAATGTGAAAGCCGTGTTGCTCTTCGGGGTTAACACTGAACGGCTCAGTGACCTTGGTAAACATACAGCCTGACGTCATCAGGCAAATCACCAATAAGATAATTATTCCGCTTAGGTGTTTTTTCTTCATTAACATAGAGTTTCGCCCCTATTTATTTGATTTTACTCCCTTTTTGGTTATAAGTCTAGGAAAATCCAGAAGAGATTGTTATTAACCTCACCCCCTTTAGATTTTTACTGGTAACCCTATCCCCCTTTATCCCCTTCCCCTTTCTAAGGAGAAGGGGAGGTAGTTTTTAAGAGGAACAAAGTCCCTCTTTGATGCCCTATAATTGTGAGGGCTTCGTCTCCCTTTGATTCTCCTTGAAAAGGAGGGGGGAATTGGTTATATAGGAGAGGCTTCGCCTCTCTAAAGTCTCTTTCCCTCTCCTCTGAGAGAAATACTTTAATCCAACAGAGTGTTTAAGAGGGGCGTTAGCCTCTCTTCTATCTATCTTCCCCCTCTCCTTCTCAAGGAGAGGGGGATAAAGGGGGTGAGGTTGCTAAACAACCTCATAATTTGCCTTAGCCAAGCTATTACTATAGAATGTTTGGGCAAAGGAGAAACGGGTGAAGGCGCTGCTACAGAGAGTCAGTGGGGCATCGGTTAGCGTTGGTGGTGAGGTGGTGGGCAGGATTGGGCGGGGGCTGGTAGTTTTAGTAGGAATAGCCAGCGGCGATACCGAAAAGGACATACAGTATTTGGTACCGAAGATTGTCAACCTGCGCATTTTCCCTGACGATGAGGGCAGGTTTAACCTTTCGGCTCTGGATATAAACGGTGAACTAATGGTGGTGAGCCAGTTTACCCTGTTGGCTGATACCAGGAAGGGACGTCGGCCTAGTTTTGTTGAGGCAGCGCCGCCGGCTCAGGCTGAGGAGTTGTTTGAGCGTTTTGTGGCGCAGGCTCGGGCTACGGGGTTGAAGGTGGAAACCGGGCGTTTTCAGCAATACATGCAGGTGGAAATCCATAACGATGGTCCGGTAACCATACTCTTGGACAGCAGAGAGAAATTCTGAAACTAATTGCTAATACAAATGGTTGCAATTAGATAAAAATTTTGGTAAATTAAGTTAGATGGAAGTTAGGTGGCTAGATCGTAAACTAAGCAATTTGGGTTATCGGTTGACACCACAGCGTC
>Ga0315306_10000936_pt1 | contig 13988 bp, 22 predicted proteins | sample TDP1_MG_FD_203803 | JGI IMG/M metagenome (GOLD analysis project Ga0315306, IMG submission 203803) | Freshwater sediment microbial communities from Lake Towuti, South Sulawesi, Indonesia - TDP1 | ecosystem: Environmental > Aquatic > Freshwater > Lake > Sediment | place: Indonesia: South Sulawesi... | reverse complement strand
GGTTTCATGAGGGGAGGTGTCGGTTACATCACGTGCTAACTCTTCGCAGGTCGGTATAGTGCCCTCTTTCTTGCGTCTTGCGATTTCATCATGTAGAATTCCATAACAGCTCACACAGAGGTTGACCCCTATAACTTTCTTTAGAGGCCACTCGAGTTCGCAGCCATGACATCGTATCTTTGGGATCGCTGTTGGATCTGGGCGACGCTCATTTGGTCCTTGCTCTGCCCTTTTTCTGAGTATCTCAAGTGTGTCGTCTACGACTGTGTGTAGGTCCTTAACTGCAAGTCGATATTGAAACACCTGTGCTAAGAGGCGCAGCTGCACGTCTTTGGAGTCGATTCTTGCGATTTCCCAGGCGTGTCCTAACCCAATTTCCTCTTTATCTAATGCCTCGAGGACCTCCGGAACTACCCTCGTGCACTCGAGGAGTTTTTCTATGTAGTTTCTTTTCAAACCCGTTTCTTTCTGGATCAGCTCACTGTTCATTCCCTGGTTGGCGTAGAGCCACTTTACGACTTTGATCATTTCACTCGCCTTAATGCCACCCCTGAGCCTGTTCATGTAGAGGTTTCGAGTCATGACTTGGCGCATCGTGCCATCCATGATCACGCAGGGAATCTTTGATATACCCTTCAAAAGTGCCTCGTCTCTACGATGCAGGCCGTCGACAAGCCATAGATTCTCGCCTTCCTTAACCAGTATCAAGGGCTGCGTTATACCGTCTGAGTCGATCGACGCCTTGAACATCTCTAGAAGCTCAGGATCCCACGTGGACGTGATCCTGACGTCTGGCACCTTGATCACTTGAGGATCGACCATTGTAACCTTGAGTTTCTGAGCCATTGTTAATGCTCCTTCAGTAGACTTGCGCACGCTTCACAGTAGTTGAAATGTGCATCAAAAACGACGACAGGAACGCGTTTCTTAACAAGCTTATGGCAATGATCACATTGGGCTTTTTCTTCTTTCATTTTTTAAATGTCACCTCCCTCGCCTTGTTCAAGTGTCCCGTTGCGTTGCAGAGTTGAAAATAGGCTGCTTCGATGTCTCCTTTCTCAACTGCTTCCCAGGCTACCTTCAAATACGCCAATATCATGTCCAACTCAGCAAGTACTATTCTGCACCTCTGCTCATCACTTTTCGTCAACTTATTCATACCTCCTGGAGTCTGCGTTTTCGGGCTTCTCTAGCCTCGATCGCGTCTTTTGTCCAGTACTTGTCACGCTCTTCCCAGACGTGTTTGATGTAGTCAGGCACGAAGTGGCTGACAACCTTGACGCCGCTGTTACCGGCTGCGCTGATCACCCAGGTGATCGGTGCAGGGATCAGCAGCTCCATGATCACGTCTGTGGGCCAGTGGGCTAGTTCTGGTGTGCTCTGCAAAAGGCTCTTGTAGACAGGCAGCTTACTGAGACCATCCATGTACTTGAAGATCTTGGCTTCTACGATTATGGTTTTGTTTGTCCATCGAGCAGCTGCGTCGACCTCTGGTCGCCATGGTCGATAAACACGTAAACCCTTCATGAGTCCATAGTCTTTTGATGTCGCGTCTGGAATTGGTCCAAGCGGCACTCTCAAACGTACTTCAGCTTTCGGATAAGTTTGGGCCATGTACTCGCTCACCCATCGTGGCTCAAGCTCTCTGCGAGGTTTTGAAACCGCCATACACAAACTTCCAACCTAAAGTTTTATGTTCAGATATATTTGACTTCCGCAGATGATCTCTCGGAGGACTCTAAATGGTAAAAGTGACAGTCCCCTCAGCTTCTGACGTCGCAACTAAATGGGCAGAAGAGACACCGAAACGAGCGACGTACTACGAGAACAACACTCCAGGTGCAGCATCAACCTGGGAGACGAACGCATCGGCGGCAGCCCCGATTTTCAAAGCAGCTGTCCAGGCTACTAACATTGACGCCCTGTTCAGGGGCGGTATAAAGAAAGCTGGCTCTGGAAAGTTTGCTCGGAAAGTTAAGGCTCTAGCCTCTCGGTTCGGTCCAGGTGTAGGCGCTGCTAAAGACGACATGCAAACGAACGTCGCACCTTACCTGGCTGAGATCGCTGCCATCGACCTCAAGGAACGGAAGCCTCGAGGTGACGCTGGAAACTACGACCGCGTGAAGCAGATCGGCGACAAGCTACATGCCAAACGCCTAGCTGTACTTGCAGCAGGACCGTCAGCTTAAACGGGTCGTCATGGAAAGGTGATGTGATCCATGAAAACCCGTGATGCTGTCTTAGACTACCAGAAAACGATCAAGGACACTGAAACCTACACGAAGGATCTAACTCTGACAGAGCCGATCAGCGCTATCGAGCTCGAGGTGCAATGCACTAACGGCGCGACAAGCAACAAAGGGAACTACATCAGTGACATCGTCACGAAGGTTGAACTCATGGACGGTTCAACCACGCTGTGGTCACTGAACATGAGCCAGCTCGAAGCCTTGCAGTTCTTTAAGACTGGCGTGATGCCCTGTATCTTCCCGTCTGAATGGGCAGCTGGACAGCAAAGACACAACGCAATGATCATGTTCGGTCGTCACCTGTGGGACCGAGACTATGCTTTCAACCCTAAAGCGTTCACGAACCCACAGTTGAAAGTGACGATGAACAAAGCAGCGATCAGGGCAGCTAGCGCTACAGGCTTCGCATCTGGTGACAACATACTCCTCACAGCGATCGCCAAAGTGTTTGTCGACGTCGGCGCACCTGGGAGCTACCTCATGGCTCGACAGATCGAGAACTTCACTAGCGCTGCAAGTGGAGAGAAACGGGTTGATCTACCACTTGACTATCTATATCGCATGTTACTGTGTCGGTTCTGGAAGCAAGGATCAGACATCGACGAGATCGTAACCGACCTGAAACTCACATGCGATGTGGATAAGTTTACACCGATCAACCGCACAGTGAAGCAGCTCGATGCTCATGCCCTCGGCGAATTTGGACATGGAAAACTCAAGCATGACATCTTCGTGAGCCATCAAGCAGAGTTCCGTCTGGTCTTCAACAAGGAGATCACGATCACGCCGTTTCTGGCGGAGCTCTTGCTCTACGACATTGTAGGCGTCAACTGGGCATGGAGTAGCGGCGCAAAGATCGACTTAGCTAGTCACGCAGGTGTGGCAGACACGACAGATCGAAAACTAACCATGATGGAGATCGGACACGCACCGCATGCCTGTTTGCCAGTGCCATTCGGGCGCATCAACAACCCTGAAGACTGGTTCAACCCGAAGGAATACGAGAAACTCGAGCTCGTCCTCACGCAGGCTGTCGCTAGCGCAGTGTGTGAGATAGCGGCTGAACAAGTTAGGCCTAACGCCCCATAAAACGACGTCAACCCAACAACCCCCTTTTTTTTCTTGTTTTCGTCTTCGCCAGGTGATAGAATGCCAACTAAAAAACCAGGCATCCGCCCCATAGACAGCAAGGTCCCTATTTCAATAGCTGCGAAAAGTGAACATAGACTAGCGCATGAGAAAAACAAGTCGGGACGCCTCAGGTATATCGTTGTCAACTTGCAGGAGGCTACGATGTTAGAGCTCCATGTGAAGATTGATGGTCAAGAAGTGTTCTCTAGGACTGCACAAGAGGTTGCAGCTGGTCAGAACAACTGCCTAGGAATCCAGGCAACTTATGGAGCTGGTGGCATGCTTCAATGCCAAATCTACACGACTAACAACTACGGAATCGTCTTAGATTTCAACTCTAACCCGATCGAGTTTACTAACGAGCTGCTTATTGAGATCAAGAACAGACACACGACCACAGCGTACAGCACCCAGGCAGCGTATGGACTGTACGAGATCGACTAAGCAATGTTATTCTGTTGGGACATCACGATCCCAAAAGGCACCACTGAGGACGACCCTCTAGAGCAGACGCTGAAAGTCTCAAAAGGCGTAGTCGTGAAGGTTCAATTCAAGTATCCCAGCGGCTGCCATGGCCTTGTAAAAGTCAGGATTTTGAGGTTGCAGAGTCAGATCTGGCCTCTGTCTCCAGGCGAGTGGATCACTGGTGACGACGAGATCATTGATGCGCCTGAATACTACGAGTTTCTCAAAGGACCTTACACCTTCAAGCTCATCGGCTGCGCTCCATCGACAACGTATGACCACACGATCACAGTCCGACTAGTCATTCTCCCCAAAGCAGTTGCGAGCATGGCGCCTTTTCTAGATCTTCTACAGAAGTTGTTATCTAGAATCTCAGGACCAACCGAGGAGACCGAGTGAGTGGTCACAGATCTCCCAGACTACACGAAATACGTTACTCCGCCATCACCTTCATATTTTCCGATTGAGACCCCTTCCACCCTGGTTAACATTCAACCTGTGATCACGCAGTACCGCATGTTTGGCAACACAGAGGAGAACGTAGCCAACCCACTTACGACGGAGTATCTCAAACAAGGCGTGATCCTGCCCACAAAGGTGATCGTCGCCGATCCGACAGGCGCCCTGGTCAGTTACGAAGGCGGCTACGCATGCCTAGCCCTCATACACAAAAACGGAGCTGGTGAGCTCACCCTCGCCGGCGAGGTCCTTGACGCCTGGGTGATCCTGCAGAACGCTGACGGCTCCTGGGCTCAACAGTATTACCCGACAAGGCTCAAGGATGGAAAATATATTGCCTTCGCCATGGCAGGTGAACCCTACAAGCACCTCACAGTCGACAGCGGCGCAGCCATGCTGTCGTGGGCCATGAGCAATTACGACGCTGCAGTCGGCGGCGGATCCACACACTTCAAAACGCCGGTGCAGCTGGCTATGCGTTACCTCAGAGAGTGCCAATCGAGACACACAGCTGTCTACCCTGAGAGCAACCTGCTCTGCAATCAACGCTGGGACTATGGGCTATCAACGGAAAAATGGGACATTAGCGCCTTCGGAGCCGACTCCGCGGAGTGTCTCTTGGCCATGCTTGCAGCCCTCACTACTTACGGTTCGGACCTGTTGACGTCGGACGGCTACTCGGTTCGGACCATGGCCAATGACATCTACAAGTCAATAGCGACGCTGCTCTACATGGGAGACCCTGATCCTGCCAGCCTTGATGACACTTTCTTTTGGACGCAGTATCCCAAAGGGAGCATCCCTTGGCTGATGCCTAAAAACATCGTCCCGCAGGCCATAAGCTACGTGCAGGCCCTCGACGCTTGGGCGATCCACGCCTGGGCAAAAAGCGCGTTTCTAGTAGGAGGAACACCTGACTACAGCTACTTATGTGACAATGTTCTCAACTTCGCGTGCGCCATGACTCAGGGAAAATGGGGCGGCTTCTACTACCATCCAGTGAGCACGATCTACGGCCATGGAATTGCAGGAGACGACATCGGCATATACGACGAGTTTCCAGCGTTCACGTCGCTCATGATCCTTGCCATGAAAGAGGTCGACAGCACGCTCTACGCGCAACGGATCACTCGCGCTACTGAGTTCATTCGACGGGCCAGCTTTACAGGCGGCAGAGTTTTCAACAGGGTTAAGATCGACGGTGTCATCGACCTAGGCGAGGCAGGAGTCCCTGGTGATGGCATGCACTTCCGATGTTTGAACACCGCGCAAGGCTTATTGGCTGACGCCTAGACGTATGTTTGTGGTGAAACCATGAAATTGAACATAAACCCGTTCAACACGGGCAACCCTATGAACCTCAAGGACGCTGCGATCATAGCGACCATCACAGCCTCTGTCACATGGATCTTAACATTCGTTGCTAACGCTTCAGTCGGGCAGATTAGAGCAGACGTTGCCGAGTTTTGCTTTGAAGCAGTGAAGACCTACGCAGTAGCATGGGCGGGTAACTTCATAACACTAGCCGGCTTAGAGCAGGTCATCAAAAGGACTGAACAGAAATGAGCGACGGAAAAGGAGCAGCTCAGCCTTTCAGCTTAGACCCTGGAGCATTCAACGCTGCACTGTTTGAAGCATACAAAGGAACATGCAACTGTCCTGTCTGCAAGATCTTAAGAAGTGCAGTTGAGGACGTCGTGGGAAAATACATCCCGAAAGCTGGTCCATAGAGTGGCTAAACCTGGAGAAGTGCTGTACACACTCCTTGTCAGGCAGAAGATCCTTTCGACTCCTGGCATGGCTGGAAGAACGTATACGTATGCCATATCATACGTCGCTCCTGGAATGCCACCATCCACTATTTTTCTCCCAGAGAAAGAATGGAGCGAGAAGCGAGAGCGAGAGCTGATCTTAAAAGACATCGAGGACCGCAAGAAGTTCAAGCCTGAGATCGTGAGAAAGTGAACTTTGGCTTCAAGCAACCACAGCTTTTCGAGCCTCAGGTCCACTCTATCTTCCAGGGAATTCCAATCCTTGAGCAGGCTCAGGGCTGGTTTGAGAGTCTCTGGGACTGGGTGTCCAAATCAGCTTACGGCGCCGCGGAGTGGTTACTCTCTCGGCTTGGCGACGTCTTAGGCCGCTGGAATCCTGAGACCTCAAGGATCGAGGGCGGTCTCTTCGGCTGGATCTGGGACGCTCTTAGTGGCGTCAGTGCAACCTTTGGGAGCTGGATCTCTAGCCTTTGGACAGCGATCAGCGGCTCCGTTAATTGGCTCTCAGAAACCGTTTGGAGCTGGTTTGAAGGAGCCCTCTCCTGGATGTCTGACTCGTTTAGGTGGATCAGCGGCAGGATCAGCGAAGGAGCCTCATGGATAGTTGACAACATACGAGAAGCGATCTCCAGCTCTGTCACAGGTGTGACGCAAGCTGTAACTGACGCCTTCTCCGGCATAAGTGACGCCTTGACCAATGCTTTTGCATCGATCGCTAAAGCAGCCTCTGACGCGATCGCTGGCGTCGGGCCTGCTCTCGTCAGTGCCTTCCAAGGAGCTTGGAACTGGCTTGTTAAAGCTGCGCCCGAGACCTTTGGAAACATTGCGACCTGGTTGAGCGAGAGCATTGTCACGCCGATTGAGCGAGGCATGGCCTGGATCCACCAGAGAATCTCTGACACCGTGACAAACATCATACAGTGGACGCACGACCAGATGTCTAATTTTGGCCGTATGACGCCTGACAAGGCTCTTAACGCTGCTCTCATGGCCACAGCTGGGGCAGTGATCTCAGGGAGTGTGATCAATGCACTCCTTGACATCGCTGGAATCAAAGTCGTCGGATCTGGATTCACGTTCGATGGCATGAACAGGTTTCTTAACGCTGTCTTGAACCCTCAGCTCTACTACAATACGATCATCGGGACGATCGTCGGCGTCGGCCTCCAGGTTAGTCTACGACAGTATTATAATGCGATCTTCCTGCCAGAAATCCCAGATGTCCAGACTGCAACAAAGATGTTGTGGCGTGGGCTGCTCACAGAAGCCCAATTTACCCAGATCGTCGCTTGGCATGGTTTTGGAGATCCGTATGATGCAGCTTTTTTGGGAATCTCGAAAGAAATTCCACAGCGCCAAGATCTTAACGTGTTCCTATGGCGTGGACTCATAGACGTTGACAAGTACCAATCAGACCTCCAGGCGCAGGGTGTCAGAGCTGAGGACTTAAGTCGATACGTTGAATTAACGCATCTGATCCCGAGCAGCGCTGATTTGATTCGCATGGTTGTTAGGGAGGCGTTTGATCCTACGGTTGTTGTGAAGGCGCCTGAGATCTTTTCCACGTATATGCAGAAAGTCGGGTTTGCTGCTGAATGGAGCGATCGCTTCTGGACCGCGCATTTTGAACCTATCGCACTCGGTCAAGCGTACCAGAACTATTGGAGAGGCAACTGGACAGCTGAGCAGCTTAAGCGCATGTTGACGATCGCCGACGTCCACCCGATGTGGCACGACGACATCTTAGCGGTTGCGTTTCGTCCTCCAAGCGCTCGGGAGTTAGGCTATGGGTACGATACGGGCGAGTACACTGTCGACGACATCACTCGTTATCGGCGTTGGGCTGGGCTAAGTCCAGAAGATGCGACTCGAGCTGCCAGGAGTCTCGTAGCCTACAGGACTGAGGCTGAAAGGAACTCGCTTCGGACTGAAGCTATGAACGATTTTGTCGCAGGCCTGGACGACGAGGCGACGCTACGGAGTAAGCTTGCAGCTGTGGGCACTCGTCCCGAAGTAGTGGATCTCTGGGTTGCGCGCGCCTACTACCGGGCTCAGCGTGATCTGGTCCTGGACCTGGTGAAGGCTGCGACTACAGAGTACATTAAGGGGCTGCTGTCTGAGGGCGAGTTTGTGAGTTTTCTACAGTCACAGGGCATTGTTCCTGAGCGTGTTTCCGTCATTCTGGCTGATGCTACGGCTCGCAAACGAAAAGCAGCTAAGGCTGAAGCTGTCGAGAGAAAACGGCTTGTGACTGAGGCTAAATTGACAACTGCCTTGGAATTGGGGCTTGTTTCGCCTGATGCGTACAAGTTGAGGCTTGTCGAAATCAACTACACGCCAGAGGACGCCCAGCTTCTTTATGCAATCGCCACGACTCCACTGCCCCTGACGTCTGAGGAGAGAGAGAGACGTGTAAAAGTGATCGAGTCCAGGATCGCCCGGCTCAACAGGCGCTATGACTTAATCATCCAGCGCCTGGATCAACAAGTCACGCTGATCAGCGATGAAATAGAGGCAGCGGCAGCCACACAGTCTGAAGTTTTGGACGTGTACGACACCTCTCTCCTCTCTCTCTCAGCTGAGCTGGCTGCCGCGCCGCCCGAGAAAGTCGCTGGAATCACGGCTCGAATCAACCTTGTTAAAGAGCGTCGTGATGTCGCTATCGCGCGCTATACCGAACAGTCGACCAGGCTGCAGGACAACTTAGCGGCCGCTGCGGACCGCAAACAGGAGATCCTCAAACAGAGATCTGAGGAGATCACGGAGCTTGAAGGAGAGTTATCGTTTGTCCAAGGTAAATGAGAAGGAGAAACCGAAAGATCCGTATGACGTCATGCGTACTATCCTGACTCCAAAGCAGCCTGAGAAGGAGGTGAAACAAGGTGCGAAAAAGCAGTAAGGTCGTCGCTGCATTGTTGATCTGTGCCCTCTTCGCTGTCGTCGTCTACGGACTACTGAGCCAGGTATGGCATGTGAGCAACCACGGAAACATAAGAGCCGTAGGGGTTGGCGTGTACTCTGACGAAGCAGCTACCAAGAACTTGACGTCTATCGACTGGGGAATCACGGCTCCAGGAGAGAACAAGAGCGTGACTGCATACGTAAAGAACCTTGGAAATGTTCCAGGACTCCTCAGCATGAACACGAGTAACTGGCAGCCACTAAACGCCTCGCAGTCGATAACCCTGTCCTGGATCACGACGTACTCAACCCTTCTACCAGACCACGTCACAGACGCGGTATTCACGTTATTCGTGGCTCCAGATATTCAGGGCGTGACCTCGTTCTCATTTGACATAAACATCTGGATCGTAGGCTAGCATGCAGATCGTCACAGTAAAAGAGATCCAGACCGCGATCACAGCGGTCCTATCTGGAATATCTGACGTCAACGTGACTGACAAGGCTGCTCGTCTTCTCGGGATCGTCTACGGCAACCAGGGACAACTCCAACAGCGAGCAACGTCCTGGGAGCTGCTTGCCCAAATCTGCCACGCTGGAGCGCAAATAGACCCTCGAGCGATCAGGGCATTGACGTCGAGCGACGTCGTCAGCGCTGTCAAGTCTGGGACCTGGAACATAGATAACCTGGCGAACCCGCACCCTGTAACACAAACGACAAGGACAAACATGCTTGTGAAACGCGAGAGAGACGATCTGACGCCTAAGTACTTCACAAACACGTTTGGAGCCGCCGGCGACTACGAGATCCTGTCTGCTGTCGCTGATCAAAAGCACAAGATATACGGGTTTGATTATGAGACGTCAGCAGACGGCTCCGTACGCCTCCGAAGCGGAACAACGACAAAAGCGATCGGAGTAAGCAGGACCAAAGGTTTTGTCGCAAGGACGCTGATCGATCCTTTTGTCTGTAACACGAACGAGGCTCTCAACTTCAGAGCTGATGCTGCCATGACTGCTGAGGGATCTGTCCTTTACGTCACAGAAGCCTAGCCGAGGTGGCAAGACATGACTGAGGTCACAAAATACCCGACTGAGGTACTTGACAACTCTGACGGCTGGACGAATCCCACTTATGGCCTTAACGCTCATGATGGCCTCTGTACAACAAAGAATGTTTCGAGTGGCAACTCAAAAAAGCTGAAAGTTGGAACCTTCGGGTTCGCCATCCCTGCTGGCAGCACCATAAACCACGTCTACATCGGCTTTCACGCCTTCCATTACAGCGGAGTCTACCTTTGCTATAACGCAAGTCTACGCCCAAAAATCGTTTTGAACTGTGCTATTGAGCTCCCTGTCGAGGCTCCATGTGCCCCGAGCGGAAACTGTGACAACGCTGGCGATCGAGAGGCTGAGTCAGTTCTACCCTGGACTGTCGATATCTTGAATAATGAGACATTCGAATTCTGGTTTGAACTTATCGTCGCTGCTGCGGGTGGCGTTCACGGTGCATACGTCGACGACGGCTGGATCCGGGTGGTCTACACGCCTCCAGCTCCTCCTGTTGGCCGTAAACGGCTGGGTAACGGTCTCGCCTGGAGACGGTAGTATTAAGAAGAATAAGAAGAAACCCCTACCGCATGCCTGGAGCTTCTGAGAACGAGAACAACAATAACAAGAAGAAAGAAAGAAAGAAAGGTTAGGTATTTGATGAAGGGGGGCTTTCTTCTTCTTCTTAGGCGTAGGGATAGGGTGAGATCTCACCTCACCCGACGGTACACCCTGGTTACTTCTCTAGATTCTCCGAAGACGTTCGCCCATCCGCGCAGGATCACTAGGTCACCGCTAATCTCGACTTCATTAAGGTCAAACGACTTTGTCCCTTTGTACGTGACTGCTATCTGGCCTCGCTCCTCGAGTATCTTCGAGACGTCTATGATCTCTTTTTCTTGACCCTTCTTCATGGTCTTTTTTTCACCACCTAGGGATTCAATCCCCGGGTACTACTATGTTTAGCCTTGTTAATTTAACTTAGGAACACTTTTGTGAGGTCCGAGAATCAGTCAGTCGCAAAAATTTACATAAACGTGTAAAAATTAAGAGTTCAGAGAGAGAGGAGTCTTGACAGGTTCATGTCAATTCTGTTTATCTAGAGAGTATCAAACGGCTTGAACCCTAGAGCAATGTCGATCGGAGACGGCTTAGATCTACGCCAAAACCTGCAGCGCTTGAGCTTGTCCCGATGGGCCTGAAAGGTCGGTTTCATCTGACACGTCAAAGTACTCTGGCAGTGTTCACAGTCAACAGGGTGCAAGTTACACTCTTCATGTATGGATTTAGTGCAGTGTTCGACTGATTCAACACTCGTGACACTCACCTCCTTGTCTCACCTGTGACAGCCCTTCTCGATCACCATGATCAAACCACAGTAAGGACACGTGCGCTCGGTCCAGAGATCCTGCTGGCTGATCCGTCCGCAGCCTGGGCACTTCCAGAAGTAGCCCATGCTCTCACCTGACCTTGGTCGCCTTGTAGAGGTGGGCGACGCCCAGCTTGATCGCTTCCTGGTAGATGAACTCAGCGAATTCCTTGTCGTCTGTTATTACGACGCTCTGAGTGCTCCAATCTCTCGTATGCTCGCTATCGTGTGCCTTAAGATACGCTTGAATCGCTCTGTAGAAACGTCTCCTCTGACTACCTTCTGGTAGGTCGTAGTCAACGATCCAGATTGTCACACCTGTGACCTCTGGTAAGGTGCCCAGATCTCCTGGCTAGATGCCTCTACCTCTGTTAATATAGGCTTCGCTGTGGCCTCATGTTTCTGAGCATTCCAGAGTGCATCTATGACCCTCTGGTAGCAGAGCCATCGAGGTCCTTCGATCGCAATAAGCTCTAGTAACCTGATCTCCTCTGGCCCGCAGCTCCCTGAGAATTGATCGATCGCTTTTATAGTGCCTATCTGCAGGACCGCCTTTGAGAATGCCCTCGATAAGCCGATCCCCTCTCTCCCTATGTAGATCATGCCATCGCCCGACAGGTTTCTCAACGTGGTCTGAATCTCTGGGTGTAGAACTCTGAACATGATCCTAGTGCGTTTCTCAATGTCACACCTGTGACTGAACGCACAACCCTTACACCCCTCAGGAGACATGCTCAGGTTTAAGCCCTCGCAAGCAACCCCTTATGAATCACTAGAAGCGGCCACACTCTCTCCTTGATATCAATGATTGCGTCAATCAAACAGCATAGGCACACAGGTGGCCTTAACCCTCTGAGCCTAGCCGCGAAGATCTCGTAGTATGAGAGTTCACAGCCGCACTGTACGCACTTGGTTTCTGATCGATGACACCAGATCTCTCCTTGCTGCTTTGTTTCGGTCATGCTGCCACCTCCTGAGTTTTCTTACTTACTAACGCCCTCTCGACAGTGAACTCTATTATCTCTGCGGTCCATAAGTCGTGGGCATCAGCTATTTTCTTAGGGATTCTGAGGTAAAGCCCAGATCCGTGGGATGCTGGTTTTCCAGCGATCCTGAAACCGAGTTTTTCCCAGATCTTATCGCTGTTCATTTTTTTTTCTACCTCCTTATTTTTGGGTTCTGCAAGCTCTCTTGTCTATCACTTAAAGTATATAAAAGCTACCTTTAGAGAGAGATATTCGTGATAGAACGAAAGGTGAGGCGCAAACACCTAGAGGAAATGCCTAAGATTTGAGATTCAGCTACTACGAGGATCTAACCCGTGGACCAGCTGGGTAGGAGTGGCCACTCCTATTAGTGACTCGAGGCGCACGTGTGCGATCCGGATCTGGCGGCTTCTCTCCCGGCTTCAGTCGACGCATAATTTTGACGGTCCTCATCTCTCCAATCCCGATAACCTTCCCCTTCCCTGTGACCCTATCCCCTCCCTGGTAGAAGTTTCTAGGGTGATCCCAGCCCTCGAAAACGTAGCCCATGCGCTCATAGAAAGGCGTCGGATCAGTGAACTTGGCGAGATCCTTGTCACTCATGCCCTTATGAGGTCTACATTTTACTCTGATCCTCTGCGGTGTCACAGCTGTGACAAGCAGCGTGCCCAGGTGTAGGTGTCTGTACTTTGGATGAACCATTATGTTCCAGAGTGTCTGTCCTTGTTTGCCGATTGCTGCAGCTGCTACGTGCCCGTTGATCTTGATAACGTGGCAGGCGCCTTCTCTGATGTGGCGCCGGATCCGGCTGTCTGGAACGAACCCGTAGACTCCGCTGCTGTACGTGTCGAATAGCCATCTGACTTCTAAAAAATCGTCTTCTGTTGCCTTAACCACTGAGGCCGTCTTTTCTGAGGATCTCGTGTGCTTTCGAGATCTCCTCCTTGGAGTAACCGTGCTTGCGTCTGAGGGCCTGATCGCTGACGCCTCCACTGATCAGGAACATGATAAACTCGATCTTGCCTATATAGAAACCTCCTTGGCTGCCGTCAGCTCGCTTCAGAATCTTACTGACCGTTGTTTCATGTTGTTTGGGGCGTCGCTCTCTCAGTCCTCGTGCGTCACGAGTTGCATCACCCCTCATCGCTTCGCCCCTTTGGTGATCCTTCAAGTTGGTGTCACGCTCACTATTCGCGGCGGCACTGTTCCAGGAGCGTCCTTAACGATGACAAAGTCATACGTGGTGTAGCGCTTGCCTGGTAAGTAACCAGCAAACTCAGCAGCATGCTTCTGACTCAATATCGAGTACACCTTGTCAACGGCGTTCCCGTTCTCCTTGTCGACATAAAACATCAAACTTTCCCTTTCCACAGCAACCTTGCGGATCGGATCCGTTATCGACCTCTTCATCACGTTATGATCCTTAAAATGCAACCTCACTGGAACACCAGGAGTCAACGTTACAAAATTCGAGATTGGACTCGCCACAGCTCAATCACCACCTCTCCCTGTTTCAGCTTCATCCTTTTCTGGTTTTTGTCCTGACTGTCCAACTGTGCTGCCCTCTGTTTTACTGTCCTTCTCACTGTTCTCTGGCATGATTCCA
>Ga0315306_10000935_pt1 | contig 14004 bp, 12 predicted proteins | sample TDP1_MG_FD_203803 | JGI IMG/M metagenome (GOLD analysis project Ga0315306, IMG submission 203803) | Freshwater sediment microbial communities from Lake Towuti, South Sulawesi, Indonesia - TDP1 | ecosystem: Environmental > Aquatic > Freshwater > Lake > Sediment | place: Indonesia: South Sulawesi... | reverse complement strand
TTGGCTTTGATTCCGGCCATTGTCCAATTCTTGCGTTTCAGGTTCGTCGGCTTTAGGGTTCCTTACCGCGGCTGGTACAAGTTCGGAATGGGGATGTCTTTTCTGCGGGCCGTTCTTGTTTATATTTTCATTCTTGGCTCTGTTTATCTCCTTGGGTTCATCATCAATACTTTGGCGCCGGCTTTCTCCTCCAGCCAAAATCTGAACAATGCCATGAATTTTGCAGCCTACGGCCTGACTCCTCTGCTGGTGGGAAGTGTTCTTTACCTCATCCCTTTCTTGGGAAGGCTGGATATTTTAGTCGGGCTTTATGGAATTTACATTCTCTATCTTGGTTTCATGACTCCTCTGGTCGATGCTCCAAGAGATAAAGCAGTCATCTATTTTGTAGTCTGTGTTGTTTTGGCAGGATTGTTGTTGGCAGTTGTTTGGGGGATTTTAGATACTATCTTTACGGTGGGAAGAGTCTCACGCCTGATTTAATTCACTGACTATCTTGAGAAAAGCTTCGTAGGGTGAGGGAGCTTCTATGATCGGCCTTCCGATGACCAAATAATCCGCCCCTTTTTGGACAGCCTGAGAGGGAGTCATGATCCTCTTCTGGTCGCCAGCCTCGGCCCAGGATGGCCGAATTCCAGGGACAACCACCAGAAAGTCTCTGCCAATCTCTTTCTTGATGATTTCAATCTCCTGGGAAGAACAGACTAATCCATCCATTCCAGCTTCCTTGGCCAGCTTGGCCAGTCTGAGGACTTGAGGAGCGACATCCGAAGTCACCCCAATTTCTCGCAGCTCGTCGCCCTTGAGGCTGGTGAGCACGGTCACAGCGAGAAGGAAAGGCTTCGTCCTTCCTTCTTTCTCGGCTTCGGCTGCTGCTGCTTCAGCGGCCCTCGCCATCATCTCCCTTCCTCCGGACGAATGAAGAGTCAGCATGTGGATGCCGTGTTTCACCGCAACCCTGACTGTCTCGGCTATGGTGTTGGGAATGTCATGAAGCTTAAGGTCGAGGAAGACCTTCTTTCCGAGTTCCTTGATTTCGTCGAGCAAAGCAGGGCCTTCGGCGGTGAAAAGCCTGAATCCGACCTTAAAGATTTCAACTCCCCGCAGTTCCTTGACCAGAGCAAGGGCTTCCTTGCCGCATCCAAGGTCAAGGGCGACAATGATTCTTTTTGCCGAGTCTTCTTTCTTGTTCATGTTTTTCTTCCTTTGTTCTTGTCCGAATCAGACTTTTATCGAGCCGATGATTTCTTCGATTTTCTCGATTCCTTTTTCCTGGCAGTAGCTCTTCAATTCCTCGATGATGCGCAGCGCGGCTTGCGGATCGACAAGATTCGCTGTCCCCACCCCGACCGCTCTGGCTCCAGCGATCAAGAATTCGAGAGCATCTTTGGCCGAGAAGATACCGCCCATCCCGATCACAGGAATTTTCAGACGATTTGCCGCCTGATAAACCATCCTCAAGGCGATGGGCTTGATGGCCGGCCCGCTCAATCCCCCAAAGACATTGGACAAGACCGGCTTTTTTGATTCCACGTCCACCGCCATGGCCAGGAAGGTGTTGACCAGCGAGACAGCATCTGACCCTGCTTCCTGAGCGCTGAGGGCGACTTCGACGATGTCAGTGACATTGGGAGAGAGCTTTGTTATCACCGGCCTCGAGCTTTGCTTTTTGGCCAGGCTGACCACAGAAAATGTAGCCTCAGGGTCTAAGGCCGGACAGAGCCCGTCTCTCTTGAGATTGGGACAGGAGATGTTCAATTCATAGGCTGAGATTCCTTGCTGCCTGTCCAGAAACTCGATCGAAGACGCATATTCCTCGTCGCTTTCGCCGCAGATATTGACGATAATCGCTGTCTCGAATTTTCTTAGCTTGGGAAGGATTTCTGCTGAGAACCTCTGGACGCCGATGCCCTGAAGTCCGATGGCATTGAGCAGGCCGCTCGGGGTTTCGGCAAGCCTGGGCGGGGGATTTCCATTCCGTTCCCTAAAATAAAGGCCTTTAACCACAAACGCGCCCAGCTGACTCAAGTCAAAAAAGGGCAGGAATTCAAGGCCGTAGCCGAAGGTGCCGCTAGAGGCGATAATCGGGTTCCTGAGCTTGGTGAAGCCCAGGTCAACAGAAAGGTCGGTCATTCTTCACCTTCTGACCAAACGATGTCTTCTCCGGAGAAAACAGGCCCATCCTCGCAAATTTTAATCCATTCTGCCTTGCCATTCTTTCTTATTCTTTTGACGCACCCCCAGCAGACTCCGAAGCCACAGCCCATTCGGGATTCAAGCGAGAACTCAGTCGGGATGTTTCTGGTTCGGGCGGTCAGCGAGATTTTTTTCATCATGGCTTCAGGCCCGCAGGCAAAAATTCGGGAGGCAGAGAGCCTTTCGAGCTCTTCATCGAGAAAGTCGCTGACGAGCCCCTTGTATCCGCAGGAGCCGTCGTCAGTGGAGCAGCGCAAGTCAAAGCCCTCTCGTTCGAATCTCTCCTTGAGAGGGAGGTCTTCGAGGCTGCGGCCGCCGTAGAAAATTTTGGGCGAGGCGCGGTGAGAACGGAGTTCCTTGGCCAGAAAATAAAGAGGAGCAATTCCTCTTCCTCCTCCGACCAAAGCCACTCCTTCTCCTTCAAGAACTTTGTCTGTGGAAAATCCTTTCCCCAGAGGTCCGAGGATGTCGACAGCTTCACCAGGTTTTTTCTGGCTCAAGAGCGCTGTTCCGATTCCGGCAATCTTGAAGAAAATCTCGATGTGTCTTTCGTCTTTAGAATGGATGCTGAACGGCCGGCGCAGAAGAGGAAAAGGATGCTCAGAAACGCGGGCCATGAGGAATTGTCCGGCTTTGGACTCGGAGGCGATGAGAGGAGTTTCGAGGGTGAGGAGGAAGTAATTTCCCCAGCCTTTTTTATCGGCAATTCGTGCCCGAGAGTCGACGATCATCTTGGCTCAGGATTACCTTGACCAAAATACCAGAATCTTGAAATGATGGCAATAAAAACTTTGACAACCTCGTCTTCTTTAGTTAATAATCAAATCGCCTTTATACGATCTTATGCGGAGGATTGATAAATGAACATTTCCAAGAGGGGTCGGGATATCCAGGCTTCTCCGATACGCAAGTTTAAGCCCTATGCTGATCAGGCTCAGCAGCGTGGAATTCATATCTACTTTTTAAACCTGGGCCAACCTGATATCCTCACACCCCAGCCGGTTATGGACGCCATCCATGGCTTTGACGAGAAGGTCCTGAGCTATGGACCCGCTCAAGGAATCCTGGAGCTGAGGCAGGCTATCGCCGATTATTTTGCCTCATACAGCATCCCTCTCGATGCCGAGAATGTGATTATCACCGTCGGCGGCTCTGAGGCCATTCATTTTTCTTTCAGTGTCATGGCTGACCCAGGCGAGCAAGTCATCATTCCTGAGCCTTTCTACACCAATTATAATGGCTATGCCTCCTTTGCCAGCGTGGAGATTGTTCCGCTGACCTTGCGGGTTGAGGATGGATTCCGCCTTCCATCCAAGAAAGAGATAGAGGCCAGGATTACTCCGAAGACAAGAGCGATTCTGGTTTGTTCCCCAAATAATCCCACCGGAACTGTCTATACAGCCGAAGAGCTGGAGCGGGTTATCTCTCTCGTCAAGAAGCACGACCTCTTTTTAATCGGCGATGAAGTCTACAAGGAGTTCATTTATGATGGGGCAACACATAAAAGCATCCTGGAATACAGAGAGATCGAGGATAGGGTTATTGTTGTCGATAGTATTTCCAAGCGATTCAGCTGCTGCGGCGCCCGGGTCGGCGCGGTCATCACCAGGAATAAAGAAGTCTACCAGTCCCTTCTGAGATTCTCCCAGGCAAGGCTCTGCCCTCCTTCGGTCGAGCAGAAAGCAGCCCTTGCCGCTTACCGTATGGGTAAAGATTATTTCCAGGCGGTCAAGGAAGAGTACGAGCGAAGGAGGGATGTTTTATATGAAGGTTTAAAGAGCATTCCGGGGATTGTCATGCACAAGCCTCAAGGTGCCTTTTATATCATCGTCAGGCTTCCTCTAAAAGATGCCGAGCATTTTGTGCAGTGGATGCTGACCGATTTTCATCTTGACCAGGAAACGGTTATGGTCGCTCCTGCCGGAGGATTTTACAGCTCGTCTGATAAAGGCAGGGATGAAGTCCGAATAGCCTATGTGCTCAAGGAGCAGGATTTAAGGCGAGCGATTGAAGTTTTTAAAGCCGGTCTAAAGAAATACCAGACCCTTTTTCCCTAGAAAGCCCGGGGAGTTTTTTTAAGCTTCTGATGAATCTCAAAAGGCTTATCCAGCACAGCGCTTTCATCCTTGCTTTGGGATCGGCCCTCGGGCTTCTATCAAATACTGGCCTTATAAAAAGATACTTTCAGGGGGAATTCCGCCATGCTTTCCTCTCCAAAGAAGAATATCCCTCGATCACTTTTATCACCCTCGAAGAGGCGGAGGACCTGTTTTCAGGAGGAGAAGCCCTTTTTATCGACAGCCGCGACAAAAAAGATTTCAAGAAGGGCCATGTCCTGGGAGCGGTGAACATTCCTTTTGTCGAGCATAAGGAAGAAGCCCTGGATTTGCGTTCCATTCCGCTTAAAAAGACTTTAGTCGTCTACTGTGACGGGAGCGAGTGCCAGTCGAGCGTGGCCTTGTCCAAGGTTCTTCACAAAAAAGGCTTTGCTCCGATCAAGGTCTTTTTCGGCGGCTGGCTGGAATGGCGAAAGAAAGGCCTGCCAGTGGAGCGAGAGGATGATTCGCAATAGAGACCTTCTTCTTGGTTTGAGATTTATCGTAGGCGGCGTCTTCATCTGGGCAGGGATTCTCAAGATATTAGATCCTCTGGAATTTGCTCAGGGCATCGACAACTACAGGGCTTTTCCCCGGTTCATATCTTTTTTCCTGGCTCTGGTCCTGCCCTGGCTTGAGGTCATCTGCGGCAGTTTTTTAATCTTCGGCCTATTCCGCAAGGCCAGCGCCTTTCTTGTCTCGTGCTTCTTGGCCGGCTTTCTGCTTCTAGTCACGAGCGCCATCCTCAGGGGTCTGGATATCGACTGCGGCTGCTTTGGCAGCCTCAGCCGAAAAGTGGATTATAAGCTGATAGTCGCTGATAGCCTTCTGCTCTTTTTTTCGCTGAACATACTTTTTCTCCGAAAATCCTGAAGGGCGGGCATTGCGATTTATTTCAAACAGGAGACGAGCACAGTCGCCAGATTCCTTCCTCTTTCGTCGATAGCCTTTGTTGCCGCTTCCTCCCTGCGCGCGGAATGCCAGCCCTTGCCCAATCTGGTGAAATAAAATATTTTTTCAATCTTGAAACCGCTCAACAGCCTTCTCAGTTCAACCTCGTCATAGATTCTTAAAAAATTCTCTATAACCATTTTTTTCCCGTAGGGAACGGTGATGATGAATTTGCCGCCGGGTTTTAACACCCTACGGATTTCGTTCACGGCTTTGTAGTCTCCGTTCTCATAGACAGGGTCTCCATAATGTCCGATGCCCACATGTTCAATGGTGGAAATCGCAGCAGCCGCATCAAAGAAATTATCAGGAAAAGGCATGGCGCTTATGTCTGCTTTGAGGAATTCGAGGTTTGGATGTTGGAAAGGATAGTCTATCAAATCTATTCCCCAGACTTTATACCCTATGGAGGCCATCTCCAGAGAAAGAACGCTGAACGAACATCCCGCATCAAGCACCTTGATATTCTTTTCCGGAGGTGGAAGGTTAAGAAAGACAAAAGGCCTTTCAAAAATTCTCTCGTTCACAGAAAAATCGTTGCAAAAAATTTTGTCCACAAGCTTTTGTGGAAGCCTTTCCAATAATCTTGAAATGACGGGAACCTTTTTTGTGATTTTTTCAAGAACAGGATTTTCTATTTTTTTGACAATCGTCACCGGCTCAGTGATGACAATTTTCCGGATCACTTCTTAAGGCCTCCCGTAAAAAAAAGAACGGCAGCATAGACCACCAGCCCGAGGAGCGTGTAAGGTATGTTTTTGGAGATTAAACAGACGAGAGTCATCAAGGCTCCGGCTAGAATTGGCTTGAGAAAAAAATCACGGTATTTAAGCCGGACAATCTTCCTTTTCACATATTCCATGCGGAGGATAAAAGCCAGCGCCTCTATTCCCAAGTAAGATAGGGCTGCGCCTCTGATGCCATATTTTGGAAGAATGATAACGAGGGCGATGGTGTAGAGAATCATCGATAGGACCTGGATATAGACATTCACATATGGTTTGGGACCGGCAACGATCGGAGTTTCTGTCAAATGAACCATGAATGAAAATAAGATGCTCCAGATGATGATTCGGAAAAGCCTGCCAGCATCGCTATACTTGGCCGAAAAGACCAGGGCAAAAATGTCCTCTCCCCAGAATAGAAAAATGATTATCAAAGGAATAGCCACAGCAGTCAGGATTCTTGCAATTTTCTTGACAACGTCCAGTGAATTGAGAAACTCCGTTTTTTCATAGGTGAAGGACTTTGATAGATAAGGAAACAAAACTGTCGAAATGCTTATGGGCAGAATGTTCAAATAGTCGGTTGAACCCTTTGCCAAAGCATAGGAGGCCACCGCTTCCAACCCCAAAATTTTTTTTATGATTATGATATCTATTCTTCTGTAGATTATGGCAAAAACAGACATCAGGGCGAAGGGAAGCGAGTTGTTGAAGAAATTCCTGATTTCTGCCAAAGGTATTTTTAATCTGATCTGGACCAAGCCGTGCTTTTTATTGATATAAAACAAATAGATAAAAGACAGCGACATACCAATCAGGGGCGCTTTTCCGCCGGCATTGACCAGCCTATTTTGAGGCAGATGAAGATAGATTATCGTCAGCGCGAGTATGGCCAGCGAGCTGATAATTCTGGAAGCGCTGTAATATTTAAATTTCTCACCGCCTCTTATTGAGCAATTATAAGAGAAAGAAAGCGAATTGATGCTCAGCCCGATTCCGAGGAAGAGCATCAAAAGCTTCTGCTCGGTGCTCATTCTTGTCGTGCTTATGGCAATCAGGATGAAAATTAAGATCAGGAGCGAAGCGAAGGTCGAAAGCATGAGGCCGGGCGTCAGCAAATTCTTATCTTTTTCCTTGTCTTGAGAGAATTTTTTTATGCCGTAGGGCACATAGCCAAGGTCGGTGAGAAGGCCCAACAAGTAGATGATTGAAGCTACGTAGGATAAAAGCCCGTACTCTCCCTTGGGGAGCGTCCTGGCGATAAGAATTGTGGTTAAAAGCCCGAAAATCTTTGAGATGACATCAGAGGAGAAGACAAAAAATATATTCTTGGCAATCTCCGGCATTTAGACACCGTCTGCATTCAATGGGATTTCATTAAATAGACTGAATTTCCTTTTTTAAAGCCATTTAAGTTTTTTTGTTGTTGGCTCAGCTGCCATCCGAAGACATCCGGCATGAACTATATCAGTTACATTCAACCCCTGTCAACCACACAATTCTTGAATTTTCCGAGAGTTACGTGTATATTTTTTGGTTAATGAGAAGAGGAGTCGAAGGATGACAAAAAAATACGTATACTTTTTCGGAAAAGATGAGGCTGATGGAAACAAGGAGATGAAGGATATCCTGGGCGGAAAAGGAGCGAATCTGGCTGAGATGGCTGGTATCGGCCTGCCTGTCCCGCCAGGATTTACCATCTCTACAGAGGTTTGCAACTTATTTGCCAGAGCAGGCGGTAAAATTTCCTCTGCCGTTGAAGAGGAAGTCCTCCTCAATCTAAGAAAACTCGAGCAAATGACCGGACAGAAATTTGGAGGAAAGGAGAATGCGCTCCTGCTCTCAGTCCGTTCAGGAGCCAAGTTTTCCATGCCGGGAATGATGGATACTGTCTTGAACCTCGGCTTGAATGATAAAACCCTGGAAGGCCTGGCCAAGAAGAGCGGAAACAGGCGCTTCGCTCTGGATTGTTATCGCCGCCTGATTCATATGTTCAGCGATGTCGTCTTGGATATACCAAAGAAGAGATTCGAAGAAATCCTTAAGAAGAAAAAAATGGAGAAGAATGTCGTTTATGACCATGAGTTGTCTTCTGAAGACCTAGAAGACCTCGTTGCCCAATACAAAGCTTTGGTCAAGAAAGAGACCGGAAGAGAATTTCCCCAGGATGTCAGCAAGCAGCTCTTCATGTCCATTGTTGCTGTTTTCAAGTCCTGGAACAATCCCCGAGCTGTGACCTACCGCCGTTTGAACTACATTCCTGATGACCTGGGGACTGCGGTCAACATCCAGCAGATGGTTTTTGGAAACATTGGAGAAAAATCGGCCACTGGTGTGGGATTCACCAGAAATCCGGCCAGCGGTGAAAAGGAGCTGTACGGAGAATATCTCTTCAATGCTCAGGGTGAGGATGTGGTCGCCGGCGTTCGAACCCCTTCTCCTCTGAAAACCCTCGATAAAGAGATGCCGACCATTTTCAAAGACCTGAAAATCATCACCAATAGGTTGGAGAAGCATTACCGGGATGTTCAAGATTTTGAGTTCACGATCGAGAATGAAAAGCTCTTCATGCTCCAGACAAGAAACGGCAAAAGAACAGGACTGGCAGCGGTCAAGATTGCAGTCGACATGGTTGAAGAGGGCTTGGTCAGCAAGGAAGAAGCTCTGTTGATGGTTCCGCCTGAGGCTTTAAACCAGCTCCTCCATCCTATCTTTGACCCTGCAGAAAAGGAGAAGCATAAGATCATGGCCAGGGGACTGGCAGCCTCTCCTGGCGCGGCAACAGGGCAGGTGGTCTTTACTGCTGATGAAGCTGTTGCCTGGAAGAAAGAGGGGAAAAAAGTCATCCTTGTCAGGGGCGAGACATCTCCTGATGACATTCATGGCATGAGCGCTTCTCAGGGCATTCTCACCGCAACCGGCGGAATGACCTCCCACGCCGCTGTGGTCGGGCGCCAGATGGGAAAGCCGGCCATCGTCGGCTGCGGAGACATGAGATTAAACGAAGAGCAGAGGTCATTCGAAGCCGGCAAGATTCAAGTCAAGGAAGGGGATTGGATATCCATCGATGGGACTTCTGGAGAGGTTCTTGAGGGTCAAATAATGACCAAGCCTTCTGAAATCATCCAGGTCATCCGCGGAGAGAGAAAGCCTGAGGAGTCCCAGATTTATCAAAATTTCAGAAAGCTGCTTTTCTGGGCTGATAAGGCAAAGAGATTAAAAATTCGAGCCAACACAGATACCCCAGCAGATGCCAAGGTGGCTTTTGCCTTTGGAGCAGAGGGTATAGGCCTGGCTCGGACAGAACACATGTTTTTTGAGAAGGAAAGGCTTCCCTTTATCAAAGAGATGATTCTTGCTGAAACAGAGGAGGAGAGGCGGAAAGCCTTGAGCAAGCTCCTCCCTTTCCAGAGAAAAGATTTTTATGAATTTTTCAAAGAGATGAAAGGTCATCCGGTGACCATCCGCACCATCGACCCGCCGCTTCATGAGTTTCTCCCAAGGAAAGAGGACCTGATGGTCGAGCTGGCTGTTTTGAGGGCTTCAGGAAAAGAGGATGACCAGAAAGTCAGAGAGCTGGAGAAGCTGCTGGAGCGGGTTAAAGCCTTGTCCGAGTTCAACCCCATGCTCGGCCATCGAGGCTGCCGGCTTGGAATTTCTTACCCCGAAATCATAGAAATGCAAGCCACGGCTATTTTCGAAGCTGTTTGTCAACTGGCAAAGGAGAAAGAGAGGGTCTATCCTGAGATCATGATTCCTCTGGTGGGGACGCGCGAAGAGCTTGCCAACCAGAAGAAGATTATTCAAAGGGTTGCTGAAGAAGTGATGGATAGATATGAGGTGAAGATCGAGTATACTGTGGGGACGATGATCGAAGTTCCCAGGGCAGCCGTCACCGCTGACGAGATCGCCAAGGAGGCTGAGTTTTTCTCGTTTGGAACAAACGACCTGACTCAAACCATCTATGGCCTTTCCCGTGATGATGGCGCCGGATTCCTTGCCTATTATTTAGCCCATGGGATCTGGAAGAGCAATCCCTTTGAGACCATAGACCTCAGCGGTGTGGGTGAGATAATGAAGATGGCTGTCGAGAAAGGCCGGAAAACCAAGCCTAACCTGAAAATCGGAATATGCGGAGTCCACGGCGGCGAGCCGCGGTCTATTTTCTTCTGCCATAAGATCGGTCTCGACTACGTCAGCTGCTCGGCCTATCAAGTCCCCATCGCCCGTTTAGCTGCAGCCCAAGTGGCTTTGATCGAGAAGCGTAAGATTGAAATATCCGGGGATTAGGGAAGATTAGATAGAATATTCTTAGAGATTGAGAAATCTTGAGGCCCGAATTCTCTATTCAAAAGACTAATAGACCTTTCTGCTATTTCTTGAACAAATTCTTGAGAACAAAGAAGACATTCTCTTTCCGCTCCCTCAGCCTTCTGTAGAAATAAGGGAGCCAGTGCGTGCCAAACGGGACATAAATCCTCACTCTGTATCCCTCTTCAGCCAGCTTCTGCTGGGTTTTGCTCCGGATACCGTAAAGGAGCTGGAATTCAAAGCTGTCTCTTGAGATATAGTGCCCATCCGCATAATCCTTTGTTGCTCGGATGAGCTTGTCGTCATGAGTGGCCACAGCCGGGTAGACGCCTTTCTCAAAAAGCATCTTGGTCAGCTTCATGAAATTTTCGCGGATATCCTTCATCTTCTTGATGGCAACTTCCTTCGGCTCTTTGTAGGCCCCTTTGCAGAGCCTGACTTTAGCTTTGGCGCGGTTTAAATCTTCGATGTCTTTATGCGAGCGGTGGAGGTAAGCTTGGATGGCAATGCCGACATTATCAAATTTCTCCCGGACTCGGTAGAAGACGTTCAAGGTTCGTTGGGTGTGGGGCGAGCCTTCCATATCGAAGCGGACAAAGTTATTGCGCTCTTTAGCCCGGCTGACAATCTTGACCATGTTCTTGAAGCAGTATTCCTCATCGATATCCAGCCCCATCTGGGTCAATTTGAGCGAGACATGGGAGTTGACCCCAGCCCGAGGAATCGCATCCAGCAGGTTGAGATAGGCCGCGACTGCCTTCTCGGAATCTTCCCTGTTCTTCACGCTTTCTCCCAGAACATCGAGGGTGGCCATGATTCCTTTCTCGTTTAATTTTTTGACTGCCTTAAAAGCGTCTTCGACTGTTTCCCCGGCAACAAAGCTTTTTGCCATTCGGGTTAAAAATTTCATTATTGATTCTCCTCGTATAAATTAACTTATTATCATATAAAAATCATTTATTAAATCAAGCTCAATCCCTTTTATAATTATCTCTTTCCTTTTTTTAAGGCTGGGCGAAGGCCACCTGCTTGGAAAACCGTTTGAAGGCTGAGCGGGCACGGTTCCTCGCCCGAAGGGAGAGGAGAGCGAAGCCTGAAACCGAGCAGGCTTTGCCTCGCTGGGGCAAAGCCTGCGTGTTTTCCAAGCAGGTGGCCTGAGCGCTTTTCTTTGTTTACGATTTTGATTTTTTTTGATATGTATAATCATACATGGTTGACTTGCTGAACATCTTCAGATTTTTCTTCAAAAGACGATTCGCTTTAAAGTTTATCTACAATGACCAATATTGGATGGTCGACCTTAGCGGGCACGTTTTCCCCATAAAAAAATACCGACTCATCTATGAGAACCTTCTTCGCTTGGGGGCGAGAAGCGAAAATTTTCTGGCTCCTCAGCCAGCCTCGGAGGAAGACATTCTTCTGGTTCATACCTCGAAATACCTTAGAAAACTCAAAACAGGAAGTCTCTCTCAATCAGAAATATTGATCCTTGAGCTTCCCTTCTCTGAAGAGCTTGTGGAATTTGCTTTCCTCAGCGTAGGGGGAACCATCCTTGCCGCTGAAAAAGCACTGGAGGAGGGGATAGCCGTGCATATCGGCGGAGGATTCCACCATGCTTTTCCTGACCACGGCGAGGGATTCTGTGTCCTGAACGATGTGGCTGTTTCTCTGGAGAAAATGAAGAAGGAGGGAAAGATTCGCAAAGCGATGGTCGTTGACTGCGACCTTCATCAAGGGAATGGAACAGCCCACATTTTTGCCAAAAAAGACTATGCCTTCACTTTTTCCATCCACCAGATGGATAATTATCCGGCTGAGAAAGCCTCAAGTTCCTTGGATGTGGGCTTGTGGTCTGGGGATGGAGACGAAAAATACCTCAGAGAACTCCGCGCTCATCTTCCCCGTCTCTATCAAGAGGTTCAGCCGGATTTGGTTTTCTACCTGGCTGGAGCCGACCCTTACCAGAAAGACCAATTGGGAAATCTCAAGCTGACTATGGAAGGGCTAAAAGAAAGAGACAGGATTGTGATTGAGGAGGCTGGCAAGCTTCGCCTCCCGGTGGTGATTCTTCTGGCTGGAGGCTATGCTTACAACCTGGCTGATACAGTCAACATCCACCTTAACACCATCAAGACCGCCCAAAAAATCAAGGAAAAGGTTTCTTAGCTCAGCAGCGAATTATTTTTTTATCCTTTTCTTCGTTTCCTTTGAGATCCAATCAAGATACTTCCCATAACCTTTTATCAGAGGAACGACGATGATCTCTGGGACTTGGTAAGGATGAATTTTCAGGATTTTCTTTTCAAGGTCTTTATAGAGGCTGCTTCGCGTCTTTATGAAAAGGACGTGTTCCTGGTCTGTGGCCATTCTTCCCTGCCACCAGTAATGAGATTGACAGAGAGCAGAGATTGTCACGCAGGCAGCCAGCCTTTGCTGGAGCAGCTCCTTTGCCATTTTTTGGCTGGTCTCTTTGTTGGGAACAGTGGTCATGACCAATATATATTTGGACATTGCTCCCATTATACCCTCCTTTACCTTTTGGCCGTCCTGGTCCCTCTCATCTCTTCAGGAATCGATTGAATTGTGCTTCGAATTCAGCAGGTTGAGAAGGCCCAGTCTTTGCTTATTCCTGGAGAAAGATGTGGGCGAGGACTTTGGCATCTCCGATCATGTTATCGATGATGCAGTATTCGTTGGGCTGGTGGGCCGTTTCGTCGATTTTTGACCAGCAGGCTGCGCTGAAATTGGCTCTTCGGAAGAGAGCGGCCACTGTTCCGCCTCCGATTCCGATAGCTTTTCCGTTTTTATTATAAATGGCCTTGATGGCCTGCTTTAAGGCCTGAACCACTGGTGCCTCAGCTGAAGTCGGAGGAGCTGCTGGCGCTTTTTGAATCTCTTCAAAGCTGATTTTCACCTTGTATTCTTTCTCTATCCCAGCCGCTACTTTTTTGATTTTCTTCTCGATATCCTCGATTTTGTATTTAGGCAAGATGCGGCTGTCCATGTAAAAAACATCTTCTCCGGGGATGGTGTTGATATTGGGAACATTGGGCTCTTTTTTTGTTGGCTCGAAGGTGGAGATGGGAGGGTCGAAGAGGGGGTCTTTGGCCGGAAAAATTTTGTAGAGGCTGTTCAGTTCTGTTACCAAAAAGGAAGCTGCCTTAAAGCTGTTTATTCCTTTCTCTGGAGTTGAGCCATGAGCCTGTTTTCCGAGGGTTTTGAATTTAAGCCAGAGGATGCTCTTTTCGGCAACCTCGATCATCGTCCCCTCTTCGTTTCCGGCATCGGGAACGATAATCAAATCCTGTTGGCGAAAGGCCTTGGTGCGCTTGAGAACATATTCAATTCCTTTGGCACTCCCGGTCTCTTCGTCGGCGACGAGGGCTATGCCGACATCATAATTGGGAAGGATTCCCTCCTCTCGAAAGGCCTTAAGGACCCAAAGAGAAGCAACCATCTCTTGCTGGTTATCTTCGACACCACGGCCGTAAATTTTTCCTGCTTCCACCCAGGCCTTGAATGGATCCCCTTTCCAGAGCGACATCTCTCCAGGCGGGACGATGTCCATATGGGTCATGACCCAGATCGTTTTTGTCGACCTTTTTCCTCTATAAAAGGCCAGTATATTTGGCCGATAGCCGCAGTCAGCTTCCAAGTCAGGGGCCTTGATGACTTCGATGTTGGAGAAATTATTTTTTTTCAAGAAATCAAGCAGGACTTCTGCT
>Ga0315306_10000934_pt1 | contig 14012 bp, 9 predicted proteins | sample TDP1_MG_FD_203803 | JGI IMG/M metagenome (GOLD analysis project Ga0315306, IMG submission 203803) | Freshwater sediment microbial communities from Lake Towuti, South Sulawesi, Indonesia - TDP1 | ecosystem: Environmental > Aquatic > Freshwater > Lake > Sediment | place: Indonesia: South Sulawesi... | reverse complement strand
GTGGCCCGAAGGATCCCATCGAGGGTGCTTTGTCCCGTGCCGTAACGGTTGTCGAACAGATACTTAGTGTACGCATCGTTCACCGCTATGATGGGGTACAGGAGGGCGCCTGCCTTCGCCATGGACCTTAAACGGACAACGCCCGTCGTGGTCTCTTCAGTGCCTCCCTTCACGTTTCCCAAGACCTCATGTCTTTTAGTATGGATGGTGTTCACCAGATCAGCGCCGTCATCTAAAGTAATAAATGGCCTGCGATCAGCGACTCGGTTAACACACCAGTAATATTCCTCGGTTGTTTCGCCCCGCCACGCATAAACGTTGACCCCTTCCTCGGCGAGGGCGGCCGCCACTTCATCTTGTGTAGACAAAGGATTGGAGCCGCATAGGGCAACCTTCGCTCCTCCTGTTGTAAGCGTTCTCACGAGCACCGCCGTTTCCTTGGTGACGTGTAGGCATCCGCCTACGGTGACCCCTGTGAGTGGTTTGCGCTTTTCAAAATCCCTTCTGATTTCCATTAAAACAGGCATCCTGCTCTCAGCCCATTCTATTAGTAGGGCGCCTTGCCTAGCCAGCGAAGGGTCTTTGACTTTAAATTCGGTCAAATGCCTCACCGTCCTTAAGGTTTATCAACAAAATATTTATATCTTTCTATTATTTTTTATTGATTGAGTCAAAATAGGCAAAATATTTAACATTTTATTCGGAGGGTCTCCGTGGCTTTAGATCATTACGATCTATCGATTTTAGAGGTGCTTAGAAAGGATTGTAGGGCATCACTTACTGACATTGGAAGAGGATTAGGGTTCTCCCGTTTCGCGGCAAAGGACAGGATAGAAAAATTGTTCAGGGATCAGCTGATATTGGGACCGACGGTTGTTATAGACCCTTCCCTGGTTGGGTTTAAGAGAACTGTGTTTTTTGAGTTTAAGACCAATCCCCATGAGCCCTGGCTGGCCGAGTTTCTGGAGAAAATGAAGGAGTGCGACATGCTGGACGGAATAACGGGCGAGTATTCCCTGCTAGGTAGGTTCAGAGTCGCTGATGAAGAACATTTTGGCCGGATACTAAGGAGAATAGATGATATTGTGACTAAGAGTTTTTTTAAGAAGTATCGGGTTGTGAATGTGATCAGCACCTTTAAAGAATTAAGTGTCCCGTTTGAAAGGAAAGCGGTACCCTTAAGTTTGGATGATGTGGACCTTATGATCTTAAGAATTTTACTAAACCAGACCCGATACATCAAAACTCCACAAACACTTTCCACAATGCAGATTAGTAGACTTTTGAGTGATCTTGAGGTGAAAATATCTCAACCATCAGTTTTCAAGAGGTTGAAAAGGCTGGAGGATCAGGGCGTTATCTTAAGGCACACCATCCTAGTAAATCAGGAAAAAATGGGCTTTAAAACAAAATTGGTGGTTAGGCTCAAGGTGAATCCCGCCTCCTATGACAATGTTGCACGGAATTTTCTGGTTCCCATGGACGAAATCACGGATCTTTACAGGACAGGAGAAGATTATGGGTTAGTTGCCATAATAAGGGTTAGGGATGTCTCGGAATACAATGCTTTCCTGCTGGGACTTTATGTTTCTAGAGATGTCATAGACACCCACTCAACTCTGGTCCTTGAGGAGAGGAAGAACCATCCATCCTATCTTTAACCATACTATGAGTCTTTCAACTCCGGCGGGGAAGGATATCATAAGGTCTCAACAGAACTTCTCCTAAACTAAAAACTTCCTCTTAACGCGACGACATAATTTCTGGAAACGGCTGTGACAATGAGAGATGCCGCAACGTATACAACTGTTAGTAGGACGTATCTGTGTGCCCGATCTGGCGAAAGGGTCGAGGGAAGTCTCACCTTAAAGAAAGGCAGCAGGAATGGCGCCTTGCCCATGTAGTTGAGGTAGACTTCTCCGTGCCTTTTGATCAAGCCTCTTTCCTCGTAGCTGGCTAACGCGACGTAGCCAGAAACTAGGGTAAGCCAAGCGAGCAGGGAGACAGGCCTTAATGTTCTGATTGAAAGGCCGAGTGCTGCCAAGATGAAGCCGAGGTACTGTGGGTGTCTAACATGCCCGTATATGCCATTTGTGATGAGCCCTCTGTGACTTCTTAACCACGTTATAAAAGCAAGTAGAAACACGGCGGTTCCGCCAACCACCAGAGCCAGGTCAATCACGCCCCATCTAAAAAGAGACGGTAGCAGGGAACCTTCTAAATGAGTGTAGTACATGTATGTCAGCCAATAGAGGCTTTGACTTGGGTTGAAGGGGTCCGGTGTGTCTTTTAACAGAGGCCAAGGCCATGTTAAAAAAGCGTAAATGCCAATCGGGAAGAACATCACGTAGAGTAGAGGATTAAGTATCACAGTCAACGACGGCACTGCATGGAAGGCGGCTAGGATGAGCGCGACAAGTGAACTCAGCCTACGTTTCAAGCGGGTTAAGTGATTGTTTTTCACCACGTAGCGCCCCCGTTCTTCCATAGTTGTGGGTTTCTATGAAAGATCCACTTTGTTTATTTCGCCTAGGCTGCTCAGGCTGTTCATCTTTATCTTCTTGTCTGAGATGGTGTAGAGCACGTTGCCTATGTAGAGGCTCCTCTTCACCGAATATGACGAGTAGAAGTAATATCCGCTCTTCATTAGGTCAGTGGAGTTCTCCAAGTGGGTGATTCTGCCCTTGAGCATCAGCTCCCCGTTTTGGGATATGTGGAACACGTAGGCGCCCTGCCAGACGTAGTCGCCGTAGGCGTATGGGGGAACCCCATTGGGGTATTTCTTAGGGTCGATCTTAGCCACGAGAACTGGCAACACAAGCAGGTTCTTTGATCTGTCGAAGAGGAGCGCGTGGTGGTCCCTCAGGATGGGCGAGTCGGTTCCCCTGTCGCCTATCTCATACTTGGCTATCTCCTTGGGCTTGCTAACGTTGCTGACGTCGAAGAGGGATATTTTTACACCTTGATACCAGGCGAAGTTTCCCTCCTCTGCCGCCACGGTTTCCTTGCCTATACCTATTACATGGGTCTCGTCGTAGGGATGCAGGTAATCCGAGTAGCCTGTTATCTTCAGCTGACCCAGAACCCTCGGGTTGGTGGAGTCCTTCAGATCGATAACGAAGAGGGGGTCAACCTTCCTGAAGGTTACGAGGTAGCATCTTTCGCCCATGAACCTAGCCGAATAGATCGTTTCTCCCGGAGCTAGGTCTTCCAGCCTTCCAACGATGCTCAGGTTCATGCTAAGGACGTACACATGATTCCGAGACGGTGCTTGGCTGCTCCAGACTTGGCCTGTTGTGGTCGCTATTCTGAAGTGGCCCTTATACTCATCCATGCTGAACTGGTTCAGCACCCTGCCTGGCACTTCCCCACTTGCCTTGCTCTCAATTTTGGAGCCCTCCACGTGAATTCGATATATGACTGTGCTTTCCCCCTCCACCTGAAGCGTTCGGACCCTGCGCGCAACATCATCTATGAGACTGCCCAGGGTTTTCACTTCAGAAGTTGTCCACTTGGGAATCGCTATGTAGATGTTGTCCCTGGAGACGTACATGCTGCTCGTCGCCCCCATCAGGATGGTCTTGTGGGTGGGTTCCTCCCTGTCGTTCTGCACGTTTAAGGCAACCATAGTCGTGAAAGTGTAGGAGTAGTCAGCTACATCCGAGTAGTATATCTCCGAGGCAGGAATCTCCCTAACCCAGCCATCGACATAGACCTTCGGAAGAATCACCTTGTCCTCGCCTTCGCTACTGGCGCGGATCACCGGCTGATGGATCACCGCGTAAACATAGTCGCCTATCATCCTCGAGTTAAAATACCAACCGTCTAGGGCGACTTCCCTCCTTAAAATTGGACTCCGTCTATCTGATACGGCATAAACCCTAATGGACGTTCTGAAAGTTCCATGGGACGCCTCCCCTGCTAATGGCCTAACCAAGATGTAAGGGTTCGGCTGGTCGAAGACGACCAGCCTATCCCCGTTGATGAATATTCCAACCACGGTTCCGTTCAGCCCTATCGTAGACAGGACCGCGGCCCCTTCAGGTGGATAAGCCCTCACTATAGTGACGTTGTTGCCGGAGACGACGTAGATGTATTCGCCGTCGGTCTTAACAGTGTCTGTCTCGTCAACGCCCTCGACCTGGACGTTAGTAGTCGAATAACTGGGGGCAGCTTCTAGGGCGCCTGACCTCATGGGGTTCACTAAAGATTCCTTGTCATAGTAGGGACGAACTTGCGAGCTTGCCTTTAAAAAGCTTTTCAGCTCCTCATAGGAGGAGAACCTCTTTAACTGGGTCCAACCTTGAGTATCAGGGCTCTGGAGGTAGAATGGAGCAACCGCGCCAACTATCGCCAGAAGCAAGACGACAAACAGGGCACTCTTTTTCATGTTTTCCACCAACGGTCACATGCTCTCTACCTTACCTACGGAGCCTGAGAACTTAATGCTATACTTTAGAACAAACTGTACTAAAAATTAGAACACAGAAGAATAGTGCACGAAGGATTGAGTCTCTTTAAGGTGAATCTACACGGGCTCGGCTCGCCATAATGATGATAAGAATTAGAAGCAAAATATAAGAATAAAATCCCATTTCCTTACCTGGAAAATGTCGTAAAAACTCTTCGAAGAGAGTTCTCTCCAAAATTAACATTTCTGGATTCTGGTTTTCCGTTGTATTTTTAGCGTTAGAGTCGATGTCTCCCCAGTGGCGGCATTGTTGCCTAGCATATTCATAAGCCTCCTGAAAATTGCCATCCTGGCTCAATTTATTCCAGAAAGGATGGAAGAAAGTGGAACCCGAGTTGCCAAAAATTGTTCGGTCAACATCAGACAGATTATGAGCCCAGCCCCAATAGAACCGTCCTTCCTTATTGTCAGCGGCGGATGCTATGAGAACTCTCCCTTGCTTTCTCAAGGAACTTATAAAGTTTCCACTGTAACAAAGATCAGCTAATACATAGACTCTTTTGCATTGAATGGGGGCAAGCCATTCAGAGAATTCTTGTTCGGAGAGATTTTCGCCATTTTCAAAGGTGAGACAAGATGTTTCGTTAGTGTAATAGCCCCCGTGGCCAACGAGATAAATAATTAAGGTATCGTCAATGCTTAAAGTGCTGCCTAACTTATACAATTCGAACATAAGCCTACTTTTGTTTACATCTTTATTCTCAACATCTACCCCTGCTCCTTCAAGGTCGTTATCCTCGTCCCCGTCCACGTCTATGAAGCCGTCTCCCATATGATAAACCATTAAAACAATCTTATCATCTGAATAGCCAAGCTTTTTTAAAGTGTAATAGGCTTGAATGGCTTGTGCAGGAAAGGCGTCGACGTTATAGGCGTTTTCTTTAGGAAAATCGTTCCATGTATTTACTATTAATGCATACTTATCGCCTATCGCAGTGCTCATATGGATTAATGTCAAAAGGAAAGGTAAAGCTAGCATGATGGTAAAAATAACTAAGAGGACCTTCTTCATCGAAATCAATGAAAATTTTGTTTTAGCCTTAATAAACTTTTATCTATATGCACTTTTCATAGAAAGCTTAACCTTTTATTTTAAGAGTCTGTTGAGTAGGTTTTCTTTTGTCTTTTCTGCTATGTCAAGAATCTTAGCGACATTTACCGTTTTGACCTGTCGGTTTTCCATGACGATTTTCCCGTTGATCAGGACGGTCTCCACGTCGGCTGCTCTGGCCGCGTAGACGAGGTGGCTGACTTCGTTGTATAGGGGGCATAGATGAGGCTTCTTCAAATCAATTATGGCCAAATCGGCCTTTTTGCCTGGTTCAATGGACCCTATCTGGCGATCCCAGAGGAGGGCCTTGGCGCCTTCTAGGGTTGCCATTCCCAGAACGGTCTCGGCAGAGAGCAGGGTTGGATCCCTAAAAACACCCTTGTGGAGTAGAGCCGTTACCTTCATGACCTCGAACATGTCTGAGGCGTTGTTGGAGCAGGGGCTGTCTGTGCCCAGGGCGACGGTCACCCCCGCCTTTAGTAGGCTGGGCACGGGGCTGACGCCGGAGGCCAACTTAAGATTCGATATGGCGTTGTGGGAAACCTTAACCCCCCTTTTCTTAAGGATTTCAATGTCCTTCTGGGTGAGGGCCACGCAGTGGGCGGCGATTGTGTCATCCCTCAAAACGCCCAGGGAATCCAGGTATTCCACTACTCCACCCTTAAGGGAAAGGTTAAAGGCCCGCCCAATCTTTTCCGTTTCATCCCCTGTCTCGGCTATGTGAATGTGCTGCATAACGGGAGCGTCTGGCGAACCATACTTTTCGTTGAGTTCATCGGTGACCGCCCTCAACTCCCTCATATACTCCGGGTCCACCGTGTAGGCGGCGTGGGGGTCCACACTCACCCGGATAAGGCCATCTGCCGCGCCGTGCCACCCCTGAGCCAAGGCCCTCAAGGCTTTTATGTCCTCCTCCTTCCTCCAGGAGAAGCAGACGTGGCCGATTATGCCTCGGAGGCCAGCCTCGGCGAAGGCTTGGGCCTCGTTGCCCCCCTCGGCGTAGTGGTACATGGAGTTGACCGTTGTGGTCCCGCCCATGATGGACTCCACGGCCGTCAGGAGGGCGCCCACGTAGATATCGGGACCCGTGAGGTGCTTCTCCAGGGGCCAGATCCATTTTTCCAACCACTCCTGGAGGGGGAAGTCATCAGCATAACCCCGAAGTAGACTCATGGCCGCGTGCTGGTGGGTGTTCACGAGGCCTGGAATCACCACCTTCCCTCGAGCATCCATCCTCTCATAGCCCGGATATTTCCCCCGCAACTCTACACCCTTGCCCACGTCAACGACACGGTCATCTTCGATAACTATGACCCCGTCCCTAATAATCCCCCTTGGATCCATAGTAACAACGGCTCCACCATCGATGATGAAACCCATGAACCTGTCCTCCAGTTACATCTTCGATTTTGGGGAGGCAATGGCTTAAGAAGGTTTCCCTACATGCGCCCTTTCTAGGAAAGACTTTAATGGATAGAAGTTAGATACGCATTGAGACTAATCATAACGCCCTCAAGGCTTTTCCAGGTAGGATTTGACTTCCTTTGGGTTAAACTCTTCTGAGTCTAGGACGTTTTTGATGAAATTGAAGATTTTTCTTCTTTTTTCGTTTTCCATTTCGGGGTAGTAGAGGGGGTGGGCCACCACAAGGCCCCGAAAGGCGTAGAAGGGGGCTATGACCCTTAGGATTTCTTCGTCCCCCGTTCTGTCTAGGTACCTGCGGTAAAAGGTTTCAGTGAGTTCCTTGAAGGGTTGGATGTAGTCTCCGAACTGCCAGATGCTCACAAACAGATAATTGATGGTTAGGGTGGACACGTCGTCGGCGGGTTCCCCAAACTCTTCTCGGGCTAGGTCAAGGGCCATCATGGAATCGTCATCCCTAAAACGTATGTTTCCAAAGGGATGGTAATCCCCGTGGATGCGGGAAAGCCGATGGGTGAGATACTTTATTCTGTTACGCCAGATTACAGCCCTTTTTTCTATCTCCGTTATCTCCTCCCCTGAGGTGAAATTTAGGGTTCTCGGGTCGGGATAGGTGTCGACGACGCCCATGAGCATCTCCCCGTGGCCGATGAGGTCCCGGATATGCCTAAGGTACAAGAAATCGTTTCTCTTTTTAACGGCGTGCAGGTTTACAAGATAATCGGCGGCTATCCTACACCTCTTTATGTCCCTACCTGTTAGCGTTTTTCTTTTGGCTATCTCGAAAAGGTCTTCCACATAGGGCCTGCCCTCCGTCACCTCTTCCACCAAGTTAAAGAACTCCACGGAATCGCCAACCGAGACCATGCTTCCACCTTTGGTTACGCATGCTACGTCAATGGAGCGGCAGCATGTTCCCTTAGGCGCGGCATTAAAGAGATGATGCTGAAGAAGCAGGACGGATGCCCGGTCACCCAGGTAATCGTGGCCCCACCCCGTGTCTCCGCGTACCACCCTCATCACAAGGCGCTTTTCCTCTCCTCCAGCCAAAAATTTTAGGAGGAAACCCGCGTTATGGAAGCCCTCACCAAGCTTATCGAGGCCCAAAAGCCTTACAGGCTCCTGGTACAGACCCTTAAGGTATCCCTCCAACTTGAGATCGTCAATGAAGAGTTTTGAGGTCCCGACACTAATCATCAATGTTGACCCACAACTCCAATCTTTGTTATACCCCTTGCCATAATTCTCATAAGTATCTTGACTTTAAAGGTTTTATAAAGGGCCTAACGGATGGCAGGCAACCAGAACCTTTATTGTTGCTGTTCAAGTCGCGATGAAGAATGGTTAAAGATAAAATAAGAGTCAACACTGTTTTTGCCGTTTACCGCAAGATTTATAAATATTCGACATAATAAGAGGTTTCCGAGGGTGTTCATATGAGGAAAAGTGTACTAGTTGTAGGCATAATATTAGCACTATTGGCATCAGCGATTCCGATTCCGGCATCAGCACAAGTGACTGTGCCGCAAGGACCTTGGGTGGACGAAGTCGTTTTCTCAATTGAGACGGATCAAGCAAAAGCCGTTGACATGTTAGAAAAGGGAGAGATGCAGGCATACTACTGGGCGATTAGCGACGCTACGTTGTTTAAGAAGGTTAAGGCCTCACCAAACCTTTGGTATGCCCTTTCCTATGGAAGCTACAACGAATTAACATTCAACCCAGTAGGCCCAACATTTCCGGCAACCGGCGAACTCAACCCATTCTCCGTTCCAAAAATCAGAGAAGCCATGAATTACATGGTGGATAGAAAGTATATATCCGAAGAACTATGTGGCGGCCTTGCCGTTCCAAGATATACCGCGGTAACCCCGTCATTCCCAGATTATGCTAGGCTAATAGACACGGCTAGAAAAATCGAGGTCGCATACAGCTACAGTTTCGATAAAGGAAAAACGATTATAACGGAAGAAATGAAAAAGCTTGGAGCGGAACTGAAAGACGGTAAATGGAATTACAAGGGAAAACCAGTTACAATAAAGTTCCTCATAAGAACTGAGGATGAAAGAAAAGCTATGGGAGACTACATATCTACACAACTTGAGAAAATCGGTTTCACAGTAGAAAGAATGTACAAAACTAGTGCAGAGGCTTCCCCGCTTTGGTCAACAGGAGACCCGGCAGAAGGAAAGTGGTCTATTTACACTGGAGGTTGGGTAACAACTGTAATCTCTAGAGATCAATCGGGTAACTTTGACTACTTCTATACGCCTAGAGGTTTGCCACGACCACTATGGCAGGCTTACAAGCCGGATCCAGAATTCGATTACATAGCAGAAACTTTGGCTAAGAGCGAATACGCGACGATGGAAGAAAGAAATCAATTGATGGCTAAAGCACTTGAATTATCAATGAAGGATTCCGTAAGAGTATGGCTTGTCAACCGCGTGTCACCATGGGCGGCTAGAAAAGATGTGGAAGTAACCTGTGATTTAGCTGGCGGAATGTATGGAGCCAAAACGTGGCCCTACACGATTAGGTTCAAAGACAAAGTCGGAGGAACCGTCAAGATAGCCTCCTCAAATCTATTGGTAGAGCCATGGAATCCTGTTGGAGGTAGCAACTGGATCTTCGATCAAATGATCATCCGTGCTACGCACGATCTAGCCTATATAGCAGATCCTTACACAGGTCTGCTCTGGCCTGAACGCACAAAGAAAGCCGAAGTCTATATAGAACGCGGACTACCAGTTACCAAAACCTTAGATTGGGTAAGTCTCAAATCCGTCGATGAAATAGCGGTGCCCACAGACGCTTGGTATGGCTGGAACGCTACGGGAAAAAAGATAACAACGACTCCATCTGGAACAAAGGCTAAGGCAAAAATAGTCACCTACTATGAGGATGGTTTCTTTGACACAAAGTATCACGATGGAACCAAGATGTCACTGGCGGATTTCGTATTCAACTTCATAATGGCATTTGACAGAGCAGACCCCGCAAGCCCAGTGTATGACGAAGCCTATGTTCCAGAATTCAAAACGTTCAGGGCAGTATTCAAAGGGTTCAAGATAATAAGTGAAAAACCGTTGGTAACCGAATACTACACAGACATAACAACCCCTGACGCTGAATGGATGGCGGCTGACGGCACCGGCCTGTTCGCGTTCGGTGCTCCCACCCCGGTCTATCCAGTCCTCGATTTTGGGCAGTCGCCATGGCACATGGTAGCTCTTGGATGGAAGGCTGAAGCGGAGAAAAAAATTGCATTTACTTCAGCTAAAGCTAAAAAGCTAGCGGTTGAGCAGACGAGCTATATAGCTGGACCAACTCTACCGATACTGAAGGGAACGTTAGATGAAGCTTTAGCTACAGGGTTCAGGCCATACGAAGAAGTGTTAGGGAAGTACGTTTCAGTAGACGAGGCTAAGGCCAAATACGCAGCGTTGAAGACATGGTACGAAGCCAAGGGGCACCTATGGATTGGAAATGGGCCATTTTACGTTGACAGAGTTGACACAACCGCTAAGATAGTGGTAATAAAAGCATTCAGAGAGCATCCAGACAAAGCCGATAAATGGGCCGGGTTTGCAGAACCAAAAATCCCAGTGGTAAGTGTAACAGGGCCTTCAACAATCGTGCAAGGAATGGCAGCCGATTTCGTGGTTAAATTAACTTTCAAAGGTCAACCATACGAAACTAAGGATATGGACTTTGTAAAGTACCTGATCGTAGGTCCTGCCGGAGACGTTGGTGCTATAGGTGCTGCTACGCCTGTAAAGGATGGGGAATGGAAGATTACCCTTTCGGCCGCAGATACCTCAATTCTTACGGCGGGTTCAAACAAAATTGAAATCGTTGCTTCCTCTAAACGTGTGAGCATTCCATCCTTCGCTGATACCCTATTTACATCGGTACCCTTCAAAGACTATCTTAGCGGAGAGCTCAGTAAACTCAGAGCAGAGTTACAAACACCAATATCAACGCTTCAAACTTCAACAACCGCATTGCAAAAGCAAGCAAGTGATCTACAAGCATCAGTATCGACATTAAGCAACATAGCTACCATATCACTGGTTTTGGCAGTGGTAGCTATAGTAATTGCAGTGATACCAATGGTTAGAAAGAAATAGAGTTTCCCTCCCTCCCCCTCTTTTTTTAATGACCATTAGTAAATTCTGTGAGAGGAACCAACCCTTAAGCTACCGCAGTAGAGGCATACGTTTTTATATAAGCGTGTGCCAGATTAATCGACGTCAAAGTCGAAAGTCGGGAGGAAATTCGGGCTCTTTTACAGAAAGTTTTTTAACTCTGATAAAAGAATGGTAGAGACTGGATTGATATGTCACGCGAAGTATTCAGATTAGTGAAGTATTCAGCTAAGAGGGGCATAGCCCTTTCCATCGTGGTAATTCTCGCTGTTTACGCCACCATAATTATTGCGAACATGGGCGGATTTGTGGACGAAATCATAAAAAACGAAGTCCTTATGGGGATAAGTTTAAGCGTGAGAGAAAACCCCGCGTATCAACGTCTTACTCCAAGCGAAATGAGGGAGTTAATAAATGAGTTGTATGAAAAAGAGATAGAGCGTTTGGGTTTAGATAAACCGTTCATATACAGAAGCTTTGGATACTTAAAGGATGCCTTAACACTAGATTTGGGTAGGGCTCTTTATTTAAGCAGTGATAGCGGGTCTAGGACTGTCAGATACATAATTTTGGAAAGGCTACCTGCCACCATGCTGCTATTTACAACCACAAACCTTATTCTTTTCTCTCTATCCCTATTTGCAGGTCTTTACCTTTCTAGACATTATCAGAGTAAACTTGATAAAGTGATCGTTACTCTTTCTCCACTTTCATCGATACCTGGATGGTTCTATGGGATATTCCTCATATTAATATTCGCTTCTCTGCTTCGCATACTCCCTTACGGCGGCCTTGTGGACGCTCCTCCTCCACCAACTCCTTTAGGTTATGCGCTGAGCGTAATGAAACACATGATATTACCTGTGACTTCTTGGTTAATAGCCTATTCCTTCATACAAATCTACGTGAGAAGAACGTTCTTTCTAATGTTTTCAAGTGAAGATTATGTGGAGATGGCTAAAGCCAAGGGCCTTCCGCCGAGATTAATAGAGAGAAGATATGTCCTTAGGCCAACTCTTCCCCCAATAATAACCGACTTTGCTCTGATGTTGATAGGTTCTTGGATGGGTGCAATAATAACTGAGAGAGTATTCGGTTGGCCGGGAATCGGGTCTCTTTTTTATCGAGCGGTAGGTTTGTTCGATTCACCCGTCATAATAGGCGAAATCGTGATCTATGCCTATTTACTTGCAATAACCGTCTTTGTTTTAGATGTTGTATACGCTGTAGTGGATCCGCGAATAAGGATTGGGGGGATGTGACTTTATGACACAACGATGGAAAGCTGTACTTAAAGAACTTGCAACGTACAAGTCAGCTTTGTTGGGAATGGGAATTCTCACGCTCTTGATCGCAATTTCAATTTATGCCGTGGCTACAGTCCCCTACGAAGAAGCAATTAACCTTTGGAGGGCAGGAGGAGGTGCTTGGCTAGATGCTCCCAGAAATGCTCAACCAAATTGGGTCACTTATTTTTCTTCTAAGAAATTACCTGAAACAACAATCTTAGATACACAGAAAGGTGGAGTAGGGATAGCAAAGGTCATTGTGTCTGGAGAATATGTGGGTATAGTTAGAATAGAATTTTCGTTCAATTACGATTATGACGATTTCCCTAGCGAAATAAATTTATTTTTTAACGCCGAGTACAACTATTCCCCACCTCATGTTGCGGCTTATTGGACAAAACCGGATGGTCAACAAATTAAGTTAAAAGATTTAAGACTCGAAAGAGCCGGAAGATACTATATTTCCATAGATGACAAATTATCAAAGGAGTTACGGGAATACTTAAGCGGCAGGATCGGGAAAGAAATAGGGTATGAGATTCCGCCCGAAGTCGCTTTGTTCGCAACCGAAGATGAGAGCATATTGAAACCTGAAACGGCTAAACCTTTGAAGGGCAGATACAAAATGATAATCGAGGGCACGTTGTTTGAAAGGGATTCCAACGTCGATGCCAAACTTGTAGTATATGGAAAAGTTTACGGAATTGCTGGCACAGACCATTTGAGAAGAGATTTGAGGATTGCCCTCCTATGGGGGGCGCCCATTGCCATATCATTTGGAATCGCAGCGTCAGTGTCCATTACAGTGCTACAGATGGTTATTGCAGCTGTGAGCGCTTGGTACGGAAGATGGGCGGATTCCTTACTGCAGAAAGCCACAGAATTCAACATGATACTCCCCTTTCTCCCAATTCTAATGATGATTGCAGTCTTCTATAAGATCAGCATATGGATCCTTTTGATTATTGTAATAGCTTTGAGCATCTTTGGTTCAGGAGTTAAAACCTATAGGGCTATGTTTCTGCAAATAAAGGAACTCCCATACATCGAAGCTGCTCAAGCCTATGGAGCAAGTAGTCTTAGAATAATCTTTCGTTACATGATCCCAAAGGTACTTCCCACGATCATACCATCCCTTGTGCTTTCCGTTTCAGGCTTTGTATTCCTTGAAGCAGCCCTCGCCATACTAGGCTTGGGAGACCCGGTTATGCCCACTTGGGGGAAGGTTATCGATGATGCATATAACGGAGGCGCCCTCTATAAGGGATATTACTACTGGGTCCTTGAACCATCCTTACTCTTAGTAATTACAGCCTTAGGTTTTGCACTATTAGGTTTTGCTCTAGACAAGATATTCAATCCCAGATTGAGAGAGATATAGATGCGCTCGGTGTTGCTAGAAGTTAAAGATCTCCGCATGTATTTCAGTACGAGAAAAGGCCCGGTTAAAGCAGTCGATGAAATTTCATTTAAAATTAATCGCGGAGAGACTTTAGCATTAATTGGAGAGTCTGGTTGTGGTAAGAGTTCCCTTGCTAAAGCCATTCTTCGTCTTTTGCCAAGAAACATAGATGCTTACAAGGGTCACGTCTATCTTAACGGTGAAGACCTAATGGAATTAGATGAAA
>Ga0315306_10000933_pt1 | contig 14024 bp, 16 predicted proteins | sample TDP1_MG_FD_203803 | JGI IMG/M metagenome (GOLD analysis project Ga0315306, IMG submission 203803) | Freshwater sediment microbial communities from Lake Towuti, South Sulawesi, Indonesia - TDP1 | ecosystem: Environmental > Aquatic > Freshwater > Lake > Sediment | place: Indonesia: South Sulawesi... | reverse complement strand
TCTTCATCTATCATATTTATGAGTTGTTTTTCATGTTTATCTTCATCTTTCACAACACTTTTTGCATCCGGCACAAACCTGGAAATCTTTCCGTATGTTACTTGGGCTTGTTCTTCTCCCCTCTCCATTAGCTTTATTCCAAAGGTTAGCCCGAATATTCTGGAAATTAAAAAGTACTTCCAAATCTTCAACTTATCTGGCTTTACATTCTCTTGGGTGTATTTTTTCCAGAAATTATAATGGTTCAGTTCATCACTTGAGATACGTTCTAGAATGTTTCTATTATGAGGATCTTTTGTTGATTGGGATAGTTTCTCATAGATAAAATGTTCCGTGATCTCATTCCTTTGAGCAGTTAAGATGATGTTTTTTGTTTCTTCATCTAACATTTTAGCCTTCATTAAATGGTTATTTAATGCCTATATAAACGCGTGCGAATTGCTTGCGTTAGAAGCTGTCTGACCCTGCCAAAAGAGGCAAGGAATCTGCTCTGTTGATGTCCAGTTTTGTATACCCTCTAGATGAACGCGAAAATGAGGGGATGGAATTTTGGGCTATCTTCAATAGGTTATTTTCTCTTTTTTTCTAGCAGATTTTCAAAGGCTTCCTCGTGTTCTATTTCTTCTGCCAGTATATGCTGTATTAGGTGGAAGGTTCTTACGTCCTTTTGATAGCAAGCAGACACCTTCAAGAGAAGCTTATTGTATACGTCGATTGCGCATCCCTCTGCCTCTGCAACAGCGGTGAGTACACCTTCAAGGTCTCTTTCGTTCTTTGGGAATACAACTTTCTTGCAGGTTGCTATTTTCTGTAAATCTTCAAGGTCTCTTTCGGGTTCTCCGCCCAATTCGAAGATTCTGTCAGCCAGTTCTGACATGTGCTCAAACTCGTCTTTTGCGATTTTCTCCAGTTCGCTGGCCACTGTTGGGTAATCTGGTCCCTCAATGAAGTCTGCTGCCCATGTGTAGTAGAAGAAAGCTATCCATTCGTCGGCGTAGGCGCTATTCAGGTCTTTCAGCAATTCCTTTATGTCAACTTTCACTATTTCTCTTCCTTTCTTTCCCATAACAAACACCTGCACCTAATTCTAGTTGGTATGAATAAAAAACTTTCGAATTCGCTGAATCATACTACTTCAATGTTTCTTTGAGCCTTTTGTTTACTTCATCCCAGTTGACGATGTTCCAGAAGGCGTCAACAAATTTTGCTCTTTCATTCTTGTAATCAATGTAGTACGCATGCTCAAAGACATCAAGAACCATTAGAATCCTAAACATAGGATAAACGTTAGTGTTGTGCTTTTCTATCTGCATTATTATCGGTCTATTGGTTTGCCTGCAGAAAGACAGTGCTGCCCAACCAGAGCCTTCCACACTTATAGCAGCTTGAGAGAACTCCTTCTTGAACCTTTCAAAACTCCCAAACTCCTTCTCGATAGCATCACCTAAAACTCCGCTTGGCTTCCCGCCACCTTTGCCTGCTGGTGCTAAATTGCCCCAAAACAGCGAATGGAGTAGGTGCCCTCCTATGTTGAATGATAGTTCTTTCAATGTGGATTTAACATCTATATCAGAGCCTTCTTTTCGCGCTTTATCCAGCCTCTGAAATATTGCATTTGCGCCATTAACGTATGCTTGATGATGCTTGCTGTGATGGATCCTTAATTGTTCCTCCGACATATATGGCTGTAAATCCTTGTATTCATACAGCAGTTTTGGTAAAACGTAAAAATTGCTTGTTTCCATATTTATCACGCCCCAACTATTGGCTTATAGACCGATAATATTTATCGTTTTTGGGGAAACCGAAGGAGCGCGCATGTTAGCACCCTGATTTATTCTCTCGAACCTACATTTAGTTTTTAAGTTTCTTCCTCCAGAGGTTGTTTCAGAGAGGGTTGAAATGGAAAATAATGGTCTTTCATGGAAGATTGGTGGTGAAGCAGGCTACGGGATAATGACCACCGGATTCATCTTTGCGAAGGTTTGTTCCAGGGCAGGTTTGCACGTCTTCGACCACACCGAATATCCTTCGCTCATAAGGGGAGGACACAACACCTATCAGGTCAGAGCCGAAGTTGAGGAAGTTTACTCTCACGTAAAGCATGTGGACTTGCTTGTGGCTCTGAACAAGGAAACCATTGACAAACATAAGGAAGAGTTGGCACCTGGGGGCGGAATAATCTATGACAGAGATAAAATTCCTTTGAGCAAAGAGGATCTGGGAAGAGACGACGTTAAACTCTACCCTGTTCCATTACTTAAACTCGCTGAAGAGTCCGGCGGAAGAGAGATAATGGTAAACTCTGTTGCCTTAGGCGCCTCAGTTGCACTCATCGACTTTGACTTTGAAATGCTTTCAAACGTCATAGAAGATATCTATCGAGGAAAGGCGAGGGAAACCATCGAATTCAACATTAGAGCCGCGAGACTAGGCTACGACTACGTGAAAAACAAGGGCATGGAGAAGGATTTCGGGCGTAAATTGCCGAAGGTTGGTGGAAAGAAGCGGATGCTACTCACGGGCAACGATGCGCTCTGCATTGGTGCAATAAAGGCTGGTTGCAAATTTTACGCTGCTTATCCTATGACTCCATCATCTTCAATACTCCACACCATGGCTTCTCAAGAAAGGAATTTCAGTCTAGTCGTGAAGCACCCTGAGGACGAGATTGCTGCCATAAACATGGTCATTGGGACTGGTTTTGCCGGGGTAAGAGCCATGACCGCCACTTCTGGAGGAGGATTCTCCCTTATGTCTGAAGCCCTCGGCCTTGCTGCAATGACCGAAACTCCCATAGTGGTCGCAGTATGTCAGCGACCTGGGCCAAGCACTGGACTTCCAACCCGCACAGAGCAAGGAGACCTGAAGTTCGTGCTCCACGCTTCTCAGGGAGAATTCCCAAGGTTTGTAATCGCTCCCGGAGACGTTGAAGAATGCTTTTACAAAACTATCGAAGCCTTCAATCTTGCAGAAAGGTATCAATGCCCAGTGATCCTTATTCTGGACAAATACCTTTCAGAAAGCCACAAGACCACCGAGCAATTTGACGTGAACGGAATCAAGATAGACAGGGGACTGCTGTTAAGCGACGAAGAGTTAGAAAAAATTAGGGAGTTTAAAAGGTACGAATTCACTGAAACAGGAATCTCTCCGAGGGCCGTTCCCTCTCAAAAAGGAGGCATATTTACAGCAAACGGAAACGAACATGATGAAACAGGAGATTTAAGCGAAGACAAAACCATCAGAACTAAAATGATGGACAAAAGGTTTAAGAAATTTGAGCAGGCAGAAAAAGAGATACCAGAGCCCAAACTTTTTGGTCCCAAAGACGCAGACATGACAATAATAGCTTGGGGTTCCACAAAGGGACCCGTAAAAGAGGCTATGAAACTCCTTAACCGCGATGGAATAAAAGCAAATTTCCTCCAGATAATATACATCAACCCATTCCCAACCAGCACCGTATCAAAAATTATTGAGACTTCAAAGAGAACAGTGATTGTGGAAAATAACAAAACAGCACAACTGGCCAGTTTGATAAGGGAGAAAACTGGAAAGGAAATTAAGCATAGGATTCTGAAGTATGATGGAAGACAATTCTTTCCAACTGAGATCTATCAGAGGATAAAGGAGGTTTTGTAAAATGGTTGAATTAGCCGACTTAAAAACCGTAGGGCAACCTAATTGGTGTCCTGGCTGTGGAAATTTTCCCATCTGGCATGCTCTGAAGATGGCTATCGTTGAATTGAATCTTGAGCCACATAATGTTGTCATTTTTTCCGGAATTGGATGCTCTTCCAAGATGCCTCACTGGATTAACACCTATGGGTTTCATGGGCTTCACGGGAGACCCTTGCCCATCGCAACTGGAGCAAGACTAGCTAACAATAGTTTAACCGTAATCGTGGTCGGTGGAGATGGCGACGGATACGGAATAGGAGTTGGTCATTTCATACACGCCATGAGAAGAAACTTAGACATTACCTACATAGTCACCAACAACCAAGTCTACGGTTTAACAACGGGGCAGACATCCCCAACCAGCGACAAAGGATTTACCACAAAATCAACTCCAACGGGAGTGATCGAAATGCCGATAAACCCGATCGCCTTAGCCATCGCTTCTGGAGCAACCTACATTTCCAGAGGCTTCTCGAAAGAAATGAAACACCTTACAAAACTAATAGTGGATGGCGTGAGACATGAAGGATTCGCACTGGTAGATGTGTTGCAACCTTGCGTCACTTTCAATCGCAAAAACACCTACGAATGGTTTTCAGAGAGAGTTTACAAGCTGGAAGAAACGGACCATGACGTTACAGACAAACAAGCAGCGTTCATGAAGTCGTTGGAGTGGAACAACCGTATTCCCATAGGGCTTTTCTACAAGGAGATCAGACCAACATACGAAGATGAGTTGCCGCAAATAGCAGAGACGCCATTGGTTAAACAAAGAATTGAAGATATAGACATAAAATCTCTCATGGACGAATTCGTTTAACGGCCAATAAAACGGAAATCATTTTATGGCAAGCACATGCACTCTACATTTGTTCATGCTACTCCACATTTTGTTCCTATTCCTCTTACATTCGTGCATTTTATATTATTTTTTCTTTACATTTGAATATAAAAAGAGTAATAATCTTTATATGCGCTTGCATAAACGTAAAAGAGGTTGAGAGGGAGCAACTTGCCTGAAACCTTGGAAGAGATTATGAAGGAAAGCGGTTGCTGCGACATATGCGACGGATGTTTTGAGTGTGACTGCCCCAAAAACCTAGAGAATGGACCAAAACGGCTTCAGTTAGAAATGGCACAAGTGGACTATGACCTAAATCTGGCAAGTGGAGCCTAATTAGGCAAGGAAAAGGAAACGCCTAGGGTGCAAATCGACTTCGAATTGTGCACGCATCTGTCTAGTTTCTAGAACGCAATGTACTAAGAATTAGCATAAAATAAGAGTATACTTCTTCATTAATCGGTGCTTGAAGTGGAAATTGGGGTTAAGAGAAAAGTGTGTGTACTAAGTTTGAGAAGAGTCTCCCTCGGAATCGTCTTTTTCTTTTTAGTTCTTTTTTCTGTTTCATCCGCTTACGCTGACAGAGGACTGATCACCGTCTCCCCTGAGATTTCGGTATACGAGCCAGGGCAGAAAGCGATCGTAGCTTGGAATGGACAGGAGGAGATTCTGATACTTTCGACGGATGTAAACTCAAGCGGGGAAACTTTGGTTCTGGAGTTACTTCCGCTTCCTTCTGAACCAGAGGTCGAGCTCGCGAGTTTTCAATCCTTCGAGGAAATCCAGAGATTGATCTGGGAAGAGGGTTTAAACCTGTATCAAGGCAAAACCGATAATGAGATTCGATCTGGAAGCGTAGAAATTGTTTTTCACGAAGAGATAGGTGCTCACGATGTCACGGTTGTCTGGGCAACAAACGCCGATGAGCTAGTTAATTGGATCGAAAATTTTCTAGGAGCGAACAACGTTAATGCAACTGTTGCCCTAGGAGACTTCGAACCCATCGTGAAAGATTACATGGGGCGAGGTTTCCGCTATTACGTTTTAGACTTGATAACAGTTACCCCCAATGAAAGGAGCGTTGGCCCAATATTTTACCAGTTCAGCACAAACTTCCTGTACTATCCACTCGTGATTACAAGCCCGGTTCCAGGAGAAACGGAGATAACATTGTTCCTTCTAACAGAAGGAAAAGTGAATGACGAGGATTGCTATCCCCTGCGAAAGGCATACTACCAGTTTTGGGGAGCAGAAGGCTTCAAGCCTATAGAGTTTGTTCTTTCCAAAGGTGACCTATCCAAGATAGACCTTAGGATTGGAGAATTGTTCGAGGCAGGGGGTTGGCTGACCGTTTTGAAGTATGAAGGTAGCCTAAGCTGGTTCACAAGAGATTTAATGATCACCGAGGAAGCTCTCAGTCCAGCTACCACAGTGGAAGCTACCTCAGTGGACATTGAAATAATTCTGCCCTCCACGCTGATCGCTGTTTGCATCCTTCTCGGCGCAGCTTGCACGTTAGCCGGTGTTATCTTCACGTTTATGATAATGCGCTCAAAGAAAGAGGCGACCAAAAGTAGTTGACGTAGGCGTGTGTGTAAGCATTGTTTTTGTTTGTTCCAAAAAATGGACATATAAGCCTAGTTTCCAATAGCATATTACTGGTGCACTTGCTGTTGCCTGTCGAGGACGAGACTAGACTGGAATTTGAACTTCGCGGGAAGGCTTGGAAAGTTTATTGGCTTCTTTTGAAACAGGGCTCCCCCATGAGCGTTAGAGAGGTTCAAAGAGCCTTACGTTTCAGCAGTCCAAGCGTGGCGCAGCATCACCTTGAACGCCTATGCGATTTAGGTTTGGTTCAAAAGCAAACCACTGGCGGGTGCTATGTTTTAGTCAGCAATGTTAAGGTTGGAGTACTTCGCCACTTTGTGAAGTTCGGGAGGCTTCTGTTTCCGAGGTACTTCTTCTACGCGGTTTTTTCCACAACCCTATACGTACTCTACCTTGCAATCTTTATGCAAGGCTTCAGCCGAGAAAGCCTCTTCATAGCGCTTTTTGGTGCGGTTGTTTCCACAATTTTTTGGTATGAAGCCATCAGGGTATGGTTGTTAAAGCCTGTCTAGTTTCTAGAACAAAATGTACCAAAAATTAGCATAAAATAAGAGTGTATGCTTCTCTCATTAACAGGTGTTTGAAGTGCAGACTGAAGTTAAGAGGAAAACAGCAGCCTATGGAGTTGCGGCAGTTTTTTTGGCACTATTGTTGAGCGCAGTTTGCTACAATTTCGCTGTAGTTAATGAGCCTCATTTACCCCAACAGCCTTTCTTGGAAAGATTCTCTTCTTATGAGGATTTAGTAAGCTTTCTAGAAGCAAGTTTCAAAACTGAGCCGCACTATGCATATTTTAACAGCCCATGGAGAGTCGCTTGGCAGATTCCGCCAACAATAATGCCCACGGACGTGGTAATAATGGCGCAAACAGTAAATGTTGTCACGGACAAAGTTGGCACGGTTCCTTTTGCGGTTACAGATCTCCCTCTCCCGGATTATTCGCAAACAAATATTCAGGTGGCAGGTGTAGATGAAGCAGACATCGTGAAGACCGATGGCACGTACTTGTACGTCGTTTCAAACAATAGCCTGTTCATCTTGAAGGCTTATCCTCCAAAAGCAGCAGAAATTCTCTCCATAATTGGCTTCAACGGAACTCTGGAAGAAATCTTTCTGAAGAGGAATAAACTGGTGATTTTGGGAAGCTCAGCCACTTACCCCTATGAATCATATTACAAGATGCCTACAATTATCAATGATAAGACGTTTGTCAATGTCTACGATGTCTCAAACAGAAGTAACCCGGTACTTACAAGGAATTTCTCAGTTAGTGGCAACTATTTTGATTCTAGGATGATAAATGAGTATATCTATCTTGTTGTAAGCCAGTCAGCCTATTTGATTTATGACACCTTGGTTCTTCCAAAAATCTACTCTAGAGAAGGCGTTGAGGAAATAGGAGCCTCCGAAATCTATTATGCCAACGTTTCCGACTACTCCTACGCCTTTACGACAGTGGCTGCGATAAACATTCAGGATGATGCACAGAAGCCGACCCATGAGACGTTCTTACTCGGAGCAACAAGCTGCATGTACGTGTCTTTAAACAACATCTACATAACCTTCTGGAGACAAAGCGGAATGACGCTACTATATAGAATACGCATAGAAGATGAAGTAATAAAAAGTGAAGCAAGCGGTGAAGTACCTGGTAGCGTTCTGAACCAGTTTTCCATGGATGAATATAAAGGCTATTTCCGATTGGCAATTACCGCTTGGACTGATGGGACGTCTCAGAACAAAGTGTATGTGCTAGACATGAACTTAGCCGCAGTTGGGAAGTTGGAAAACATCGCCCCAGGAGAGACGATCTACTCTGTTAGGTTCATGGGTGATAGAGGCTACGTGGTAACTTTCAGGCAAGTTGATCCCTTCTTTGCAATAGACCTCCAAGATCCCTACAGCCCCAAAGTGCTTGGTGTCTTAAAGATCCCTGGATACTCAAGTTATCTGCATCCCTACGATGAAAATCACATTATAGGCATTGGTAAAGACGGAAGCTTCGTGAAGATATCGCTGTTTGATGTTAGCAACGTTACGGACCAAAAGGAAATAGGTAATTACACAGTAATCGGCGAGTGGTCTGACTCTCTTGTTTTAAGTGATCATAAGGCGTTGCTTTTCAATAGCTCAAAGAATCTTCTCGTGATGCCTATAACCACATCCGATTACAATGTTTCGAAAGGCACTTACGTTTACTGGCAAGGCGCCTACGTCTTCAACATAACCTTAGAAGGAATTGTTCTTAGAGGGCAGATTACACATGCAGAGAATGCTGGTGACCTTGATTATTACCAATCCGCATGCCATGTGAAGAGGGCACTCTACATGGGCGATGTTCTCTACACAATCTCTGACAAGAAAGTTATGATGCACAACCTAGAGACACTGGATGAAATCAACCAAATAGAATTCTGAAGCCGCGGATGCGCGTATGCCGTCTTGACGTGATGTGCGCGTTTTATCTGCCCGTTTTTTCTCCCAAACCCTTTCTCCATCTGTGAATCAGCAAAGTTTCGTCGATCTTGATGAGTTCTTTGATGTATTTCGCGTAAAGTTCAGGCTTTAATAATTTTTCTAACTCATCGTCAAGGTTTGTGGGGCGGATAATCGCTATCCAGCCTCTGCCGTAGGGTTCTCGATTTATGAGATTTGGTTCGGAGAATAATGCTTTATTAAAGCTTAGAACCTCTCCGGAAAGGGGACTTAATATTTCGGCAACACATTTTACTGTTTCTATTTCGCAAATTGTTTCCATCCGTTTAACGTGGACGCCCTCATTTCCTGCGTAGAAAAATGTAACTTCCCTTAGCGCTTTTTGACCATACTCTGTGACGCCGATTTTGGCATGAGTATTTTCTATCAAGGTCCACTCGTGTTCTTTGATGTAATAGTAATTTTCTGGAATATCATATATATCAACTTTCATTATCCAACCTTCTAGGCGTAAATCTCAGTGACCCAGCTAGCGTCGCCTTATTTTCTTTGCAACAATCTCCGCGGCTGTGGTGACGGGCTCCAAAGTCTCGCATACAGGAGGGGCATAACTGGTATCTGCCGCTGAAAGCTCTAAGGCAGTCATTTCCTTTTGTATCGCAACCGAGAGCATGTTGATTCTCTGCGCCACGTCTTCTCCACCAACTATCTGAGCGCCCATGACTCTTCCCAAAATCGGCTCAGCAATAATTTTCACTTTAATTTCTTTTCCACCGGGAAAATATGGTGCCCGCGTTTTTCCCGTAATGCTCGCACTGACTGTTTGAAAACCGACTTTGCCAGCTTGATACTCTGATAGACCAGCTGCACCAAGCTCAAAGTCGAAGATTCTTGTAACTCCACTGCAAATAACGCGTGGATTGGCGGCGTATCCGCCTGCGGCGTTTATTCCAGCCGTCGTCCCCTGCCTAACTGCGTTGGTTCCAAGTTGGTAAAGGCATGGCAGTCCTGTGATGATGCTTTGAGATTCAACACAGTCTCCCGCTGCAAATATGCCGGAGACGCTGGTTTCCATTCTGGGGTTCACTCTGATAGCTCTTGTTACCCCTAGTTCCACTTCTATTCCTCTCACTAAATCTATTCTAGGTCTAATGCCTGTCGCCATCACAACAATGTCTGCTTTTATTTCTTCGCCGCCTACACTTACGCCTTCAACCTTATCTCTTCCCAGAATTGCATCTATCCGCCTACCTACCAACACATTAACACCATATTCTTCCATCTTCTTCTGGGCATAATCAGCCATATCTTCGTCGAATAACGCAGGAAGGATATATGGCGCCACTTCAACTATTGTGGTTTTAATTTTATTCGCCACGAAAGCGTGTGCCATTTCTAAACCAATGAACCCAGCACCTATAACAACAGCGCTCTCAGCCGTCTTCATTGCCTGTTGAATTGCCTTTCCGTCATCAATGGTTCTCACCGCAAACACTCTTGGAAGGTTGCGACCTTCTATCGGTATAACAAAGGGGTCAGCGCCGGCGGCGAGAATCAAAGAATCATATTTTAGTGCTTCAAAGTTTTTTTCCTTGTCTTCAACTAGAACAACTTTTTCATCCGGGTTTATGGACCTAGCCTTAGTTTCAAGGCGTAGGTCGAACTTCATCATTTTATAATGGGATGGAGGAAAGACAAGGAGGTCATCGAAATTCGGTATTTCACCCGCCAGTACATAGGGTATACCGCAGCGAGAGTAGGCTGGATAATGTTCCTTATCTACCAAGGTTATTTCAGCATTCAGATCGGTTTTGCGGGCTGCGTTGGCTGCATGAACACCAGCAGCATTAGCACCAACAATCACTATTTTCCTGGCCACGTGAGCACACATCTTAGCTTTTTCACTCCTCAACAGACATTTCTAATTTTAAAACAGAAACTTCCACAAACAGTTGCTTACCTCACGTATGCGAATTGTTTTGGAGGCTAATAATTTTTGCTTATTTCACTTTAGAATAGTTTACTTAACTATTCAAGCCTTTAAAGAGAAACATCCAATTTAGAAGAAAGCGAAAGAAGGGAAAAGTCGGGAGATATCCCCATTTTGTAGGCGTATACTTCAACTCCTTCCATAGCAGCGTTTCGAAGAGCCTTTCCAAACTCTGGATCGGTTTCGTCGCCCGGAGCAAACACATGAGCATCGGTTCTTTGAACCATAAATATCACACATGCCCGATAGCCTTCTTTTTCAGCCTTCGCCAAATCCGTCACGTGTCTCCTTCCCCTTTCAGTCTTGGCGTCGGGAAACACGGCTACGCCGTCTTTCACCAGCGTAGACGATTTTGCTTCCAGCAAGCATCTTTCGTGTTCGTTGGCTAAAAAAAGTCGAATCTAGTGTGCCCATAGCCATATTCTGGCTTTATTATGTTGTATTCTGAAAGTTCTTCTATGTCTCTGTTCTTTAAAGCCTCTAAAACCAGTTTGTTGGGCACCCGAGAATCAACAAACACCATCTGACCATTGTAGAAAACTCCAATCAAGTCATAACTGGTTTTTCTGTTTCCTCTCAAAACTTCTCTCAGAATAACTTCGGTTCCCGGAAACAAAAGTTCATGCATTCTTCCAGGGTTAGGCAAGAAACTTGGCAAAATCTTATTCTCGACTTTTACGAGGGCTGAGAAACGGTTCAGCCTCTACTGAAAAACGCCTCTAAGGGTTCTTCCTTCGATATTTATGAAGCTGACCAACGTCTGACTTTCCAGCTATCATAACTAATGGACATGAGTGCAGCCTTTGGTTCTCTGTTATCGATTTTCTATTCTTCTTCCACGGTTATGGCTTGGGTGGGACAGGAAGTTACGCAGGCCATGCAGAGGATGCAGTCATCTGCCCTGACAGGAACAGATTTCTGAGTGTCTGGATATTCAGGAAGGTCCTGAAGCTCGAAGACGTCAACAGGGCAAACTTCTACGCAGACGCCGTCGCCATTGCACTTGGTCCAGTCAACCGTAACCTTTACCATTTTGCCTAACCTCAGTTTAGTCCTTATTCAACGCATAAGGATTTTAATACTTTACGTTGCGTGTAGCCCTAGCGATATGAAGAGTTAACATTTTAGGCTAGCAACGCCACTCAGTAAGAGTGTGGTTGGCACGGAGGTTTGTGTTTGGGTGGTCAAATCAAAGCCCATCGGGAACTAGACTGCTTGGGTCTCTACTGTCCTGAGCCAGTTTTTAGAACAAGACAGGAAATTGACAGGCTGGCTGTTGGCCAAGTTTTAGAGGTGATTGCTGATGATCCAGCAGCTGAGGAAGACATAAAACGTTTAGTTAAAAGGCTTGGGCATCAACTCCTTGAGTTACGCAAGGAGGGAGATCGACTTCATTTTTTCATTAAGAAAGTGAAATAGAAGGGAACCTAGATGTTGAGAAAAGTGTATATGGACCATGTGGCTGGCATGCCCTTAGATCCCAGAGTCTTCGAAGCGATGAAGCCGTATTTTATTGAGAACTATGGAAATCCTTCATCTTCCCATTCCTTTGGGGCAAATGCTAGAAACGCCTTGACGGAGGCAAGAGAAAAAGTTGCTCGACTAATAGGAGCAGAGAAGCCTGAAGAGGTTATTTTTACTTCAGGGGGCACAGAATCCAACAATCTGGCAATAATGGGGGTTGCTTACCGGAACAAGGACAAAGGAAACCACATAATCACAGCCACCACCGAACACATGTCGGTGATAAACATCTGCAAACACCTTCAAAAACAGGGCTTCGAAATCACTTACGTGCCAGTGGACAAACAAGGTATGGTTAACCCTGAAAAACTCAAAGACGAGATAACCGACAAAACCATCCTCATATCTGTCATGTACGCAAACGGCGAAATCGGAACAATTCAACCAATAAGGGAAATAGGAAAAATAGCCCATGAGAACCAAACTTACTTTCACGTGGACGCCGTAGCCGCAGCAGGAAAGGTACCCATCAACGTTGAAGAGAAAAACATAGACCTCCTGTCAATTTCTTCTAACGACATATATGGACCAAAGGGCGTGGGAGCCCTATACATCAAAAGAGGAACAAAAATTCAACCAGTTATACAGGGCGGCGGTCAAGAAAGGGGACTGCGTTCAGGCACAGAAAACATACCCGGCATAGTCGGCATGGGCAAGGCAGCTAAAATCGCCCAAGAAGAAATGGTAACTGAAGGCAGACGGTTAACCCAGTTGCGGGACAAACTCATAAAAGGTGTTTTGGACACGATTGAACGTTCCTACCTGAATGGACATCCAACTAAAAGACTTCCCAACAACGCCAACCTCAGATTCAGTTATATAGAAGGAGAATCTCTCATCTTAAGTCTAGACATGCTTGGCATTCAGGTGTCTTCGGGTTCCGCATGCACTTCCAAAACTCTAGAACCCTCCCACGTATTGCTTGCCATAGGCTTAGCCCACGAAGAGGCCCATGGCTCTTTAGTCTTCACTTTGGGCAAGCAAAACTCGGAGGAAGATGTGGATTACATGCTGGAAGTGTTGCCGGGCGTGGTGAAGAGGCTGAGAGCAATGTCTCCCTTAACCCCAAAAGGAATGCTTAGGTGACTTGAATGTACAGCGAAAAAGTTATGGAACATTTCATGAACCCGCGAAACGTGGGCGAAATTCCAGACGCAGATGGCGTTGGAACTGTAGGCAATCCCGTTTGCGGCGACCTCATGACCGTATACATTAAGGTTAAAGACAATAGGTTAGTGGATGTTAAGTTCAAGACCTTTGGTTGCGGAGCAGCCATAGCCACAAGTAGCATGATCACTGAACTTGCAAAGGGAAAGACCATCGAAGAAGCTTTAAAGATCACTAGGGGCGATGTGGCTGACAGCCTAGGTGGTCTCCCTCCAGTCAAGATGCACTGTTCTAATCTAGCCGCAGACGCCTTACACGCGGCCATAGAAGATTATGTGAAGAAGAAAGAGGCATAGAAATGAAAACTTTCGTAAAATGCGAAATGTGTAATGCTGAAGTCCCTGCAGACAGATGCGTGTTTGCCACCCACAAAAAGGTTATTGATGGAAAGGAATACATCTTCTGCTGTCCGACTATGCAACGGAAATTCATTTTCAACCGAACGGCGATAGACCCAGAGGATTCAAAGAAAGGACAGAAGAAAAGTCGCAGAGTGCACACCGAATAGGAAACAGATGCGCGCGCTAAGAAGATTTCACTCTTCGTGATGTATTAGGTTTTTCTGCTCTAGTTTTCGGAAGTTCCATTACCGCCTGATGCACGTCCTCCTCTTTTCTGGCACCAGTGCACACAAGTTTCCCGCTTGAGAATATCAGGAAGACCGCCCTCGGACCATCCATTCGGTAGATCAGCCCGGGAAACTGCTCCGGCTCATAAACGACCTTTCCGCGCATGCCCCTCTCGGACTCATACGATTCTAAAAGATCGACGGAC
>Ga0315306_10000931_pt1 | contig 14037 bp, 18 predicted proteins | sample TDP1_MG_FD_203803 | JGI IMG/M metagenome (GOLD analysis project Ga0315306, IMG submission 203803) | Freshwater sediment microbial communities from Lake Towuti, South Sulawesi, Indonesia - TDP1 | ecosystem: Environmental > Aquatic > Freshwater > Lake > Sediment | place: Indonesia: South Sulawesi... | reverse complement strand
GAGCAGTCCCTCTCGGTCCTGGGCAACCTTTCCTATATAGCCCACCTTTAGGCCCAACCGGGCTAGGCCCGCGGCAGTGTTGGCAGCGGAGCCTCCGGGGCACTCCTCAAAGTCCATGACGAAGCGTTCCTCCCCCCCTTTGGCTATTCTGTCCACCCTATAGAGCCTATCCAGGTTTAGGGCGCCGAAACAAATAACATCCAACTTCATGGGGGAAACACGCTCAAGCCTACAAACTTCGAGGGCGTATATAACCCTAATGTACCCCAACCACCTTCAACTACGCCTTGTCCTCGATTTTTGAGGATAACTTTTTAATTTTTCTCCAAAATTTATGGCTTATTGGCATCATCCGCATGGCTTCTAGTTGCTTCAGACTGCCCTCTTTTATTATTTTTCCCGCTTCCGGGGTTGCCCTGTTCCACCAGGTTCTGGTGGGCTCGTATCCTCCCTCTTCGAAGGCCTTTTGGGTTGGTATGTAGCCAATGTAGCCGTTGGCGTATCCTATTACGAATGTGTTCTTCACCCCTGACTGGGCCTTTATCTCCCGGCCTATCTCCACGAACATTTCGCCTGGGACAGCCACCAGGGCTATGTCATTTATCCTGAAAACCTGCACTTCAAGGGGCACCTTCGTTCCCCTCGCCTTCTCTTCTTTAAGGAGGCTGAGGTTTCGCTCATAATACTCCAACATAGCTTTGTGCTGTGCAATTTTCTTGGGTTCGGCGTCCTTCTTTTTTAGTCCAGCCACCTTCTTTTGCGCGTCCCTAACGTAACGTTCTGCCTCCGCTATGGGTGGCTCCTTCATGGAAAGATGGTGGGTTACGCTGCTGGTTTGGATTTTTGCCTCGCCTGAGGTTTCCGTTTGCTCTAAAGTTTTTAGGGCTTCTCCGGCTATGATGGAGCCCAACCGCTCCGCGTCCCTGAAGGTTCCAGGGCAAGCATAACCCACACTGGAGAGGGGATTAATGTTCCCCGCCGCACCATTGGTAAACATGGAAGTAAAACTCAGCCCCTTTACCCTCTCAAGGACCCCATTAACGTAACCCGGGTAATCCGCGGATATCAAAAGGTTTTCTCCCCCAAGCACCACCGCGTGGCAGGGATAATTTATAACCGCCGCTCGGGGATTCCCTTCAACATCATCGATCCGTATCACACCCACCTCGCTATCAATGGGGTCCCCACGTTTCCTCCTATTAAAGCCTATCACAGCGTCCCCTTTACTCCCTCCTATCCTAGCCTCAGCCATTTTTTTCCAAGCCACGTAGGCCACGCCAACAAGGTACCTTTCCAAAACCTTCAGGTAGGCACTAATGTAGGGATCGTCTGGACCAGCCCTTATCCCTATGGTCTCAGGACCTGAGTGGGTGTGGGTCGCAGCCACCATCACGTCCCCTTGACCGACGCCGGTAATCCCCTGAATCGAAGCTCTAACCCCCTCAACCAGGTCCCTAGGCACCGCAAGAAGGTCGGCGACAATCAGAATTGCCGTCTTGCCCCTGTCACTTAACGCCAAGGCCTTGGCGTAAAGGGAATCGTGCACACCCTGAGAGGGCCCTATTCTGCCAGCAAAGCCCCCCAACGATATCCCCACAGGCGGGGTCACATCCACCCGGGCCACGCCAGCTTTTAAATAACCCATACCTTCACCAGGCTTGTTCCTATAGTTCTCATCTGGACTTCGATGAAGCCTCAGGAACTGTAGATTAAATCAATGATTATCTTTTTCCTTCCATCTCCTTGAGCATTTCGTGGGCCTTAAGGGTGTCGTTACCAATGACTAGGTGTTCACCGTGCCGCTTCAACCCTCCTGTGGAAAGGTAGGCAACGGGCACCCTTGTTCGAGCCTCCACGATCTCGTGGGGCAACGTCTCCTCATAACAAACCTTTCGCATATCTATTCCCCTCCAATAATCTTTATGACTCCTTTTATGATTGTCGGTGGTTAGAAAATTATGGGGAAGATTCTTTGTGTTTTCATGATCTGCCAGTGGGAATGGTGGGGGCCACTGTTTCCATCTCGGCTTCGGTGTACCTAAACTGCATCTCGTATAGGTGGCGGTAAAGGCCTCCCTTCTTCATCAGTTGGCGATGGTTTCCCTCTTCCACTGTTCTGCCCTGGTCTAGGACTAGGATGCGGTCGGCGTTCCTAACGGTGGAAAGCCGATGCGCAATCACGAAGGAGGTTCTCCCCTTCAGGATTTTCTTTAGGGCCCTCTGGATGAGGAGTTCCGTGTAGGCGTCCACACTGGAGGTAGCCTCATCCAGGATGAGGATACGGGGATTCGCCAACAGGGCACGGGCAAAGGAGACCAGCTGCCTCTGGCCCATGGAGAGCCTTCCTCCCCGCTCCCTGACATCGGTGTCGTAGCCCTCCGGTAGGGCCATTATGAAATCGTGGGCGCCCACCGCCTTGGCCGCTTCCACCACCTCCTCGTCACTGGCGTCGGGTCTCCCGTAGCGGATGTTTTCCCTAATGGTGCCCGAGAAGAGGAAGGGGTCCTGGAGGACTATGGCCATCTGGCTGCGCAGGGACTTCAATTTTACGTTCCGTAAGTCGTAGCCGTCCACGGTGACGCGGCCCTTCTGAGGATCGTAGAATCGGTAAATAAGGTTGACCAGAGTGGTTTTTCCAGCACCCGTAGGGCCTACCAGGGCTATGTTCTCCCTGGGTTTCACCTCAAGGTTAACGTTCTGGAGGACAGGGATTTCTGGACTATAGCCGAAGGTGAAATCCTCGAACTTGACTCCCCCCTCGATAGGGGGGAGGTCAACGGTCCCCTCGGCTTCCTTCACCTCCACCTCTGTGTCTAGGAGATCAACAATTCTTTCCGCCCCAGCCATGGCCGACTGAATATTATTATAGAACATGCCCAAGTCTTGGATGGGGAAGAAAAACCTGTTCAGGTACTGCATGAAGGCATATAGGACGCCCCAAGGCATGGCCAAGGGATTCGCCATGTAGGTTGACCCCCCGAACCAGAGCACGATGGCCAGACCGGCGGCGCCGAAGATTCCCACGGCCGGGAAAAAGAGGGACTGGAGCCTCGCCGCGGAGACATTTGCCTCAAGGTCCATCACATTGGCCCTGTCGAAGGCCCTCATGCTGGCCCTCTCCCTGGAGTAGGCTTGGACCTCCTTCATGCCGCTGATGCTCTCCTCTATTTGGGAGGTCACCCCAGAGATGGTCTTCCTGGTCCGCCGGTAGGCTTCCCTAGCCCTCTTTCCGAAGGCCCAGACAAAAAGGACCATGAAAGGAAGGATGGTAAAGGCGATCAGGGAGAGGTAAAGGTTCAGGTACAACATAAAGGCGATGATGCCAACCAGTGTAAGGATGTCCGTAAAAGCTGACACCACGCCCGCAGTTATTAGCTCCGTTAAGTTGTCAACGTCATTGGTAACCCTAGACATGATTCTACCCACTTCCCTCTTGTCATAGTAACTTAGGGAGAGATCCTGCAGGTGGGAGAACAGCTCCATCCTCAAGTCGTATTCGACTTTGCGTCCAATCAGGGTTGTTAAATAGGTCCGGCCGTAGCTTATGGGAAAGTTGGCCAAGTACACCAGCAAGAATAGGAAAACGATGAAGGTGAGGCCTTCAAGCCGTTCGTTGAGGGGTAGACTTGTGTTTAGGAGGTACATGTCGATGGCCACCTGGCTGATGTAGGGCGTCGCAAGGCTTGTACCGATGCCAGCAACCATGACCGCTAGGAGCAGCGCGGTTTTGAGTTTATGGGGTGCCAAATAGCGTAGGAGACGGGCGAAAAGGACCCTATCAGGAATCTTTCTTTTAGTCTCCTCTTCGTCGATGATCATTCGGGGGGGTGGACCCGCCATACGTTAGTCCCTCCTCTTTGGACCACCGGGGGCCTCTATTCCTGCCTGCTCCTGTAATTGTGTTTGATACAGACGGTAGTACAGACCCTTTCTAGCCATTAACTCCTCATGGGTGCCCTCTTCGACAATTTCTCCCTCGTCTAGGACGACGATCTTATCTGCATGCCTAACGGTGGAGAGGCGTTGAGTTATAATGAAGGTCGTGCGGTTTTCCAGCAGGTTTTCCAAAGCCCTCTGAATTTCATATTCGGTTTCGGTGTCCACATTAGATGTGGAGGCGTCAAATATTATGATTTTAGGGTTTGTTAAAAGGGCTCGGGCTATGGCCACCCGCTGCTTTTGCCCCCCTGAGAGGGTTATGCCCCTCTCCCCCACCTCTGTATCGTAACCCTTGGGCAAGGAGGAAATGAAATCATGGATCTTGGCAGCCTCGGCAGCCTTTACAATTTCCTCCATTGTCGCCCCTTCTTTGCCGTAGGCTATGTTCTCCTTTATGGTGGTGGAGAAGATGAAGGGCTCCTGATGGACGATGGCAATATTCCTTCTGAGGGAGGTGAGGGTCACATCCCGGATGTCTCGACCATCAATGGTGATCTTGCCGGATGTAACGTCATAAAATCTTGGGATTAAGTTTATGATGGAGCTTTTTCCAGACCCTGTGGCGCCCAGCACGGCTACGTTTTCTCCAGGCTTCACGTCTAAATTGAGATTCTTTAGGACCATATGATCCTTGTCGTAGCCGAAATAGACATTTTCGAACCTGACATGGCCCTGTACATCTCCTAGTTCAACAGCACCCTCCTTTTCCACCACCTCCGACTTTGCGTCCATGATCTCAAACACCCTGTTAGCGGCAGCAACGGCCCTTTTGTAGAAATCCGTGATGAAGCCCAAGAATCGGACTGGCCAGAGGAGCTGCAAAGCATAGAGGTTGAAGACAATCCAGGCTCCGAAGCTTATATTGCCCGTGATCACTTCGGTTCCACCGTACCATAGGATGAAGACGATGTTGGCTCCAGCAATAAAGTCGGCAAGGGGCATATAGAAGGCGGAGAGGCGGGCCTGATCCACCATCTTTTCCATGTATACTTGATTCTCCTTAGAGAACTTCTTTATCTCGTGGGCCTCCATGGCAAAGCCCTTCACCACCCGAACCCCCATGAGATTCTCCTGGATAACTGAGGTTAGGTTGCCATACTGCGTTCGTATAGCCTCCCATAGAGGTCCAATCTTGCTGGAAAATCGGGTCACGATCAAAATAATTAGGGGCACGCCTAGGAAGGATAGAACTGTTAATTTCCAGTCCATCGACACCAGTATTAGAAAGACAAACGGAAAACGCAGGATGGTATCGATTAATGGCCTAAGGCCTCGGCTGAAGAAGCCCCGTATCTGACCCATATCTCCTGTTGCCCGAACCATCAGCTGCCCCGTGCGGGATCGGTCGTAAAAACTGAAGGACTGGTTTAGGAGGGACTGGTAGAGGTCGTTGCGCATATCGTAAACGCTCCTCTGGGATACGTACTCGTTGATATACCCCTGCACATAATTGAGGGCGCCTCCTAGCAGAGTTGCCCCAACAATTGCTAGGGAGAAGAGAACCAGCGCGGCATAATCTGCTTGGAGGAGGATCTCGTCAAAAATTTTCTTCACGAACAAAGGAGTGATCATTGTTAACACATTGGAGGCTACGACGCATATCAAAACCACCAGCAGCCTGGGCCAATATTTGGCCAAATATTTCAGGAGTCGTCGAAGGGTGCCCATCCAACTCCTCCTAACCGCATCCATTTTGGGATGTTGGCAGCCGAATAACGGGTTAAGGCATCCGCCAAGTCTCGGGTTAGCCTCCTGAACTCTAGATTCCCCGCAAACCTAACATTGGATAGGATGTCCATAACAATCTTCGCTTTTAAATAGGTTTGTTGTAAATGGACATTTATGCTTGGCGAGTATGTCATGCGGGAACTGTGAAGGTGCGGTGTCAAACGTCGTTGTGCTCCTTACGTCCTGATTTAGTCTAACACCCACATCTATGTTTGAGAGTGCTTACCTTTTGTGCACCTTTCCCGGTGAGCCAAAACTTTCTGGGGACCTCTCTTTCGTCATAGCTTACCAAACCGTGTTTATCAGCAAGTATACCAGAAGCAATCATGTTTATAGTTCGGCTGAGTATCCCTTGTGGCATGCATTCCAATAACTCCGCAAACTTTGGGTCCTTCCCCATCTGCGCAATTATTTCTTCCACACTTGAAGCGTGTTCCTTGTCGGTTGCACCCAATTCTTGAAGCGCTTTCAGTATCGCCATATTAAAGCGGCCTCTCATGACCTCAGCAGCTCTAGCCATGGGCTCGATTGGTAATGGGGGCCTTGGCGGTCCCATCTCCACTTCTCTATAACCGGCTTCGTCTAGAATTTGAATGATTTTTGATGCGTCTGCTAGGGTTTTCACCTTAACACGGACTTCGTAGACTTTCAATTTGCATTCAACCACCGTAAATGATACGTAAACGAAACTATATAAAAAGTTTTCGTATCGTAAACGTTACGTATCTGGTTGCCAGACAATAAAAAGGCGGCGCTCTTAAGTAAGAATTTTGACCGCTTTATTACATGGGCAGGGGCTAAGCGCCATAAATGCAAGGCTGCAGAAAGACGTTCAATGACACGATTGGAAGAGTGTAAGAGGTTCTGCACGGTAGGATACAAGTAACAATTTTTCCCGAAGTCGAGTGATAAAAGCACCGGCTCGCTGGGTGAAAAGGTTTAAATAAACTGGGCGTTACTTTCCCTATTTAGCATCTAAAAAGAGCCCTTGGAAGGTTTAGGATGCCTGAAGAGTTCCGCCACATCGTACGAGTAGCCGGCACCGACCTAGACGGCACCCTAACGGTAGCCTACGCCCTGGCGGGCATAAAGGGGATAGGGATTAGGTTGGCCAACGTAATCGCGGAGAAGGCCAGCATTGACCCGGCGACGCGCCTCGGCTTCCTTCCCGATTTGAAGGTTAGGAGGATTGAAGAGATCGTAGAGAACCCTTTGAAAAATGGGGTGCCAAGCTGGCTCCTAAACCGCCCTAAGGATGAGGAGACGGGGAAGGATAGGCACCTAATTGGTCCTGACATGGACCTTCAGATGAAGTCAGATCTGGACCAGATGAAGAAAATCAAGTCGTGGAGGGGCTACCGTCACAGTTATGGGTTGAGGGTGCGGGGGCAAAAGACGAGAACAACAGGTAGGAAGAAAAAGGCCCTCGGCGTTAAGAAGAGGCCGGCAGGTGCCTAAATGGGAGACCCTAAAAAGCAAAGAAAGAAGTATGAAATGCCTAGATTTCCTTGGCGAACCGACATCCTACAGGGAGAACTCCACCTAATCGGAGAATACGGGCTTAGAAACAAACGGGAGCTTTGGCGTCACAAGACAATGCTTTCTAGGTTTCGAGGCATCGCCCGTTCACTGCTAGGTATGCCTCCTGAGGAAAGGAGTAAACTAGAAAACCAACTTCTCCACAGACTTCACCGAATCGGAATCCTGCCAGAGACGGCGGAACTGGACGACGTTTTAGACCTGAACATAGAAGGCGTCCTTGAGCGAAGGCTTCAGACCGTCATATTTCGCAGGGGCTTAGCCAAATCGATTCATCAAGCCCGCCAATTTATAACCCACGGCCACGTGGCCATCGGAGAGAAAAGGGTATTTTCCCCCAGCTACCTGGTGCTCAAAGACGACGAGGAGAGAATAAACTATGCCCCCACCAGTCCTCTAAACAATCCTGATCATCCGGTGAGAAAAGCTCCCAGCTTCGCAGCAGAAAAGCCTCAGGCGAAAAGGATTACTAGAAAAGAAGCTGAATAAAAAGAACTTGAAAGGGAGGAAGAATTTTGAGCAAAAGGACCGAAAAATGGGGGGTTGCCCACATTTACAGCTCCTACAATAACACTATCGTGCACATTACCGACGTATCTGGCGCCGAAACCATTGCTAGAACCTCCGGCGGCATGTTCGTTAAGCAAGATCGACTGGAGTCGTCGCCCTATGCCGCCATGCGAGCGGCGACCCACGCCGCCACCGTCGCCAAAGACAAAGGGATAACTGCCCTCCACATCAAGGTTAGAGCCCCCGGGGGGCCGGGGGCCAGAACCCCGGGCACCGCCGCCGCCGCCGCCATCCGCGCCCTATCGCGAACGGGATTGATGGCGCATGGTTCACGCATCGAAGAGGCGACGCCAATTCCCCATAACGGAACAAGGAGAAAGGGAGGACGTCGGGGCCGCAGGGTCTAAATCTAAAAGTTTAATCATGAAAAAGGGGCAATCCAGATGGAAGTTAGGCTTATCGATAAAAACGATTTGGGTATGCAGTTGATCATTGAGGGTGTGGATGTGTCCCTCATGAACGCCCTGCGCAGGATCATGCTAGCCGAGGTCCCCTCCATGGCCATAGACGAAGTGGTCGTTATCGAAAACTCCTCCCTACTTCACGACGAAATTCTCACCCATAGACTAGGATTAATCCCCCTAAAAACGGACATAGACTCCTACAGCCTCCCTGAAGAGTGTTCCTGCCACAGCGAGTTTGGATGTAACCTCTGCCGTGCATCCTTAACGCTGGATGTGGAGGCCACCGATGGAGTAAAAACCGTGTATTCTGGAGACTTGATACCCGAAAATCCTATGATTAGACCCGTCAGCGATGGGATTCCCATAGTGAAGCTGGCACCAGGACAGAGAATACGTTTGGAGGCCTACGCCCGGTTGGGGAAGGGAATCAATCATGCTAAGTGGCAACCCGTTTCCTTATGTACCTATAGGTATCTTCCGCAGGTTAAGATCAGCGAAAGCCGCTGCAACGCATGTGGTAAATGCGTGAAGGCCTGTCCCAAAAGGGTCCTCATTAAAGTGGGAGATAAAATAGAAACCCGAAACCTGACAGATTGCACCCTCTGCCAAGACTGCGTCAACGCTTGTCCTTCAGATCGCCAGGCAATAGAAATAGCTTGGGATGAGGACGCCTTCATTTTTAACGTGGAATCCACGGGGGCCCTCCCTGTGGAGCGAATCCTGCTCGAAGGCCTTAAAGTCATTGATAAAAAGATTAACGATTTCCTCAATCAAGTCACAGAGGATGCGACGTGAGGTTAAGCTCATTGTAGGGGAGGGTTAACTCATTTCATCCGCAACCAATCCAGAATTGGTCAAGCTCATTCGAGCCTTAAAGAAAGGCTCTCGGGAGAATGAGGCTGGAATATGGCGTGCTGTAGCAAGCCGCCTTTCTCGTTCCAGAAAAGGCCGCATGGTTGTTAATGTAAGTCGACTGAACCGATATACACAAGGGGGAGAAACCGTGGTAGTTCCAGGTAAGGTTCTGGGAGCGGGAAGAATCGATCGCCCCATCCACGTAGCAGCCTTCTCCTTCTCTGATCAAGCGCGGTTCAAGATCTTAAGGGCTAAGGGGAAATGTTTGTCTATCCTTGAATTGATGGAAAAAAACCCGAAGGGCACCAATGTGAAGATTATCGGGTGAAAATATGGCAGTTGGACAAACAGAGATAGTTGACGCTAACGGTCTCGTCCTAGGTCGTATGGCCAGCGCCATTGCCAAGCGTCTCCTCCAGGGCGAAAGGATCGTCATTGTAAACGCGGAAAAGGCTGTCATCTCGGGAAAAAGGCTCAGCATAGTTAAGGAAGCCAAGGCCTTTCTGGATGTGGGCCACCCGAGGAAGGGACCTTACCATCCTAGGCGACCGGACCAGGTCCTCCGTCGAACCGTTCGAGGTATGCTCCCTAGGAGGAAACCAAAGGGCCAAGAGGCCTATAAGAGGCTTCAAGTTTTCATAGGCTTCCCTGAAGAATTTAAAGGTAAGGAGACGCTTACTATACCTGAAGCCCAAGTGGAGAAGCTGAGGTGTCCCTACATGACCCTGGGAGAATTAGCCAAGGAGATCGGCTGGTCCGTGGAGGGTAGGTAAAATGCCGAGTCCCATGAGGGTTCTGTTAACCAGCGGAAAAAGGAAGACGGCCATAGCCCGAGCCACCACCAGACCGGGAACAGGGAGAGTCCGTGTAAACAATATACCAGTTGAAATTCTTGAACCGAGGATGGTTCGGGATAGGGTTATGGAACCCCTACTTCATGCCGGTGACGCTTGGAAACAAGTGGACATCAATGTCAAGGTTTCTGGGGGAGGATTCATGGGGCAAGCTGAAGCCGTGCGGATGGCAATAGCCCGGGCCCTACTAAAATGGACAAAAAGCACCCACCTCCGAGCCACCTTCTCTGACTACGACAGAACCATGTTCGCCGGCGACTCAAGGAGAAAGGAGCCTAAGAAATTCGGTGGCCCAGGCGCCAGGGCCAGAGACCAGAAATCCTACCGCTAAATTTATGCAAGAACGGCAAACTAAGTTTGCAGGGGGCACTTAAGTAAAGTTTATTAGTGGAGGGTGTGTCAAAAGGGTAGAAGTCGGCATGACGTAAAGTAGAAGTCTCGAAGGCGTTTGAAATGATAATTCCTGTCCGGTGTTTCAGTTGCGGTAAACTCATTGGAGACAGGTGGGAGGAATACGCGAAGAAGGTGAAGGCTGGGGAGGATCCTGGAGTGATTTTGGACAGTTTAGGGATTACGAGATATTGTTGCCGTCGCATGTTCCTTTCCCATGTGGAGGTTATTGACGAAATCCTCAAATTTTATGAAAGTCCCCGTGAAGGCAGAATGGTTGAATGAATCATGGAGGGAATGAGAAAACGTCAACCGTCATTGAAGATGTCATAGCTAGAAAAATTTTCGACAGTCGGGGAAGGGAAACCATAGAAATTGATGTGCTAACGATGGAAGGCTTCGGGCGGGCTTCTGCTCCAGCTGGTGCCAGTACAGGCAAAGCCGAGGCGGTTCCCTATCCCGAAGGGAGAGTAGACCAAGCGATTAGGAAGGTTCAGGAGGACATTGCCCCGGAACTCATAGGCATGAAAGCCGAGGAACAGGAGACCATAGACCTCCTCCTTCATGAAATCGATGGAACCGAAGACTTTAGAAATGTGGGCGGAAACACAGCCTGCGCCATTTCCATAGCTACCGCAGAGGCAGCTGCCTCCTCCTATGGCATACCCCTTTTTCAGCATCTCGCCGGCTCCCTCACGACCAGGCTACCCTATCCTTTAGGAAATGTCTTAGGCGGGGGAAAACATACTCGGGGAAAGGCAACTGACATACAGGAGTTTCTGGTTCTCCCCCTGAAGGCGGAAAACTTTTTCGACGCGGCCAAGACCAACGTTAAAGTTCACCAAAGGGTCTGCTCCCTCCTCCAGGAGAAGGACCCAAGCTTCACCGGAGGGAGGGGCGATGAGGGGGCGTGGGCGCCTAACATAAAGGATCAGGAAGCCCTGGAGGTTGTGGCGAAGGCTTGCGGAGAGGTTTCAGAGGAGTTGGGGCTAGAGTGTAGGGTGGGCTTAGATGTGGCCGCCTCCAGCCTATGGAAACCGGAGGAAAAGGCCTATGCTTATGATAGTGAGGGGATAAAGAGGGACCCTGGGGAGCAGCTTGAATTTATGCGCCGTATTGTCGAGGACTATGATCTTGCATATGTGGAGGATCCCTTCCATGAAGAAGATTTTGAAGCCTTCACGGAACTCACAAAAAGGGTGAAGAACTGCCTTATATGTGGCGACGACTTGTTCGTCACCAACAAGGAGAGATTAGAGAAGGGTGTGAAGGCTTGCGCGGGGAATGCCATCATCATAAAGGTAAATCAGGTGGGAACCATTACTGACGCCTGGGAAACGGTGGGCTTGGCTAAAAGCGCCCAGTATGTTCCTGTGGTCTCCCACCGATCTGGGGAAACCGCCAGTACATATCTGGCCCACTTGGCTGTGGCGTTCCATTGTCCTATCATCAAAAGCGGCGTGGTGGGAGGGGAGCGGGTGGCCAAGATCAGTGAACTCCTTCGAATAGAAGAGATGCTGGGAAGTAGGGCGAAGATGTCCACCCTTCCCTTTTAGGAGGAAAGACCTTGTCGGAAGAAGAGGAAAAAAGCGAGGAAGCACCGTTAAAGGCGGAAGAGGAAAAGGAAGAGGTTGAGATTCCCGGCGAGGGGCTTCTACTGCCTCAGGACACCCTGCTGTCCGCGGGGATTCACATTGGCACCAGGATGAAAACCAAGGATGTAGAGTCCTTTATTTATCGAGTTAGGCCCGACGGCCTCTTCGTTTTGGACGTTAAAAAAACGGATGAACGGATCCGGGTCACTGCCAAGTTCCTCTCCCGGTTTGAGCCAGCAAAGGTGGTAGCGGTGGCGGCCAGACTCTACGGTCGCACTCCAGTGAAGATGTTTTGTGAAACCACGGGGGCCACCTCAATCTTAGGCCGCTTCATCCCCGGACTGTTTTCAAATCCCCTCTATCCAAACCACATTGAGCCTGGGGTGGTTTTGGTGTCAGACCCCCAAGCTGACACCCAGGCTATAAAGGAGGCCGCAAGCATAGGCGTTCCAGTGGTGGCCCTCTGCAGCACCGACAACGAGTTCCGAGACGTGGACCTGGTCATACCCACCAACAACAAGGGCAGGCGGGCCTTGGCGGTCATCTACTGGCTCTTGGCTAGACAAATCCTCCGAGAGAGGGGTGAAATACCTCCCGATAAGGATCTTCCCCACTCCATCGACGACTTTGAAGTGAAACTGGCAAAGGAAGAGTAAAAAGGCGAAGGGGAATTGAAGGTTAGATACCCTGCCGTGGCAGGCTCCTGGTACTCCGGCAACCTAAAGGGCCTAAAGGCGCAGATAGAGGGGTGCTTCATCCATGAGCTTGGCCCAGGTAAAATTCCAAAGGTAACAGTGGACAGGCCGCGGAAAATTGTTGGTCTTGTCTGCCCCCACGCGGGGTATGTGTACTCTGGTCTCGTGGCCGCCCACTCCTATTACAACTTAGCTCTGGACGGCAAACCCGAAATCGTTGTTCTTTTAGGTCCTAATCATAGGGGGTACGGGAGCGCCCTTGCCATCATGAACGAGGGAGCCTGGCGTACTCCCCTGGGCGACGTGGAAATCGACACAGAAACTGCTAACCAGATTGTGCGGGAGTCCCACATCATTGATGTAGATGAGTCAGCCCATGGACCTGAGCATTCCCTTGAGATGCAGCTTCCCTTTCTCCAGTACCTCTACGACCAAACCTTCAGGCTTGTGCCCATCTGTTTTCTTATGCAGGACTTAGAAACCGGCCGGGAAGTGGGTCAAGCTGTAGCAAAGGCGCTGGCGGGGAAAAATGCTTTGGTGATTGCCTCCACGGACATGACCCACTACGAGCCCCAAAAAACAGCTGAGGTAAAGGACAAGAAGGCCCTCAATGCCATCGTAAAGCTTGATGAGGGGCAGCTTTACTCCGTTGTAGAATCCTATGGCCTATCCATGTGCGGATACGGTCCCACAATTGCTATGATAACCGCGGCAAAGGCAATGGGCGCAGAGGAAGCCCAATTGCTATGTTACAAGACAAGTGGCGACGTGACAGGCGACTATTCCGCGGTGGTCGGCTACGCCTCCGTCTCCATCACAAAATAATGCGCCTTCATAAACTTAAAACTTTATCCTCTATTGTGACCTTTGACTATTGACTATTATGATGAATGGCTCAGAGTAAAGGGAGCCCGTAGATGGGATGACAGATGACTTTGAGTGCTTGAGGGAGGTGCTTAAGGGGAAGGTTAAGGCCGCTGTTTTGTTTGGGGGGAGGGCTAAAGGCTACTCCTTGAAGGGCGATTACGACATAGCCGTATACTTCGGAAGACCTTATAATCTCTATGAGGTTGGAGGGCTCGTGGTTGACATGGCCAGAGCCCTCAAAGTACCAGAGGAGGAGATAGACGTGCTGATCATGGATTCGGCGGAGCCGAAACTCGTATTAGAAGCCCTAGAAGGGAAGCAGATATACATAGAGGACCCGTACGTGCTTTTCGAAGTCAAGATGAAAACGCTCATCAAATATCTAGATATACGCAGCTGGCTCTGCCGCGTCTCAAAGTGACGGATGATAGCCGACAATGTTGTTTTTCGGTGTCGCACCCGAGAAGCGAACCTCCACGCCTTGGTAGCAAAGATGGATGGAAAGGTTGAGAGGCACTGTAAAGGTACCGCGACATATTTCCTTACCTTAATCAATAAATACCCGCGGGGGAAAGTTACAAGGGAGGAAAGCCATGAGCGT
>Ga0315306_10000928_pt1 | contig 14063 bp, 19 predicted proteins | sample TDP1_MG_FD_203803 | JGI IMG/M metagenome (GOLD analysis project Ga0315306, IMG submission 203803) | Freshwater sediment microbial communities from Lake Towuti, South Sulawesi, Indonesia - TDP1 | ecosystem: Environmental > Aquatic > Freshwater > Lake > Sediment | place: Indonesia: South Sulawesi... | reverse complement strand
TTCTTTGTTGCCCTGAGTGTTTTTTGGCTCCTTACTCGGATATCGCTTTCCCAATGGGATCACAAGCGAATCTGCTCCAAATGCACCTTAGACTCTTGTAGTTTTGCCGAATGACACACAAAAAAGGGAAGTTTAAGGTGGCGGTGGCGGTCGGCGACTGAGTCGATAAAGTGCGCCAAGAACGATGATCAAACCAAAGATGATGATGGCAACGGGCCAAATCTCCGGCACAACAGTAATCCACTTCATTTGTCTAGCTAACTCGAAAGAGCCCCAGAGCAGTATTATCACGCCGATGGCTAAGCCAATAATTATGCCGCCGTGGGGAAGCCCAAAGCATTCTTCTTCAGCACGTCTTCGCTCGTATCTGCGAGACACATAGGTTCCAGTTTCTAGGCTGGCTCCACACTTAACGCAGACTAAGGCGGTGTCTTCGTTTTTGGTGCCGCATTTTATGCAATAAACCATTGGCATCGTCTCCTTTCCTAGCATTCAATTTCATTTTGTTCTTAAGGTTTTTGGAGCGAAAAAATTGTAGAATTTTTTAGCGCCACCATTCTGCGCGTTCTCTGCGTTCTCTTTCCTTTCTGGCTTGTTCGGTGACTGGGGTTCCACACCTGGTGCAGAAGTCTGCGTCTTTTTGAAGCTCTGCTCCACACTTCTTACAATAGGGCATCGTCTCACCACAAACTGTAGTCTTCAGCATTCGAAGCTATTAAAACAATTCTCCAGCGTGGATGCGTAACATTGAGAACGTGTGGTGAAATGCTGTTACTGTTCTTTCAATTTTTGAGAATGTTTGTTTAGCACCGAGGCTACTTCACGGGCTTCCTCAACTATGGGCAAGGTTTTCTTCAGTTTCTCAAGGTATTTCAATGCCCTTAATGTCTTAAACACAGATATGCCTCTTTCATTAATGGCATAAACGACCCGTTTACCACTCCACCTTCGTTCTTCAACAAGACCATTGGAAACCAGAAAATCTAGAAAACGTTTCAGTGCGTTGCATTCCATTTTGGCTCCGTATGCAATAGAATCTATTTTTTGCGGTCCGAGAACTAGAACCTCAAGAATATTCAAGTATTTATCAAGTTTTGAAGGCGGCATGCCACATCACCATTTTCCTTGTTTCACCATGTAAGGATAAATCATTTAAGAATTCAAAATAAGAATTCTAAAACTCACATTTTCCAACAAATTTCAATTGGCACTTTATAGGGAAAAATGGGCATCGTAAAGGAGAATAAGAAGGTAGTGCAAATTGAGTGGTGTGGCTAAAATCCTTAAACGTTATTTCAGAGACATCAAGGAAGAGGCTAGGTTCTCAGATGTGGCAATACTCATCGCAGGGGGGATAATTTTCTTTTTAGGCCTGTTCGTGGCTGCCTTTGATTTCATTATGATTCAACGGGTGATCTATCGCTTTGACTTCGTAAGTCTTACTGGCTTAATCCTTCTTCCAGTGGGATCCGCCCTACGTTTTCAGGCTAGAAGAACATTGGGTGAGTATTTTTCTCCAGTTGTAAGAATCTTGCCTGAGCACAAGTTGATTAGACACGGCGTTTACAAATATATTAGGCATCCTGGTTATCTGGGCGAGCTGTTACTCTATTTTTCTGTTCCTCTACTTTTCCATAGCCTCTACGGTTTCTTCGTAATGGTCTTCCTAATTCCCTTTATTCTTTACAGAATAAGAGTTGAAGAGCAGATGCTCATTGAGAAATTCGGGGACGAATATAGAGATTACATGAGAAAAAGCAAAAGATTCATTCCATACATTTTCTAAAGTTGCATAATAATTGAAAGTCAAGGCACATCCAATACAGGTGAAAGTGGCGGGCGGTATTTGAATTCTGAATGCTGTCTTCATAATGCTTTTCTTTGAGACATAAAAAGGAGGCTCGGAAAAAACATGACTCTCTTAGGTGACTTTGCTAAAGGCTTCCTTATACTGACCGTTTTGTTTTGGGTATATCTAATAATACAGTTTATCGTAACAGGGCAAATAGGATTAGCATTACTGCTTATTATTGGTTTCATTCCTCCTCTCTCTATGATAGCCTTTGAATATTTAAAAAATCGAAAGAAAGAGAAGATTCAGGGTGGACGGGGCTAAGAAGCGCCTAGCCTCCTCACTTCCTCTACTGCTTTTATTGCGACTTCAATCATATCATCACTTGGCTCTCTGGTTGTCAGATGTTGAAATGCTAAGCCTGGCATTGTCAGAATTCTCATGATTATTGAGCCTTTATATTTGTCGCTGAGCTTCAAAAGTTCGTAAGATATGGCTCCAATCACTGGAATTAGGAGCACTCTGTATGCAAGGCTTACTGCAAATCCGAGATTGGGCATGATTGAAAACAACAAGATGCTTATAATCATGACGATGAAGATGAAAGAGGTTCCGCATCTAGGATGTGATCTGGAGAATTTTTTCACATTCGCAACATTCAATGCTACTCCCGCTTCGTGTGCGTTGATGGTTTTATGTTCTGCGCCATGATACTGCAGTATTTTTTTGTACTCGTCCCACATGGCTATTAATGTTAGGTATAGGAGAAAGATTGCAAGACGCACTATAGCTTCGACTACATTGAAAAGCAATCCTGTTAGATTTAACAAGTTGGTTAGGAGAAAAGGTGCTATGAAGAAAAAGGAAGACAGCAGTAAAGCCAAAGCAACAGCTATCGCAAACTCCTTATAAGTGAATTTTTCTTCTTCCTCCAGAACCGCATTCGCCGAGAAATAGATGCCTTTGACACCGAGGTAGAAAGTTTCAAACAATGCGATGATGCCTCTAAGAAACGGTAGTCTAAGAACCTTGTATCTTTCAGATACAGAGTGTACCTTCTCTGTGTGTGTCAATATCTCATTGCTTGGTTGTCTCACGCACATCACTACATGTGTGCGAGAGCGCATCATCACACCTTCTATCAGAGCCTGCCCACCAAACGCCAGCGACGGCTCTTCTCCTCTTTGAGCAAACAACTTCATAGTTCACAAAAGATGTTGTTAGTCTTTTATTCTTTTATTCTTTTGCGATTATATTCTTTTTTCGGACATGCAAAACAAGTCTTGCAATTGAGTTTCAAAAAACTGAAAATGGCATAAATTGGATTTGCCTGTCGAAAATAGGCATAATGCGAGCTTGTTTCTCGAAAAGGATTAACGTGGACGGGGCGGGATTTGAACCCAGTTCGCTCTGCGTGAGATTTTGCTTTTTCTTCTCACGCATTTTCGCTCACTTCACTTCGTTGCGTCCTCAGCGATTTAATCACGTGATGAAAGTGGCTTAAAAACCCACGTGGAGAAATCTTCTACTGGCTAGAGTTTAGGTTTTTTTGCGAGGATTTCGCTTTGTCTTCGTTCAACTTCTTTAGAAGTTCACTAAGATTTCTCAGCATTATCTCCTTTGTCGAGTAAAGGTGTGTCTTCCATAATCGCACAAAATCATTGAAATATGAACGGTGCACAATATCAACAGTATAACTCTCAACATTCAAACTATAAGGACAGCGATAGTGCGTCCGAAGTAGCATATGTTTCCTTCTCTCAAGTCTGGGTTCTCCACTATCCAAAAACACTTCGAACATGTCGCCGTCAAAGACTATTATTGGGAAGAACATTGTGATTACATCTAATTTCCTTTGAGGGAGTTTTGCGATTCTTCCATATGTCTGATGCATTTCGTAATTCGTAAACTTTACCAGTTGATTAGTCGCCTCAAAAATTTCTTTGCGTGATGAACCATTTTTTCCTTCTTTACTGATTTCTCTATCCATCTTCTTTTTCTTAATTTCCTCGTAAGCGATTGCAATCTGCTTAAAAGCATCGTAGTGCAGACTCAAACATTCTTCTTGGAGAAACCATTTGAACGATTCAGTTATGTTTCCTTCGGGTTGTGGAACAGTCGTTCGGAACTGTCCTCTCATGTAGATACTGCTCATAGGTATGCGTGGACGAGTGTAAAACACCCATGCATGTGTTTCACTTTTCTTGCACTCAATGGCTAAGTCTGTGCTTAACCTTAGCGGAAAGAGGCTGTCGTCAATAACCTCTGGTCCAATTGGTATTGCGTAGATGTCAATATCTCTACCTTGATGCGTTTCCTCATCAAAATAGTATTGTGTATTAAATACCACGAATTTTTCATTTTCTAGAATGTCAGATATTTCAATTTCCAATGGGTAGCCAGATTTTTTCACTTTACCTAACAAATAGTCTTCAAGCGAATCCTTCTTTTCTTCTGGGTTCATATTGAATCATTTCTTCTGTGATTCTGATTTCCAATGCTAAATATATAAGTTAGTTGTGCAGAGAGATTTAAAGAAGGACCATAAAAATGGGTAGAAGAGCAAAAGACCCGTTCGGTTTCAAAGATCCTGTTCGAACTACTTCGGGCGTGTTCTCTTAGGTCTAGGCATTGGAACCCTGTTGCCGCCGTTCCGTAACCAAAAGCCTTTCTTTCTACACGAGATTTTATGCCAAAGTCTCAAAAAGAGGTCTCGATGCTTTATTCTATCTCTCATACTAAATCTGTAAACAAAAGGTCTAGATTCTAAAGTAACTTTGAGAGAACCATAATGCTGTTCTGGAAGAATAACATTGGTTTCCCATCTGGTATGTTCATCGTAAATAGTCCAATGGCAATTATCTTGGTAGAAGGAAAAGCCATCAATGCTGAAGCATGTCTTCAGGTCATATATCACGTGCTCTATTGAAGTTCTAGGATAGTAGAAATCTATTGCGAAGCCTTCATAGCCTTCATAGTCTTCGTTCAATCTAGAGATTTCGTTCAATCTAGATATTCACTTTCGTATATTCTAATTGCAGATGTTGCTTATATATTTGCACAACTAGGACTGGCTTAACCCAATTGAGACTATACATTCTAACATAGTGCACGTAAGCGTTTACTACGCCTTCTTTGTAAGTATTAGACCAGTTCTGAACAGCAATGAAAGCCTTAACGTCCTCTGGATTATCAATGTTGCAGTTTCTAGCCAGCACCTTCAGCCTTTTAGCATAGCCACTGAGAGTTCTCTCACTATATCCTTTCTTTTTTAAATCCCAAATCATGGAGAATAGACGGGAATCACGCACAGTGGACGGGGCGGGATTTGAACCCGCGTCCTCAGCGATGCCAACGCTGCGATCATACCAAACTGATCTACCCGCCCAACGTGCAGAGGTCATACGCATACGAATAATAAAAAACTATTTGAGCCTTATGTTACCCAATTTCAAAGCCCCCTTTCATTCGATACATTTCATATTTGAAGCCTAATAGGATCCAAATAGAGGGGCTAGGTCACAAGTGCGCACACACAAACAAAAATTGTTTTCTGTCTTTCATTCCGTTACGCTTAAATGAAACCCACATATCCCTTCATAAATCAATAGAAGGCATCAAACAAAATGGTTGACGTATGGCTACCCTACGGCAAAACCGAAGTCTGCGCACGCATCCCAACAAAAAACTACCTAGGCAACATAGAACCAAAAGAAAAACCAAGCGTCAAAGACACAAGAGCAGAAATCGAACGAGCATTAAACGAACCCATTGGAACCAACCGCCTAAGTGAAACAGCCAAAAAAGGAGACAAAGCAGCCATTGTTGTCAACGACCAAACCCGAGCCACACCCAGCCACATCATGGTTCCACCAATCTTAGACGAACTAAACAAGGCAGAAGTCAAAGACCAAGACATAACCCTAATCTTCGGCTGCGGAACCCACCGACCCGTCAAAACTGAAGAAATGAAAACATTAGTCGGCGAAGAAGTTCTAAAAAGAGTCAAAGCCATAAGCCACGACTGCAAAGCAAAAGATTTGACATATCTAGGTAAGACCAAAAAATACGGAACCAAAGTTTACGTGAACAAAATTTTCGCTGAAGCCGACATACGAATCCTAACAGGCGACATAGGACTCCACTATTACGCTGGCTACGGAGGCGGAAGAAAAAGCATCCTACCAGCAGTCACAGGCGAAGAAACCATACAGCATAATCATGCCATGATTCTACATCCAAAGTCTAGAACTGGCGTTCTGGAAGACAACCCAATTCATGAAGACATGGTTGAAGCGGCTGAATTAGCCAAACCAAACTTCATAGTAAACATTGTAACCAACAGCAAAAGAGAACTAGTTCGCGCCTTTACAGGCGACATCCATCAAGCGTTTTATGAGGGTGTCAAACTCGTAGATGAAATGTACAAGGTGCCCATTGAAAAGCGAGCTGACATTGTCATTGTCAGTTCAGGCGGACACCCACATGACATTGACCTCTTCCAAGCCTACAAAGGAGTGGACAACGCCCTCGAAGCTGTTAAAAGAGGCGGCGTAATCATCTGCGTGGCTGAATGCCCTGAAGGTCACGGAAACCAAGTGTTCTACGAGTGGATGGTCAAGTTCAAAGAACTTAGGGATATGGAGACAGAAATAAAGCGGCACTTTCAACTCGGCGGACACAAGGCATACTTCCTCTTAAAAACATTGCAGAAGGTTCAAATCATCTTGGTTTCCACCATGCCTGAGTATTATGCCACAGGCGTGTTCAAACTGCGAACTGCTAGAGCCTTAAACGACGCTCTGAGAGACGCCTTTGACATAACCGACAAAGACGCAAAAGTATGGGTCATGCCCCACGGAAACATCACACTGCCAGTTGTGAAATCTTCTGAATAGAAGAAAATTATCAAAACGTTTAACTCGTGCCTATTAACTATTCTTGCTTTCAAGCTGGCGTTTGCGCTCTATGGTGCAAACAACGTTTAGCCTCAGACGTTTTCAACCCGACGACTTAGAGCGAGTCATGTACATCAATAGGGTTTGTCTCCCAGAAAACTACGCCCCATACTTCTTTATGGACCTTTACGAACGATTTCCCGAGACCTTCATTGTGGCTGAAGAAGACGGAGAGATCGTGGGCTACGTCATGTGCCGAATCGAAACTGGGCTGCCCGACTTTGGACTATTGGGAATCGCAAAGAGGGGACACATCATCTCCATAGCAGTTTTACCCGAACACCAACGCAAAGGCATCGGAACAGCGCTTGTGAAAGAGGCTATGGCTGGCATGAGGGTTTACAAGGCTAAGGAATGCTATCTTGAAGTGCGTGTCAGCAACACGTCAGGGGTGAATCTTTATGAGAAACTTGGATTCGAGGTCTCAAGGGTTGTTCACAGTTATTACGCTGATGGAGAAGACGCATACATTATGAGCCTCAAACTGTAGAGAACAAGACACATACATGAGGGTATAACCTTTGCTTAGGAGAGAAGCATTGTGCCTGTAACGCCGTTCCATCTCTTTCCTGCCCTGCCAGTTTATTTTGTTTTTTATCGTCGCTTGAACGGTCTGGCGTTTTTTATTGGCACGTTCTTGATTGATTTGGAGCCAGTTATCTACATGTTTCTAGGTGTTCCCTTTCCAACAGTGCCCCTGCTGTTTGGTGGTTTTGCTAGGCAGGGTTATCACATGATTACCCACAATCCGTTCAGCATCCTAGTTATTGTTGGTCCAGCAATGTTCATGCTGACTAAATTTTTGGAGCTAGGCAAATCTTTGCTGCTGAATATTTTTCCAAGCTTCGAGTGGGTCAACTACTCTTGGAAACGCACTTATCTCTCGGTGCTTTTAGGCAGTTTTCTCCACTTTAGTTGGGATGTTACCATGCATTGGGACATAAACCTAGGCTTTCCATTCGTAGATATCAGGAATCCTTTTGTAAACTCAAGCGCTATGTCTATGATTTTCATTGTCAGTCTGATTTTGATTCTTCCCACGTATTTTGTCGGAAAGAAAATCAATGGTGGTAACCCTTTCAAGAAACTGCCATAAAAACAACTAAAAACAACTCTCTCCATAATTTTGTCGGTGCAAAGCTTGGGGCAATGCCGACTCTGCGGAGCCAGGTCTCCTTTCATATCGGGGAGACTCGGAGTCTGTTTACGATGTATTCGAGAAAAACCAGATGAAGCCTTAAAAATCACTGACCGCGTGCATGCAGAAAGCCGTAAAACCTTTGGGTTTCCACCTAAGCCGCCAAAAGACCAGAACGGACTGGCGTGCGGAATGTGCGCCAACGACTGCCGAATAGGTGTGGGCGGAAAAGGCTTCTGTGGCTTGGTCTTCAATGTTGCTGGTCGACTGGTTCGCATGGGCGGAACGCCAGAAAAAGGTGTGCTTCAGTGGTACTACGACCCCTTGCCCACAAACTGTGTGGCTTGGTGGTTCTGTCCAGGCTGCACAGGCGCTGGCTATCCAAAGTACGCTTATAAGAAAACGGCGGAGACAGGCTACTCAAACCTAGCTGTGTTCTATGGAGCCTGCAGCTACGACTGCCTCTATTGCCAAAACTGGCACTATCGGAGCCTCGCCAGTGGGCTTCATCCGCTAATGAGCGCAGAAAGTCTAGCCGACAAAGCTGACCGCCACGTTTCTTGCATCTGTTATTTCGGCGGCGACCCATCAGTGCAGATGCCTCACGCAATCAAAACCAGCCGACTGGCGGTTGAAAGGGCAACGGAGGAAAAACGTATCCTGCGCATCTGTTGGGAAACCAACGGCTATTGGAAGGAAGAGATGGCTTTGAAAGCGGCTGAACTCTCGCTCAAGAGTGGTGGAAACATAAAGTTCGACTTGAAAACGTGGAATCCAAACCTAAACCTGGGTCTGTGTGGAGTTTCTAACGAACCTACCCTCAAATCATTCAAACTAATCGGAGAGAAGTTCTTTAAGATGAGACCCGAATTGCCCGTTTTGACTGTGAGCACCTTGCTTGTTCCTGGCTATGTAGATGCAGAAGAGGTAGGCGACATGGCTCATTTCATTGCAGAAGTTGACCCGAATATTCCTTACACGTTGCTTGCTTTTTATCCGCAGTATGTGATGAACGATTTGCCCACAACAAGCCGAGAGCAAGCCAACCAATGTTACGACGCCGCCAAGAAGTATTTAGAAAACGTTAGAATAGGCAACATACACTTACTCTCGTAGAATTCTAACTACTTTCTTTTCTGAAAACATCTAGATAACGTAAAAGGAATTTTTGTTCTGTTCATTAGAACAGTTTGTTCTAAAACATGGTATTATAAAGATTACATTGCTTAGTAAGATAGACCTGAGATATGACACATAAGGCGAGAGTAACAAAAGCTTTGCTTGCATGTGGCTTACTGGTTTATGCAACATCCGTGTTTCTGCCATGGTTTGAGAGTAGTATGCCTGGGGGACCACACATTATCTATTGGTCTTTTAAAGCGGTAATATATCCATATCCTTATCCTGATTTCCCTTCTTCTCAACTGATGTTTTTTGACTATTGGTGTTCATCTGATATGGGAGCAATATTTTTTGTATCTCAAATCTTGACCTTTCTCTTTTGGCTTCTTACCTTATTGAAGAAACCAGAAGGAAAATACGAAGCAGTACTCTTAGAGTTGACTCTACTCTTCTCCGCGGCATCCATCGGAATACCTATCGTGAATGTAACCAACGAACGATTTATTACAAACTTTGGAACTGGGTTCTGGATAGCCAGCATTGCTTTTCTGCTCTTAATCGCAAGCCTAGGAACATCTTTGATAAAGTAAGAAAAATTGTAGACAAAACCTCAAAGAAAAAAGGGAATTTTGCCGGGGGATCACCACTCGCGTTGGAATGGGCACATCCATCTGCTTTCGTAGGATTCTAACCACTCTTTTTTAAAAAGAAGAACTTTAATCTAGTTGGTTATATTGCTGAGGTCAGCTTGGCGTTGACGTGATTAACTCTTCTTTTTGTTTCTCTGGGGTCTTTTCCTCTGGTTGGGGTTGAGTTGGCTCAACTGTCTGCGTTTCTTCAGATTTGACCTCTTTAGGTGGAGTTATGGGTATTGGCTCAGCTTGCTTTGAAGGTTGGAGCACAATCTCTTTCTTAACTCGCTCAATCACTCGAGGTCGAGCCGTAATCATTAGAGCCAATGTCATCATTCCTATGGCTAGGACTACAGCGCCGTATCCAGTGTATGGGTGAATGAAGAACATTGAAAGCCCTATTCCCAAAATGATTGACGCAATGGTCATTCCTAAGAGCACATCTTCGTTGTCGAGTTCCATAGTTTATCTCCTTCAATGCTTCAAAAATTCAGAGAGAAAGATATTTAACACATATGAATGTGGGATACGTACCCTCACTACAATTTTAAAATATAGAAGACAGAGTGTGCACACTGAGTCGGAGTTCATATCTGAGGTTCATAACTGATTAAAGATGAGAAAGTTTAGGTTACTTGGAGAACTCAAAAATGGATAAGATTCCTTACAATCCAACTGTTCTCTTAAGATGCAACAAGTGCCGTAACAAGACATCTCACGTTTTGATAAGTTTTTCAAACGACCCGGCTACCGCATTAACCATGGTCTACGAGTGTCAAGATTGCGGTGAAATCAAGAAAGTTTTTGACTTAGATACCCTGCCTCAGGTGACTTCCGAACCAACCAAAAACATTACGGTAGAAGAGAAAGCGTCACTTATACCTATAGAGAAAAGTCCTCAAATCCAACAGTCAACATAGCAGAAAATAGATTTCACTTCGTACTGCTTGCTAACCACCGTGAGTGACCTGAATCAAAGTCATCTCATCGCCTTCTTTTATCTCAGTTTCCAACCCCTTCAAAACACCTATTTCTTTTCCGTTAACCAGAATGAGGGCATTGGACCGCAGGTCATTGAGTTCGGGGTCAAAGAGCAATCGCTTGGCTTCGACAGAGAGCGAATCCGCCAGTTTCTTTATTACTTTTCTAACAGTAGGTTGCTCCAACTTTAAAGTAATTTGACTCTTTCCAAAGAACCCACGAAATACGCCGAGAAGCCTAACATTCACCTTTGTGGTCAAGTGTTATTCCTCAAACACGTAAAGGTCTTTTTCATATCGTCTTCCTTCGAATAAGCTTCTAGGGGTAAATGTTTCACTCGCCTCTTCAGAAGAGTCAATCAGCCTTCTCGCCAGTGAATAACGTTACAATGTCGGAAGCAATCTGAATGAACTCGTCTGCCTGCTTCAAAGCCTTGTCACGGTCTGCCTCCGGCGTCAAGGCAACCCGCTGCACCGTTTTCTCCATCTCTACCAGACACCGCAGAACAGGATCCTCTACAAACTGTTTTGTGTGCATGGTTTGATGAACAATGACTTCGACGGAAGCTGGGTCGCCTAGACTATAGTAAACCGCGGCTTGAGCCTTCCTGACGGCTTCAAGAATGAGAGACGAAGCTAGGTAGGGGGTATTTTGAGCCGCTGTAAACTCTGCCTTTGCCTCTCTCAGATAGCGTAATGCCCATCCCTTTCGATAACCGTTTATCAACGGCATCTACATAACTCCATTATTTTGAGCGGTCAGCGGGCGGTTACTTTGTTTCCTCTTCCTCCTCTTCTTCCGTTGCCTCTGCCGCTTCTGCTTCGGCTTTCTCAGCTGCTTTGGTGATTGCCACTAATCGGGTTATGTAGCCAGCTATGCGGTTTCTCAGTCTTACTGAAGAAATTTTTGAGAGTGACCCGAGGAGTTTCTTGTTGTTCTCAAAGTCTGTGGTGAACCTGTCCGGATAGCGTTTAAGCATTTCCTTAGCTATCTTTTTCACTCGTTCCGGTCGCACCTTACCCAAATCTTTGGTCTACCTCCAAGATGACGCTGCTCCTTTGGTCATAATTGCACTGTTGTAGGATTTCCTTACATCTCTTCTTGCCTTTTATCCCTTACCCTTTTTTATGGATTCTGGATTCATAAAAGCTATTTGCCAAGTCTGGGAGCAATGACAACCGTTGGATGAACCATGATTGCAAAAAAATCCACTAGAAAAAAGAGTAAAAGCGAAGTCTCTCTGGAGAGAAGTCTCAGTCGAGAAGAGGTCTCCAAAATCTTAGGAACCGTCGCCTATGAGAGAGCCTTCTACTTCTACGACGGAGTAGGTAAACCAAATGGGGACTTTGCCGTAAGCCTCTCGGATTTCTGCAGCAAAATCAATGTGGTCAGTGCGGAATCGTTGGCTTTCCATCTGAAACGGCGAGACTTTCAGAATTGGATCAGTGAAGTCATAGGAGACGTTGAATTAGCAAAGAGAATGGACAAGATAAAGGTTAAGGACAACGCCTTAAGGAGCACGCTACAAGCATTTGTCAGCAACCGAATCAAAGAACTTCAAGATTCATGGCCTATTCTCTTAGCTGTACATTAATCGTCCGTGAAAGCGCACAGACAAAAAGGGCTCTTTTGCCTAAACATGCTCTAAGTCAGAGTAGAGAGAAGAAACTTAAGACCTCAATTTTTCTATTTCTTCTAAAAACCAGAAAAAAGTCTGCAACTCGTAGAAATCAGGTTTGAAGACGCTTCGGAAAACAGTTGTTTATTTGGCTCTGAGGGGCTTTCGATAATGTTAAATAGTTGCTGAAATAGAAAAAGAGGCTTCGGAGGATGGTTAAAGTGCCAGGTCCCGAATTGCATGTGGCTCCCATGCATCGTATATGCAAAAAGGCTGGAGCAGACAGAGTAAGCGAATCGGCAGCAAAAGAATTAGCCAAAGTACTCGATGAGATAGGTGTAAAAATAGCCAGAGAAGCTATGGACTACGCTATGCACGCTGGAAGAAAAACAATCAAGTCTGAAGACATAGAAATCGCAGCACGAAAAGTCATGGGCAAATAAGTTTTTCTTCTAAATCATCATTTTTCAGGCATGATTTATTGAGTTAACTTTATATGTCAGTTAAAAATTTTCTAAGTAGACTTGAAAATTAACGATAAGAGGAATTTGTATGGCGTATCTAACAACCCAAGCCGGACAACCTGTTCTGATATTGAAAGAAGGAACAGCGCGCAGAAGAGGCAGAGAAGCGCAGAGAAACAACATTATGGCAGCGCGAATCATAGCAGAAGTTTTGAGAACCACGCTTGGACCCCGAGGCATGGACAAAATGCTCATTGACACTCTAGGCGACATCACAATAACCAACGACGGCGCAGCCATCCTTGACGAGGTTGAAGTTGAGCATCCAGCCGCCAAAATGATGGTTGAGGTGGCTAAAACCCAAGACGACATGGTCGGCGACGGAACAACCACCGCTGTGGTTTTAGCCGGCGAACTCTTACGAAAAGCGGAAGAGCTGCTAGACCAAAACATTCACCCAACAGTTATCGTGAGTGGCTATCGCAAAGCCGCTCAGATGGCTGTTGAAACTCTTGATAAAATTGGGATACCCGTCGATATGGATGACCGTGCAACATTGAAGAAAGTGGCTGTGACTGCCATGGCGAGTAAGGCTGTGGGCGTGGCTAAAGAGCATTTGGCTGACATAGCTATTGACGCTGTGAAACTGATAGCTGAGCAACGTGGCGACAAGTGGATAGCCGACATTGATCAGGTTCAGATAACAAAGAAAGAGGGCAAGAGCCTCTTTGACACTCAACTTGTAAAAGGAATAATTGTAGACAAGGAAGTTGTTCATCCAGGCATGCCGAAAAGGATTGAAAACGCAAAAATAGCCCTACTCGATGTGGCGCTTGAAGTTGAGAAAACAGAGTTCAGTGCCGAGATTAGGATACGTGACCCTACGCAGATGAAGGCTTTTCTCGATCAAGAAACCCGTATGTTGAAGGAGATGGTTGATAAGATTAAGGCTTCTGGCGCTGATGTTGTGTTCTGTCAGAAGGGCATTGACGATATGGCGCAGCATTTCTTAGCCAAAGAGGGCATCCTAGCCGCGCGCAGAGTTAAACAATCTGACATGGAAAAACTCGCTAGAGCTACGGGTGGAAGAGTTATTAGTAACCTAGATGACTTGAAGGCTCAAGATTTAGGTAAGGCTGGCTTGATTGAGGAACGTAAAGTCGGCGAAGATAAAATGGTGTTTGTGGAAAATTGTAAGCATCCTCGTTCTGTTGCCATTTTGATTCGTGCGGGATTAGAGCGAATGGTTGATGAGGCGGAGAGAGCCATGAACGATGCGTTGTCAGTTGTTTCCGATGTCATTGAATATAACAAGATTGTTGCTGGTGGAGGCGCCATTGAATCCGAACTTGCCAAAC
>Ga0315306_10000924_pt1 | contig 14100 bp, 11 predicted proteins | sample TDP1_MG_FD_203803 | JGI IMG/M metagenome (GOLD analysis project Ga0315306, IMG submission 203803) | Freshwater sediment microbial communities from Lake Towuti, South Sulawesi, Indonesia - TDP1 | ecosystem: Environmental > Aquatic > Freshwater > Lake > Sediment | place: Indonesia: South Sulawesi... | reverse complement strand
AATTTCATACCGACGGCTGCTATGATGGGGCTTAATGGATGGACTGATAAACCCTTTAACATCTTCTTTGTTACTACAGACCCAACTGCTTCTCCTTCTTCAAGCATTCCAGACATAATCCAATCACTGTTACATGAAGAGTATGGACATGCAGTGAACTACTCTAACTCGACGACACACTATGCGGCGAAGCCCACTTTCACCGAACTTTCTGGCTCAACAGGATTTTCGACACACATATCAGACGGCATCTCATTCTACAGAGAATTCGAATTCATGCGAATGCTCAATCAACTTACCAAGAAGAAAGAACTCGACAAAAATGAAGCAGAACTCCTCAAAATATTGAAGGCAGACTCAAACATTAGGACTATGATACTTGAAAATGAGTTCGTTACTTGGCAATGGCGCATAATGAGGTTTCTAAGGGCTATATTTGACGCAAGGGTGAACATGGGCAAACAAGACGTAGCAGACTTTGTTGAGTGGGCGCACAAGGAAACAGGCTTATCGAAAAAGATGATTTACAATCAGACTTGGATGTTTCTTTCCATGGTCGGTTACGCCCCATGCTACTCCATGGCAGGTGACATGATTAGAAGATTTCAAAACTTGGCCATAAAAAACAAAATAAGCATAATCGACTTCAACACATACACCTCCTCACTTGGATTTCCACCAAGAAAAATCTTCGAACGAAAACTGAAAGCATTCGCATTGGGCAAGCCCAAAGCAGAAGCGTAAAATCCATGAAATCTACTTAAGGGACGACTATGATTGTAGAAGGCTACAATATCCCCAGAGAACTCTACTACTCAAAAGAACACGAATGGATACTAGTAAAGAAAGACCACGCTACTGTGGGAATAACAGATTATGCCCAAAAAGCATTACATGAAATTGTCTATGTGGAACTCCCCAAAGTCGGATCTAGACTAAAGCAGACGCAGTCAATAGGAGCTGTTGAGTCAGTGAAAGCAGTTTCCCAAGTTTTCACACCTATAACAGGCGAGGTAGTTGAAGTAAACGAAAAACTTGCAGAAAATCCAGAACTCCTAAACAAAGACCCATACAACGACGGATGGATTATGAAGGTTCGCGCAACCAGCTTGAAAAAGGATTTGGAAAAACTGATGACTGCACAGCAGTATGCAGAGTACATTAAGAAGTTAAAATAAAGAGAATGAAGCCGACTAGGCATAGGCTTATACATGATAATATCAACGAACTATGTGGACGTTTTTTTCCATGACCGTAAGAGAAATAAAAGGGTTTACTGAATTCCTCTGAGAGGAAAGGCATCTAGATGACCCTTAGAAAAGTGTTCCGCAGAGAGAAAATCGTTGAAGCTTTGAAAAGTGTTGGTGCTCTTCGTATTAGAATATCGCATTCCTCTCTTATACATGCGTCTCTGTTTTTCCTTATTCTCTTCCTAGCTTTCATAGTCAGGCTTTTACCTATTCGCTGGGGTTACTATCTTTCGGAATTCGACCCTCACTACCAGTATTACCTAGCGAAGGACATGGTTGAGAATGGTTTCTTTGGACCTAATTCATGGGTTTCCCGGTATGATTATAAGATGTGGTATCCATGGGGACGCAATATGGGCGCATCTTATCCAGGGCTTCCAGCCACAATGGCATTATTCTATTCCATACTAAATGCACTAGGAATAAGAATTGTCTTACCTCAAGGTCTGCATCCTCTATCGTCTGATCCACTTTACAATTTCTGTATACTCTTTCCTGTGATTATGGGTACACTAACATGTATAGTAATGTACTTCTTAGGTAAGGACATAGGTGGCAAAGAAGTTGGGCTTCTTTCAGCGCTATTCCTCGCTTTGAATGGCTCCTACATCAGCCGAACAGCTTTAGGGTTCTGCGATGATGAAACCGTTGGAATTCTGGGCATACTGCTCTTCATATTCTTCTTTCTAAGATCTATAGAACCCGAGAGGTCAATTAGAGCTAATGCAATCTATGCAGTTGCTGCTGGGCTATCTCTCGGCTACATTTTTGCCTCGTGGGGGGCTTCAAGGTATGCTCTCGGAATGGCTCTTCTCTTTGTTTTTGTTCTTATTCTTCTTCGAAGGTATACCTCTCGTCTGCTGTTGTCCTACAGCATAACATTCGGAATATCTCTATTCATAACAATCAACATACCTGCGCTGGGATTCAGATTCTTAACGGAGGCAACCACTCTTGTTGTCTTTGGGCTTTTCTTACTACTCTGCCTCTTAGAAGCTACACGGTACATTAAGACTCCAAAAAGGAAAGCAATGTTGGTGATAGGGTTTCTAGCTTTTGGTGCAATCCTTTTATTTGCGCTTTCATGGCTAGGAATTATACGCCCATTGGGTGACAAATTCATATCAGTAATAAATCCTATTCAGCGTCTTTTCATTCCTCTCATAGAATCTGTGCAGGAGCATAGACCTTCTGCATGGGGGTCCTTCTACTACGACTTTGGAATAGGAATTCTTTTTATACCAGTCGGCTTATTCTTCGCAGCACAGAATCCAACAAACCGAAACCTCTTCTTAATTATTTTTGGTCTGACATCAGTTTATTTCGCTGGCTCCATGGTTCGTTTAAGCCTTCTTATGGCTCCTGTGTTCTGCTTGCTTTGGGCACTTGCTCTGACGCGCATATTACGACCATTCATAACAGTAATGAAGGAAGCTCCGATAATTCCTAGAAGAAAAATAGGATTTCAGGCACATGTGGGTAAAGAATTCAGTGGCGCCTTCCTAATCATTATGCTTATTCTATTAACATTCACTCTTGTGTTGCCAGGCCCTAACTTGATATATCCACGAGTCTTTGATCACGCCTATTCCCCTGTTACTATTGCTGCAGGGTCGATGCCTTTAAAACCTGGCGGAACCGTTACCGACTGGCTTTATACATTGACTTGGATGCGAAACAACGAAAGCGTAAAAGTAGTGGCCGCATGGTGGGACTATGGATACTGGATCACAATCATCGGCAACAAAACCACCTTAGCAGATAACGGCACTCTGAATATGACTCAGATAGAATACATTGCATGGATGTTCCTGTCGACTGAAGATAATGCAACTAGTATCCTGAAACAATTTGAAAGCCCAATTCAAGGTCCAGTAACTCATGTTGCAATATTCATCACTTTCTATTTTGACCCAAATAAACAACAACGAGAAACAGATGTTGGTTGGGGTGAAGAGAGCAAGTGGAGATGGATGGCACGCATCTCTGAAAGATTAACTGGTCGAAGCGACGCTGCTTACGGAAACAGCACCCTCGGAACAGATTGGTACGATTCAGATGGGGACGGTCAAAGAGCATCGGATGGATCGGAAGATGTATCGAACAATTTAGGACAAAGCACAGTAATTTACAAAATGATGCAGTATATAAAGTATGATGTGAATTCCCAACTTGGAGATTATACCCAGATGAGTGAGACTAGTATAAACCAGTTTGAACAACACTTCACCCTTGTATATACTTCCTATAGAGATTCCCAGACAGCATACAGCTATTATTATGGGGTTGTAGGCATCTTCGAAGTCAAATATTAATTGGTCCTATGAAATGTAGGTTACGCGCTTTTCCTCTAAACTTCGCATCTTGCGGGTGTACGTTTCTCTGCGAGCTTCAATTTCCTTCATTCTTTCAGCGATCTTCTCAAACTTCTCAACTTCCTTGTCTAGTTCTGCTAAGTCAACTTCAATTCCTAACATTCGCTGTAAAACGGTGAGAATGCTTTTGGCTGCTTTAGGATCTGGCAGATAGCCACGTGTTTCGCCTAGGAGACAGAGAGCATCTATTCTTGCAAACTTTGCCATTCCAAGAAGCAAGCCTGCAGTCCCAACTATTGGGTTTCCAGCGGAACTAGCAATAACTCCTGCACGCAATGCATCTTCCAACAGTGATGGGCTTGTCGAGACAGCTACCACCTTCGGAGTGTTTTCAGCTTCTTTTCTATATCCGCCAATTGTGATAATCGTTTTTACCTTTTTCTTCTTGGCAAAGCGTAGTATGCAGTCAGCTACATCGTATTGTCCTTCTATTGTCTGTGCTTGACTGTCACCTGTCAAGAATATGAGGTCTTCTTTTCCACTCTTGTTCTTCCACAAGGAGAATACTCCATGAAGAAGCCTCACGTTTCCCTTCTTGTTTACAAGTACATAGTAGGGAAAATGTGGCGAATATAACTCTGCAATTTTCTTAGCTTTTAGTTGTTTGGTAAGAAAATTTACGGCGATTCTTCCAACCATGCCTAATCCTGGAAGACCTTCTATTAGAATTGGATTTTTTGCTTCTGTTTTGGCTATTTCTTTGATTGTTGTTTCTTTCATTTTATTCCTCTCTCATGGCTTGCCTATATTTTGCATACTTGTCGTCTGGAGAAAACTTGGCTGGGTGAGGTATATGCACTTGCCCGCCACAGTAGGGGCATTTGTCCTGTCTTAGCGTGTATCTACCGCATTTTTCACACTTTCTCAGTCGCCAGCCCATTATTTTTCCCTTTTAAAAGCTCCTTGTCCTCCAACTTTTTCCATCTTTTTTATTACTGCTTCTGTGACTTTCTCCAAGATTCCTTCTGCTTCCTTGTAGTCCGCTGCAGAGACTACGATGCGATACCTTGGCGGTGCAACAACGTAAACCTGTATTTTAGCTTCTGTATTTTCGGTTTTTTGGGCGTTTAAGAGGATGTCTCGAATGAACTTTACCCCATTTGGGTTTGGGCATTGGAGACTCAGAGTTCCTTTCACTTTTACCATTGGAACCTTTATTTTTTCTTTTGCTATCTTCTCAACGACTGAGGCGATGTTTTCAGGAATACCCAATTTTAATAATACTTCAGCGCCTTCTCTGGCAGTTTTTTCAAGTCCCTCATATATTCCTCCAAACTCTTTTTCGAGTAAGGCTCCTGCTTTATCATAGATTTCTTTAGGAGATACTTTTAGTTCTTCAGAGGCGCTTCGTAATAGACTGTCTGCCTTTCTTTCTTTCTTCCATATGAGAATCTTCTCTTTTCTTTCTCTTCTTGTCACTCTTCTTAAGGAAAGATCGATGTGACCTTTTTCAGCGTCAACCCGCAAGACTTTTAGGACGAGTTTCTGTCCTTCACGGACGAAGTTGCGGATATTTCTCACCCAGCCAGAAGAAACTTCAGATACATGTAGTAAGCCTTCTTTTTGGTACTCGTCTAAAACAACGTAAGCACCATAGTCGGTTATTGCTTTGGCTGTGGCAATTACCAGGTCGCCTTCTTCTGGCCACTCGATCTTTTTAAGTTCCATTCTTCTCCCATTCTGTTAGTCTAGAACTGTAACAATTTCTCCTTTAATTTCGGCTTTTCCCCCAGTTGGTTTAGCAAGTGTTGCCCCGCAGATGTTGCACCGCACAATGTTTGTGATGTGGCTGAAGACAACTTGCTCGTTTCCACAGTCAGAACATCTTACTCTGACGAATTTGCTTCTTGGTTTTGGTATCAGTTTTTCCCATGCACTCATCCTAAACCCTTCCTATTTACTCAATTGTCAGTTTTTTGAGGCGCATTCCTTCCTGATGCCTAGTATAACCGCATTTTTTGCACTTCAATTTCAGCGTCTGTTTCTTCGTAGTTTTGGCAAAGTCTCGTTGTCGAGCGAATTTTTGTCCTCCGTAGCCTCTCTTTTCGCGCAGTATGTGGCTACGTTGACCTTTCGCTAAAGCTCGTCTTTTCCCAGCTTTATATAAGGAGATTGCGTGTGCTTGATGCGTTTTGCATTTTGGACAGTATGTGTTGATTTCCTTCGGAACTTTCATTGAAATCACTTGCTGTTTCGGTATAGAGCAACCCACATAATTACTATATAACGGTTTCTGGAGACCGTAAATTTATCAATTACCCTTTCCTAACTGCAGGCTCTACTCTTACACAATAGTCTTAATTTCGTCAGTAACCAAAAAATGAATATTCGAGAAGGGATAATAGAATTAATACAGTATGAAAGACAGGTTAAACCCAGACAAGAGAATCTCTCAGCAGGTGCTTAAAGCCAAGATTCTAAGGAAAGCTAGAGAAGGCGCTTTTGACAGCAACCCACTGCTTGCTACTTCACATAAGGCAGCATGCAAGACTTGTGGATGCACATACGAAATGGTATATCTTCAACACCTAAAGTCTGGAAAATTCGAGATTGGAGACACACAAACGGTTGAAATGGTTTACACTTATTTCGCCATACCCGAACACACAACAGAAAAAGTGACACCAATTATATTTAAATTCAAATGTCGCAAATGTGGAACTGAAACTATCCATTCGCCAATAAGCCTCGAATATTTAATGTACACGGCAGCGAGGCCGCCAAAGCCTGAAGTCATGTACGTGTAACCTATGCTTTTGCCTCTACTTCTATGGCGATGCCCTGCTTAATGAGAATTCTGGCGTTTTCAGGAGGCAGAGTCGCTATATCTTCCACTCTATATGGTCCATACGTGTTCATGTCAGAACCAATAATTGCTGGAATCTCCTGAACAAACCTCACAAGCACCTTCTTCTGTTTCTCTTTTTTCTCCAATTGAATTAGTTGGCCCCGCAACACATTCTTTAAAAAGGCTTGATAAGATTCGGCGAATGGCAGAAAACCATGATGTAAACCTTTCTCTTCTGTGGTCAATGAATCTTCCGACAAAATTTTTCCAGTCACAGTCTTTCTAAGAATTTTTTCTCTGCGGAGTTTCATTAAATCCTTGACTAACTTCTTTGTGTTTTCAAACTCTCTGTGCATGAGCCTTGCTCGAGTGGTTTTTTTATCGAGCATTCGGCTTTCTTCCTTTATCTTCTTCATGTAATTGGCTATGTTAGCGTAGAAATCCTTCGGCAACGGTTGCAATTCAGTGTTTTCTTTTTCTTTTTTCCATGCTTCGAAGAGTTCCTCGTACATTTATGCTGTCACCTCTGCGGCTCCTTTGCATAGGAGTAACAGTGCTGCTGCAGTGGGCAATTCGACTTCTTTCTTTTTATAAGGTCCATAAGTTGCTTCTCCAAGTCTGAACTGTGGAGCCTCGGTTACGCAGACTTTTACCTTTCCCTCTTTAAAGGCTATGGCACTTTTAAGGGGATCAAAACTCTCGATTTCAGCAATTGGTACCTCAACTTTCTTTAAGCCTGTCTTTCTATGCAAAGTGCCGTTCATTCTTATAAGTCGATGAATGTCAGTGGTTACTACTGTGTCAATTTTTATAGACTGTTTCTCAATGCTGTGAAGGAAGATTTTTCTCCAGGCTTCGGCGCCTACATATCGTATTTTTTTCCAAGCCTCGCCTTTTTCTTTCCAGTTTTTTAAAATTGATTCTCTGTTCTGGATTATAGAGTTGGCGGCTTTTTTGCCTAATCCGATTTTTTCTAGCTCTTCTTGTGTTGCAGTTTCTAGAAACTCACAGGTTCCGGTAGCGATTCTTCCTCTCCATCCTAAATCGTTTGAGTATGGCATACTGAGCAAGCGTGAATTTTTTTCTCCCTCCAACCTTAAGCCATGAAAACTAGGCTCTAGGCCTATTCCCACTAGATAATCAACTATCTCTTTCCGAGCCATCGGATCCATTGTCCGAACTTCTTCACTTTCTATGTGAAGGTGATATCCTCGATGTCCTGAAAACCCTACTTTTATTTCTCTTGCAGAAAATCCAAAATCTCGCATTAGCACATCTAAGAGTTTAATGAGTTCGGTTTTTGCGCTTGATAGGCATGCGTCACATAGCCACGTTTGTTGACTAAACCTTTGTTCTTCACATTTTGGGCACTTTTCGGGTGAAGGACCCTTGCCACTAAAGCTGCAACTGGAGCATGTCCATGTGTCATGAATTTTGCCGCAAGGCGCTTGGATGTGGTCTGCGTCGATGTCGAAGACTAAGTCTGCGCCCAACCAGCCTTTTTCGTTCATCTCTTCTTCGGGTCTCTCATAGTAGGCACTCGAGTAATAAGCGTCTGAGGGAACCATTGTTCGCAGAAAGGAAGTAAGCTCATCTGCGTTTTTGAATCCTCTATGTCTCACCATCATCCTCTCTTTAAATGAGAGGAATCCAAACTCACGCTGTTCAACTGAACTAGGAGGCTGAACAACATTATTCGCATAGTACTCGGCGAATCTTTCCTGAACGAAATGTTGCGAAGAAGACATTGTCTAATTCCAGACTCCAAGTCGCCAATTTAGGCATAATGGTTCGTCAACTTATTTAACTTGACGCTAATGAGTTTGTCCAAGAAAATGTCTACGTTTCTTCAGAGTTCAATATAACAGGAGCGCCCCAAAAAGCCCAGTCATAACTGGCGTTGCTTTTTTCACCAGGCAAGGTTTCAAAAATTATCCTAACCCTTTTGTTAGCATATGCAGACAAGTTGATTTCATAATCTATCCAGCCTCTGTCCGTGACATTTTCCCTTGGGTTTAGAGTATCTATGACTCCCATCTGAATCTCGCCATCAACTTCCAAAAAAACCCGGAATTCTACGCCATCGGTTAAATTCCAAATTGCTGGGTCCAGACCTATACCATATTTTAGCACAGGATTGCTTGGCAAAGTAAGATTGTAAATAATCCGGGAGACCATTACATGAGGAGGGTCAGGACTTGGTGGCAATGGATGATGTCTAATTGCATATCTTGTGTCTCCGGTCATGTTCAAAATGTATTGCGCTGGAATGAGGTCAGCAGTGACATTACCCGCGGTTCCATCAATCTTCTTGTATTCAATTGAAGCGTTTTGAAACATATCAAAAAGATCAAATGCAATATATCTTCCTTTTGAGTCATATTTGCTAAAAATCCATGCATTGTCAATTTGTTTTTCGAAAAAATATTTTCTAAGAGTGCTGTTAACGATGGGATCATCTAATGTGTAAAGTAGCATATTATAGTCTTGCGCGAAGAGAACTATACGGTCTATGGTCAGATTTTGTACAAGACTAACTAATGTTTGGTATTCCGATTCAGGTAGCATAGTATGTGGATTCGACCAAGGGTATACGGGGGCTTCAAATCCGGATAGCCAATAGATTTCTGCAGCCAACCCATGAACCAGAATTTTACTGTTTCTTGGCGTATGTTCGCGTAGATATTGTGCAAGGTACGTCTGGTTCTGGAAGCTTTGCCCGTCAGCGAATCTCCACTCCACAAACTCCCATTTAATGTTATAATTTGGAAACTGAATCGACTGCACGTAGGCGGCAGGAATTAAGGTCATTATTAGCAGGGCAACAACTGCAACGGTCGCGGTTTCTTCTAGACTGAAATTTTTCGAAGTGAAAATTGACTTCACCCTTGTTATGCTTATTCGGTTAAAGATTTGTGAAATGAACATTCCTGCAAGGAATGACATTTGGGGAATTATTTGTTGATAGTAATGTCCAAAGGATGGGGGTCTGCTAGCTACAAAGCAGAATACTATTAGCCAGAGTAAGACAAATTTGTCATAAATCGTTCGCCTAATTACCGCAACAGATGTTCCCAAACCTCCGAACACCCACAATGGAAGACCTTGAACAATTATAATAAAAACGAGCGATGCCGGAGCGTGAGGAAGAACTAGTGAAGCACTTTCTCCGCTTGGGGGAATATATGACCCTTTGAAATATTCCAATGGATTCAAAAACGCTTTGTCAAGGAAGTTAAGAAGTGCTCCATTCAGATAGAAATACAGCAGGGTAACAGTGAGAGGAATCACGACTCCAAAGAAAAACATGAAAAGATTAGACAATATGTTGCGAACATGATTTTTACCTAAACCGACTTCATTCTTTTTACTGAAAAGCATTAGCATGATAAGCATCACAGGAAGCATTAGTCCAGCGGTTTGTCTCGTCAATAAAGACAGTGACAAGAGTATTCCAGAAAAAACTAGGAATTTCTTTTGGTTTGTTTTCAAGTGTGAGTTCCAGAAGTATACCGAGCCAACAATCAGGGGCATCGCAAGAGACTCGGATACGGCTAGTTGTCCTTCGTAAATAGGGGCATTCATGAAAATACCATAAAAAAGGGCAGATGCAACACCTGCTGTTTTTCCATACCAATCACTTGCCAACTTGTAAATCATGAAGATAGAAATAACAAACAAGAAGTCGTTAAATAGCCGAATGTAAATTATTGACTGCCCAAAAAAGCTGTTAATAGAGCCATAAAGAAAATAAAAAAAGGGACCTTTGTTGTCAAAAACATTAACGTAGAGTATTCTTCCTTCTGTCCAGAGCCATCCAACATAGCCCGCGATGCCTTCGTCTCTACCTATCAACGTGTTCAGCCACAACAGTCTCAGTAAAAGTGTCACGCCCACTATCACTAGAAGAGCCTTATTATGCCTTAGAAAGGACGCTAATTTCTGGACTGTCAAATTGCAATCTCCATTGATGCCTTGAGGTATTATAGTTCTTGCTGATTACTTTTTTGGCAGTTTTAGTAGTTAATAGAATTACGCTTGACTCTCATTGAGACTTGCGAATTATTTTCCTTTAACCTTCTTTATGATGTTTTCAGGCAAAAGCATCAAAGCCACAATGAAAATGCAAACCCCTGAGAGCATGGACCTGAATATGTTAATGAATTGCAAGGTAGGCACCCCTAGTAACTCAACGAAGCCTAAAGTTTCTGGTGCCCAATAAGTGGCATACACAAAATATAGCGGTATCAAACATGCGTAGGCTTTCGCGAATTTGAAGTCTTCAATAACTAAAAGAACAAGAAGTGGCTGGGCATAAATAAACCATTGTGGATGAAAGAGAGAAGACGCGTAATATAGAAGAAGGAAGACAAGTAGCGCTTTCCAAAGGGTCTTAGAGGCTATCTTATTGCGATAAACTAGAGTAAGCAATAGCAGAGTGTAAATCAAAGGAAAAACATAAATGATATCGTGAAAGAACGAATAGGTCTTAAAACTTATAGAATAGTTAAGAGTATAGACAAGTAGCCCAAGTAATGGTGGCGACCCAGGTCTGCCGAATAAATAATATGTATGCCCAAAGAAACCGTTAACATCCAGAATATTTGGCGAAGAAACGTTGGTTGGAAGATAATGCACAGGAGTAAGATATGCCACAATCTTGCTTAAGACCAATGGGATCAGACTAATCACGATTAGCAAGAGAAACTCGGCAACTTTTTCTCTAAAGCCTTTAACTCGCTTCACAAAAAACAATGTAAGAGGCAAAACGAACAAGAATGCAAATGTTTTGAGTGCCCCAGCTATCCCAAGCGAAAGCATAGTTGATTTAGTTTTTTCTTTAGAAAGGAAATACAGTGAAAGCATTATGAAGAAAACTGGGATTATGTCGTACTGCCCAATAACATAAGTAATATAGATGGATATGGGATTGATCATCCAGAGTTTGAAAGCCCATAAAGCCTGCCTATCCTCATTAAACAAGCGCAAAAGTATCAATCCTACAAGGAAATCGCAAACGAGAAATGGTATTTTTAAAATTAAAAGATATGTGAAAACTCCTGGCTCATAGCGAAAAGGCATAGAGACCAAGTCAGGGGTATAACCTGTATTTGTGAAGAAATCGTTGAAAACTCCTCTTGACAAGAACGGGTCAAACACAGTAAATAGTAAGGCATAAAGATAATTGATAGGCTCTGGATAAACTATAGGAATAAGTTCGTGCTTTTCCTTTAGGATAAAAGACACTCGCATGAGAGAGAAAGGATCTCTATGAGGAAAGAGAGGCATTAATACTAATCTGATGATGTATCCCAAAATTGCCCACCGGATTAAAATGGAACTGTAGGACGCAATATTTTGCGGTAAAATATGAATAGACCTAATTTTGGTCACAACTTGCCTAAGCATGCGCGCCTCAATCACTTTAAGCCCCATTGAGATTGCTCCAGTTGGTTGAACGAAAGCTGGCGATACCAAGCTACGCTTTGGTCTGTTGAATCGTATACTTGTTGCCAACCTAACTCGACCATGTACAGCCCAGAGACATTTATACCAAAAGCAAGTAGATCAACGATTTCAATATGCCAGCTAAAATCATTATATGTCTTCAGTAAGACAGTGACATATTGTGATGGGCTTGCCCAAATGACGATTCTTGCTGCAACATTAATGCTTGTGGTCTTTATGGATATGTTCAAATACCGAGCGACAACAAGGTTGAATGTTAAATCGGTGGATCTTTGTGCTGAAGCAATGGTTCCAGCTATTAAGGGTCCATTGCCAAAAATTTTCAGTATGCCTTGTTCAGTTGTCATGTTTGCTTCTATGGGTTTGTTGCAAGACAGTTTCCATGTAGGGATTCGTTTATAGATTCCTATGGACTTAATATATGCGTGTTCTGTGCCTCCTGCATAGTATCTGTCATAGCCGTTTGTGAATTGAATACTGATTTGAGCTATCGTTCCATTATAGAGTTCTCTCAAATCGCATTCTAGAACCGTCCATGATGTTGAGGCGTGGATTTGCCTTCCATCAAACCACTGCCCTGTGCCATTTGATATGCTGAAAGAAAACATCAACCCAAAGTCTGAAGAGTTTTCTCTGTGCTCAATACGTAGATAAGGATAGGCTTCTCGGTCTATGTCAGGAATTGCTTTCTTGATTGATATCCCGCTGAGTCCATTACCGCCACTGTAGTTGTAGCCTCTGAAAGTGGCGTATAAATCTAGGGTCCCATTTTGCACCGTGAAACCGTAATCTCCTTCCTTTTGTCCCAAATGCCAGTCTATACTCCATCCTTCGGTAAAGTTTGAGTCAATCCAGACTGGTTCTTGAGGTTCCGTTAAAAATTCGTCATCCCTCCATAGTGGAATCAATTTTGCCTTAGGGAGAGTAAAAAACGTGTTCAACGCCCATAAGTATGCGACTGGAGCTAAGACAATCAGCGACATTAACATGACAGGTTTTATCGCTTTTCTCATAAGCAAACACCAAGTCTCATCTTTTTGACCCTTGTACTTCAAACGCAGTACGGTATGCTTCTTCCACTTTGGCTGTCAATTTATCCCAAGCAAAATAAAACTTTATTCTTCGTTCTGCATTTTCTCCCAGTTTGGCCCTTAGTTGCTTGTCTTTTAGTGTTTTCACAATTTTTTGGGCAAACATTTCAGTGTCTCCTGGAGTTACGAGTAGTCCAGAGTCTCCGTCAATTATGTACTCGCCAATTTGCCCCACGTTTTCTGCAATGATAGCTTTTCCTGCAGTCATGAGTTCAACTAGTTTTCCTGGGCATTTAGACCTGTTAAGCAATGTGTCATCGTAAGGATAGATTGCAACGTCTCCTAAAGTAAGGTAATATGGAATATCTTTCGGGGTAATCCATCCAACGTAAATCAACATTTTTTCGATTGCTCGTTCCTTTGCGAGACGAAGAAGTTCCTCTTCTTCGTTAAACAATCCTTTCCCAACCACTAAAAGTCGGGTGTTCTTCAGTTTTTCTCTTACTTTTGACAATATGTCTATGATTTTTTCAATTTTGAACTCAAAGAATCGAGTGTATAAAAGTATCGTTGAACCGCCTTCCATTTTGAATCGTTTGCCCTCAGATGATTTTTCTGAAGCATTGTGGTCTGTATGTGGTCCATTTGGAACGTAGAACACTTTCTCAGATGGCACATGAAGAGCCTTAGCTTGCTTCTCCAACGTTTTACTGGCTACAGTTAAGCTGTCCACACGTCTTACTATCCACTTCTCTTGGAAGTTAAAGAAACTCGAAATTATACGGGGATATGTTGAATGTTCCAAATAGAGGGTTGCGAAACCTCCGTATCCCTCCCAATCATCAGAGTCCACTACAAGTGGTTTGGCAACAATTTTCATCTTTTTCAGCATAATCAAAACCATGGCAGCGAGTCCGCTGTAGCCCTTCGGCTTAAAAACATGTATGAGATGGGGTTTGAAAGTTAATGCTCTAATTACCAGCTGGATTGCGGCAAGAAAATGCATGATTTGTAGCGGTGTAGTTAGCATCTTTACATTGTATACGTCTACGCCTTCAACTTTCAAATGTCTTCCAGAGTATTCCAGATTATCGTAAGGAGGAAGGAAGACTGTGACATCATAACCGCGACCTTTAAGAGTTTTTGCTATGGGCAGCATACGAACGGTGACTGTCCCCTTTGGGTAA
>Ga0315306_10000922_pt1 | contig 14108 bp, 16 predicted proteins | sample TDP1_MG_FD_203803 | JGI IMG/M metagenome (GOLD analysis project Ga0315306, IMG submission 203803) | Freshwater sediment microbial communities from Lake Towuti, South Sulawesi, Indonesia - TDP1 | ecosystem: Environmental > Aquatic > Freshwater > Lake > Sediment | place: Indonesia: South Sulawesi... | reverse complement strand
GGAATAGAGTCTGGAAAACATGCAGCCTCAATCTGCGCTGGAGCTGAAGGCGTTTTCCACGGCATGCAAACCTACGTCCTTCAAGATGAACATGGACAAATACAGAGTACCCACAGCATTTCTGCGGGTCTCGACTATCCAGGAGTTGGTCCCGAGCACTCTTTCCTGAATTTCATTAGAAGAGCGCAATATGCCACTGCAACTGACGAAGAGGCTGTGCAGGCTTTTCTCGAATTGTCAAAGAGCGAGGGAATAATTCCAGCTTTAGAACCTTCGCATGCCATAGCCTTTGCCATGAAATTGGCACGAAAGATGGGGAAGAACCAAACAGTTGTGATTAATTTGTCTGGTCGGGGAGACAAGGATGTTGAAGTAGTGGCCAGCTATTTGGGAGTGAAGATATGAGGGAAATAAAAGGGACATTTCTAAATTTGAAGAAGCAAGGCGACGGAGCATTAATAGCCTACGTAACCGCGGGAGATCCAAAACCAAGGTATACGCCCAAAATCGTCGAAGCATTAGTCAACGGAGGAGTAGACGTAATAGAACTGGGAATACCTTTCTCTGATCCAATAGCTGACGGACCAACAATTCAGGCAGCCTCTGTACGTGCATTGAAAGCTGGAACAATACCCAAGATGGTTTTAGAAATGGTTCGAGAAATTAAGGAGAAACACAGCGTACCCATAGCGATCTTAACTTATTACAATCCAATCTTTAGAATGGGGTTAGAGAACTTCTTTAAATTGGCGAGAAACTGCAATGTTGACGGAGTCATTGTCCCCGACCTTCCAATTGAAGAAGCCTATGAGTACAAAAAGGTAAGCGAGGCTCACGAAATAGATACCATCTTTCTTGCAGCGCCATATACCTCAACAGAGAGACTGCAAAAAATCATCGATTACACGTCAGGTTTTCTATATCTCGTCTCCCTCTTTGGAGTTACCGGCGCCAGAGAAAAGGTTCAAGATTTAACCATTCAACAGATTAAAAAATTTCTTCCATATACAAAGGGTCGAATTCCGTTAGCCGTTGGTTTCGGAATTTCCAAACCAGAACATGTTAAAGCTGTCATTGGAAGCGGCGCAGATGGAGCAATAGTTGGCAGCGCCTTCGTCAACATTGTCCAGAAAAATCAGGGAAAAATTCCTAAAATGCTCGCAGAAATTGAGCAGTATGCACGCAAACTAAAAGAAGCCACTAAATAGCCAGACATAAATTCTTAATAAGTTAATACTTCAATTGTTTTAGTTCGCAATGAAAAAGGTTAGAGAAAATGTTGTATGAAATAAGTGAAAAAGCGATACAACTTGAGAATGAAGGAAAGAAGATAATAAAGTTTAATCTAGGCGATCCCGACCAGCCAACTCCACACGAAATAATTGAAGCAGCATATGAAGCTATGAAACAAGGAAAGACAAAATATTCCTCTTCTGCTGGCGAGAAAAAACTCAGAGAAGAGCTAGCGAGAATTCACAATGTTTTTGCAGATAACGTGGCAATCACCACTGGTTCAAAATGGGCAATTTTCTCCCTGATGTTTTTGTTGCTGAAAAAGGGAGAAAACGTTGTTATTCCTACTCCTCACTGGACTAGCTACGAATTAGCTGCAAAAAGTCTTGGGGCAGAAGTGAGATTTTTGAGGACAGAACTTGATTCAAACTGGAAAATTGACGTTGAAAAACTTAGAAATCTAATTGACCAAAAAACACGGCTGGTAATATTAAATAGCCCTAACAATCCAACCAGCAAAGTCATTGATGAAAAAGTGTTTGAGGAAATCGTTCAGATTGCGAACAACAAAGGAGTCACAATCTTATCTGATGAAGTATATTCTGACATAAGTTTCGTTAAGACAAAGAGCATCTTAGATTTTAACGGCGACCACCTACTCGTTCAAAGCTTTTCAAAAACCTTTGCAATGACAGGATGGAGAATTGGCTACGCCATCGTAAAAAAGGAGTTAGCTGAAAAAATGACGAGTCTGAACCAAATAACTCTGACAAACGTTCCAGTCTTCATTCAACAAGCAGCTTTAAAGGCGTTGGAATTAAGACAAGAGATTGCAGATAAAATTAGAGAAGATTACAGGCGAAGAGCGGATTTTGCATGCAACATTCTTTCGAAAACAAAGATGAAATTTTCTAAACCCGACGCACCCTTCTATGTTTTTCCTAAATATGACAGTTTGAATTCTGAAAGTTTCGCCTTGAATCTGCTTGACAGTGGAGTGGCTGTAGCTCCTGGCACCGCTTTTGGAGATTACCGGGAATATTTTAGAATAGCTTTAACTGTGCCAGATGAAGAAGTTGAATTGGGATTGAAGAAAATTTGTGAGGCATTAAAATGAAAGTGGCAATTATTGGTGCAGGAAAAATGGGTCGCTGGTTCACAAAATTCTTCTTAGAGCAAGGTGATAAGGTAATAGTTTCAAGTAGAAGCAAGGAAAAACTATTACGAATAAGAGATGAATTCGGAGTTAAAATCACTGACAGCGTGAACGCGGTTAAAAATGCTGACAGAGTTTTAATATGCGTGCCGATAGAGAACTTTGAAGACGTTGTGAAAGAAATTCACTCTTATATACGGCTAAATCAAGTTGTCATGGATATTTGCTCAATAAAGGAGACCCCAGTCAAAATAATGCACAAATATATAAAGACTGGAACAACGTTGGGAACACATCCTGTATTTGGTCCAGGTGTAAAAAATATCAAAAACGAGAATTTCATTCTTACACCAATTAATAATAAAGAAAAAGTGTTTGCAGAAGAGTTCAAAAGTTGGTTAGAGGAAAGACAAGCAAACGTGTTTATCATGTCTCCTAAAAAACATGACGAACTAATGTCTGTAGTTTTGGGGCTTCCCCATTTTCTTGGTTTGGTTGTCTGTGATACGCTCTTAGACTATGGTAACTTTCTTGAAATGAAAAAGGTTGCTGGAGCAAGTTATAAAATGTTGTTGACGTTAGCGGAGGCTGTTGCTTCTGAAGAAACCAAAGCATACACAAATCTTCAAATGAATTTACCCGAAATAGAGAAAATTGAAGGCTTGTTTTTTGAGAAATCAAAGGAGTGGTTAGATGTGGTTAGACGAAAGGATAAGTCAGCCTTTGCTGGTAAAATGGAGCTTGTCAAAGCTAAATTGATGAAGGTAAATCCTGATTACGCGAAGTCCTATGAAGTTATGCACATGTTGTTAGACGCTATTAAAAGTTAAACTATAGAAGCATTTTTAATAAATCTGCCTTTGTCACGATGCCAACAACCTTTCCCTTTTCACATATCAAGACAGCGGGATAAACTTGCAGAAGACTTGAAATCAACGGCAATGGAGCCTTTTTCCCAACCTGTGGAAACGCTTCCTCCATAATATCTCCAACAGATAGTTTGGATATCTGAGCCAAATCTTTGCCAGCTGAGACTTGCCCCAATATGGTTTTTTCCGAAATGTGTCCAACAGCACGTTCTCCATCAAAAACTGGAAGCTGAGAATAGCCATAATCCGTCATCAATCGCACAGCTTTAGACACCAAATCGCTTTTTTGAACCGCAACAACTTCGGCGTGAAGCACTTTCTCAGCGTGAACTTCTGTTTTAGTTTCCAAGCGCTCTAATGCATCAAATATGGCTTTAACCTTAGTGTAAGAAGGATCAATTTTTTTAGATTCTAATTTTGCAATTAAGGACTGACTTACACCAGCCAACTTTGCCAGTTGTTTCTGAGTTAAGTTCAACATTCTTCTTTTCTGAGCAACTTCTTCAAGTGGAGGCAACATGCCATGAAATTTTGGATGTCGAACTTATATTCTTTTTGGAATAAAAATTTCAGAAGAATATTAACTCTGGAATTGTAACTACTCGAACCGCTTAAATTTTGTCAAGTTCAAATTCTTCATGAACTGCTCGAACAGCCTCTTCCCCATCGGTTTCTTTAACCACAAAGGAAATATTCAGTTCAGAGGAACCTTGGGCAATCATGCGAACGTTTATTCCTTTCTTGGCAATAGCTGTGAATATTCTAGAAGCCACGCCAGGAGTGCCCTTCATACCAGCGCCGACAACAGCAACTACGCAAACATCGTCTTCTGTAGTCACTTCACGAATCAAACCCCTACCTAAAAGAGCGATTTCTAATGTGCTAACAGCTCTTTCTAGCAAGTTTCTCTTAATTACGAATGAAATGTTTGCTTCTGAGACACTTTGTGAAATCATCAAAATGTTAATGTTGTTTCTTCCAAGCGCATCGAAAACTTTTGCAGCTGTCCCTGGGGCGCCAACCATACCCGCTCCACTGACATTAACCAGCGCCACACTTTTTATCAAAGTTACTGCTTTCACTATTTCTCCAAGTTTGATTCTCTGTTCCTTAACTAAGAGAGTCCCTAGATTTTCTGGATTGAAAGTGTTTCTTATTCTGACAGGTATATTTTCTTCCATAGCGGGTTCTAGCGCTCTTGGATGCATGGCTTTTGCTCCGAAGATGGTCATCTCTGTGGCTTCTTGAAAGGAAAGTTCAGGCAACATTTTTGCAGAAGGAACAATTTTTGGATCAGAAGTCATTAGTCCATCTACATCTGTCCATATCCAAACTTCATCGGCGGCTAATGCTGCTCCTAGTATGGTGGCTGTATAGTCTGACCCGCCTCGACCAAGGGTTGTAGTTACGCCGTCTTGAGTTGCGGCTATAAAACCTGTTATCACAAGAACAGTTCCTTTTTCCAATAATGGATCAATTTTCTCTTTAACTTGATGTTTAGTTAGGTTCATAAGGGGGATGGCTTCTCCAAAGTTGGAGTCAGTGACTATCCCTACTTCTCCTCCAGTGCAATATTGAGCATCGAGTCCTAGGTCTCGTAGGGCTCCACAGACAATGGGCGCTGACAATCTTTCTCCGAAAGATAGCACATAGTCTCTTGATTTTGGGGTAAGCTCGCCAACATACATTATTCCTTTAAGAACTTTCTCAAGCTCGTCGATTGTTGTTTTCAGAATTTGTTCCATTTCTTCCTGGATACGTTTATTCTCAATTGCTTCTCTAGCAGCGATTAAATGTTTTTCAAAGATTTTTTGTTTAAATTCGTAAATGTAGTCTCTGTTTCCCTTTTTCGCTTGTTCCGACGCTTCAATCAGTTCATCTGTAACTCCTTCCAAAGCCGAAACGACAGCAACAATCCTATAGCCTTGCCCAACGTACTTAGCAATTAAATTACCAACATGTCGAATATTCTCGCCAGTAGCCACCGAGGTGCCTCCAAACTTCATCACTATTTTCTTCAAACCGTTCACCCTCAGACACTTCAAGCTATTAGTTTGGTTGCTAAGTTTTGTTTTATGTCCAATAGGTCCCTTAATATGGCACTGGCAGTTTCCATTCCGCCTGCTCCCCTTCCTATGATGGTCTCTTCACCCGCAAACTCTGAGACAAAGGTTACGGCGTTGAGGACTCCTCCAACAGATAGAGGGTCGTGCCTAGATATTTCTGTAGGCTTGACTTTTAAGTTGCCATTGATTGACCCTATGAGTTTGATTGTGCAACCTTTCTTAGTGGCTTCTTCTATGGCTTGAACAGTAATGTTGCGGATGCCTTGAACATTCACATCTTTTAAGGTAACTTTCTTGTTCATTATCCAATTTGCAATAATGACCAGTTTGCACGCTGCGTCTATTCCATCAACATCCATCATGGGGTCAGCTTCAGCGTATCCAAGTTTTTGGGCGTTTTCAAGAGCTTGCTGAAACGTAATATGTTTTTCATCCATTTCTGTCAGAATATAGTTGGTTGTTCCGTTCAATATCCCTCTAATAGAGACTATTCTGTCACCCAAGAGACATTTTTTAGCTAATTCTAAAATCGGAGTTCCAGCCCCAACGGTTCCGCTGAATCTTAAGTAGACTTTATTATAGTCAGCTAACTCGGTTAGGGCTGGTAAGGCTAGGGCGAGAGGTCCCTTGTTTGTAGTAACAACGTGTTTTCCAGTTTTGAATGCTGTTTTGATGTGAGATAAGCCGGGTTCTCCGTCTTTAATGTTGGTGGGTGTTGCTTCAACCAACGCCTCAGCTTCAACAGACTCTATCACATCTAATGCTGGCATGACGGGATGCCCGAATTCATGGCTCGTTGCCACTGTGCCCTTTTCACTTTTCAGGGATAACATTTTCTCTAAGTTTAGTCCTTTTGGGTTGATGGCAGCGCCTCCTTTGTCTACTATAGCCACGACCCTTGGGTGAAAACCATAATTTTTGACAAGCTCCGCTTCTCGACGTATGAGGATTTGTGCAAAACTTTGACCAACAACTCCAAAGCCTATCAAAATTATTCTCAAAGCTGATCACCTAGAAACCACAGTTACAGGTATAGGTCTTGAAAGCCCTAGAAGCTTCTCAATGAATCCTATTTCTGCCTCAACCTCAAGGGGCTTTTCACTTATTTTTATCGCGATGTCAGGATCTTTTAGTCCATGACCCGTGGCGACGCAAACCACAACTTCGTGTTTATCGATTTTTCCCGCTTCAAACATTTTCTTTAAGCCAGCGATAGAAGAGGCGCTTGCCGGTTCTACGAATAGACCCTCAGCTCTAGCAAGCATCTTTTGTGCTTCTAAGATTTCTTCGTCGGTTACAGTTTCAGCTGTGCCTCCAGATTCATTTATCGCTCTTATGGCTTTTTTCCAGCTGACGGGAGCTCCAATCCTGATGGCAGTTGCGATGGTTTCAGGCTCATTTATGGGCATGATTTCGTCTTTTCCATCTTTGATTGCTCGTGCTATGGGCGCTGCGCCTTCAGCTTGAATTCCAGTCATTTTTGGAAGTTTGTTTATTAAGCCAAGTTTGTGGAATTCAGTGAATCCTTTCCATATGGCGCTTATGTTTCCAGCGTTGCCTACGGGCACTACTACTCTATCTGGCGGCTCTCTGTTCAATTGATCACAAACTTCGTAGGCTAGGGATTTTTGTCCCTCTAATCTGTAGGGATTGATGGAGTTGAGAAGATAAACTTCCCTGTGCGTTTCTGATAGTTCCAGCACCGTTTTCAAAGCTTGGTCGAAATTTCCTCGAACCTGCAAAACCTTTGCTCCGTAAACCATGGCTTGCGCTAGTTTCCCATGAGCAATTTTGCCAGATGGTATAATGACGATACATTGAAGTCCTGCTCTTGCGGCGTAAGCGGCTAAAGAGGCAGATGTGTTGCCAGTAGAGGCGCAGATGACGGTCTTCATGTTGAGTTCCACAGCCTTGGTTACTCCAACGGTCATACCTCTGTCCTTAAAGGACCCTGTTGGATTTTCACCTTCATTTTTCACGTAGAGATGTTTGACTCCCACAAGGTTTACTAGACGCTGGCATGAATGAAGTCCGGTTCCCCCCTCGTTTAATGAAACAATTTTTGATTGGTCGCGAATGGGCATGAAGTCTTTGTATCGCCATACTGATAGGGGGAGGCTTTGCCAGTTGCTTTTTTTGAGTTTTGCCTCTAAGAGGTCATAATCATATTCAACTTCAAGGAGGTCTCCGCATCGTTTGCATGAGTAAACAATCTCGTCTACGGTGTATTTTTCTCCACATCCTATACACTTTTGGGCTATCATTCATTTCACCTCTAACAGAGAAACTCCTTTTCCAGGTTTTGTGCAAAAGGTGTGAGCACTTACGCCAGCAGATTTAAACGCTTCTTCCATCGCCTTAGCAACTTTAGAAGCCACGGTATTATTGCTGTTTACTATAGCCATCATTGCGGGTCCAGCACCACTGATAGCCACTCCGCATGCGCCAGCTTTCAAGGCGTTTTCCTTAACCTTTTGATAACCTGGAATCATGAAAGCTCTAGCAGGTTCAACAATAGCATCAGACATAGACTTTCCAATAAGGTCTACATCGCCTGTGGCGAAGCCTGCAGCCATAGTTGCGGCATGTCCTACATTATGCACAAGTTTTTCCATTGAAACTGTCTTAGGTAAAACGGAACGAGCCTTCTCAGTTTTCTTAGGTGATGTGGGCACTTTTGGAATGGCTATGCATATGCCCAAGTTAGGCGGAGATTCCAGATGAATGACTTCTAAGGGGCTGTAGGACCTAACAATGATGAAGTCTCCGTAGATGGCCGCGGAAACATTGTCTGCATGTTCAAAACCAGCTGAGGCGACTTCACCCTTGGCAGAAAATTGAATCAACTGCTTATGGTCTAGTTTAAGGTTAAACAAGTGATTTAATCCGAACGCAACTGCTGCCGCTGAGGCGGCGCTGCTACCTAAACCAACACCGGGTAAGATTCCTTTTTCAAGTTTTATCAGTAACCCTGTTTTTAACGAAAATTCTTGTAAGATATGCTTTGCAACAACTCCAGCTGTGTTTTTCTCTGGGTCTGTTGGGATGGTATCTACGGCTATGCCAGAAACTTTGATTCTGATGCCTTTGGAAACTGGAACAATCGTAACTTTGTCATTTGGATGTTCAAAAGCCATGCCGAAAACGTCGAAGCCAGGGCCTAGATTAGCGGTTGTAGCGGGAACTTTCAAAACCACTTTGTTTGGTAGTGATGCACCATCTGTCATTCCAGCTCTTGGATTAATATTGAAGCCTCCTTATTAAAATTACGTTTACTATAATAACCGTTCCGTCTATAAGCAATTTTGTGGGGCGCTTGTCTCTTTGGGTGCAGAAATAGTGCCTGCAACATCTTACGTGGAGTCTTTGAGGCAGAAGTACAAGGGTTTCGATTTCCCAGCGTATAAGCTTCGAGAATGGTTTTCAACGGTTCATCAGGTCTTCTTCGACTGCAAACCTGAACAAGATAAAGCCGTCTGTTTGGAACAGTTGCTTAAGCAGACGAACCTTGAAGCTTTCACAATTTTCTTTGTTGTCAAGGAGCCAAACGGTGCACATAGGTTTATGGATGCTAGCTTTCGAAACTTGGGCACAGAGACGCTTGAGCGCTTTATCAACCGTTATCATCAACAATTGGAATCTATGACTAGGCTGAGCATTCAAACAATAGGCTTAGAGTATGTTGAGTGTATAGGGCACAGCTACCAAGAACCAGCCGAATAGCGTTAAACAATATATTTTGATTCGTCTTTTCAAAGTCTCTAAGATTTAGAAGGTTCAGCTTCAGGCTTAAAGAGCCGTTTTTCATGAGCAGGTCTGGGCTTAAATTTGCCCTTTAATTGCTGGATTGCCGCTCTTTCTCGTTCCACGTTTTTGAGCCTAGCTTGAGCTTTGGCTAGCTTTGTTTTAGACGGCGGCACATGCCTCTTAGGTCTTGAAAGTCTAAATGTTTTCTTAGCCCAAGTTGTGGGAGTACTTTTCTTTGGTCTTTTTTCGGTTTTCACTTTGCTTTCTGCTACTCTTGTGAAGGTGACTGTTCTCTGGTTGAGGTCAACTTCTTTTACATTCCATCCTACATCTATCCAAGCTCGTCCTTGAGCATTTCCACGAGTGTTAGCCCACCATTCAGCGTCTCGAATTGCTCCGAAAGGCAGATTGTCGCCTATTATTCCCTCAATCTCGGCAAATGGAAGAACCACGCGGTCTGTGAACTGTGCTCTTCGTAGTAGGTATCTGCTCAATGGGCTGTATTTGGTTCCAAGTTTCCTGGGTGAGACCATTCTTCTGGCGCAGTTTAAGCAAACAATCTCACCGTCTTTAGTGAACGTGGTGCAGTCGAAGCAGTAAAGTTTGCCACATCGAAAACAACGTCTCAGAATAGAACTGGAAACTATTCTCTTGCATAGGGAACACTCGTCTTTGAGGAGCAGCATACCGCTTGCACAGTTTCAGTTGAGTCGTGGTGTGCAATTAATCTTGCGTATATAAAGTTCACAAAAAAATGTTGACAAGGTATAAACTATAATAGAGACATAGCTCTGCAGACCCGTGTGGTTTGCTCAGCAGATTATAAGACTCGCTATGGAGTTGCTTCAGCCGGTTTGCCCTCGGCAACCATCATAGTAACGGTTGACCTAACTCCGTTTATTTTTCTAAGCTCGTAAGAAACAATGTTTTTAAGGTCATCCATTTTTTCGGCTTCTACAAATGCGATTGCGTCGTAGACTCCGTAGACTGTGTAGGCTTCTTTCACGTTTTTCATTGTTTTGAGTTTTTTCACAACTTCTTGTTCCATACCAGCCTCGGTGTTTATGAGTACGAAGGCTTTCGCCACGTTTTTTTCCTCAAGTTGTGGTATATGCAAAACTTTCTGTTATAAATATTCGCATACGATAGTTACCATTGCTTATCTGCCAGCGAGAAAAAAGGAAATTTAAACGTCATGGAAAAATTTTTAGTTTTGAGGAAGGAATCCTGTCAAGCGGATTTTGCTTCCACATTTATTGCATTGAATGACCAACTCTTCTAGGGAATCACCGTGAACCTTAGTTTCAAGAATGGAGTAAACTTCATCGCTTTCATCGTCTGGAGATATGGCTACTCCACAGTTTGGGCAGGGAAAGTCTCCTTTACCCTCGATTTTTGACAGGTCGATTGTGAACATTTGAGGGTTGGATTGTTTCATTGTTTTTTCCTTCCTTGCTTCGTTATATCTGTTGTTTTCTGATAGTGTGAAGTTATTATAACGTTTATGAATGTTTAGTAATTATTGTGCAGTCGCTACTGATATAAAGGTGAATTGTTGTAAAAGGAAGAGTTTTCAAAAGGTTGAGTGGAAAACAAATTTTGTTTGTGTGTGCGCACAAGTGACCTAGCCCCTCTATTTGGATCCAAATAGGCTCCAAATATGAAATGTATCATTTGAAAGGGGGTACGAGTAAAAAGATAGCTGGTTTTTATGGTTCGGTTATCTTTATGGCTTGGGTTGGACACTGCACCTCGCATGCTCTACAAAATATGCAATCGGGCTCTCTCACTGGGTCAGATTTCTTCTCCGACGTAGGATGCCCCGGCGAATCAATCAATTCAAATACATTAACTGGGCAGACAGATGTACAGATGCCGTCTCCATTGCAGCAGTCTTGGTCCACAGCTACATTGGTTCCATGTACCCCAAGCTTTTCTGGAGGCTTCACTTCGCCCCTAACCTTATGCCCAGCATGCTCGTTCACAACTGGTTTTTTCATGAAATCTGGATCTATAGGCATATTGGAGCACCTCTCTTGCAAAGAAGGAAATACTCAACTCTTCTCAATATTTATTTTTTGCTGAAACTCAACAAAGCTTATTCTCTGTTTCAAGTTTTCCTTCTGCCAACGTAAAGTAGGTGTTCACCTAAACCCATTATGCAGGGGTCGTTACAAGACTGCATTATGATTTTAAGCCAGCGATTCCACTTGGCTGGGTCGTTGTAAATGGCGTTTGTCTGTTCTTGCAGGTGCGACGACAAGCCTTCGCATGTTGCCATTTCAAGTGTATATACTCCCTTTTTCTCGAACAATTCTCGCAACTCATTGGGGAGGAAGAAATAAGCGTCTGTGAAGCCTCCATAAGGTTCCAGTGGATGATGATAGTGAGCATGATGCACGCCTTCCGAAAAAGTTTCTTGGTGAGTTGGGTCTGTGAGCTCGTTTGGGAGTCTCTGCAGAATTGTTCTGAACACGCCGTATCTGTTTATGACTGAGACGAATAAAGGTGCCTTCTCCTTTGTCACTCTCACAAGTTCGCTTGCTGCTTTCTCTCTTTCTGCTTTATCAATCAAGTGGGAGAGAGTGCCCATGGAGAGCACAGCATCGAAGGAGTCATCCCTGAATTCTGACAGGTCGACGATAGAGCCCTCAACTATTTTCTTGACTTTGTCTTCCACCTTAGCATTTTTTATTTCTTTCTTGGCAATTTCTAAGCACTTGGGCGACAAATCTAACAGTACAACTGGGTAGCCCTTTTTTGCGAGTTCTATGGTGTATCGTCCAGGTCCGCCACCTGCATCTAATATTAAGCCTTTTTTAGGAAGATACTTGTCCAAGAAGCGCATGTGAACAATGTACTCCAATCGGTGGTAGGCATCCTGAAAAAGCCTGTTCCACTCTTGTTCAGCCTTAGCGTCATACCACTCTTTAACCACACGGCTCATGAAAATTGGCTCTCCACCTAATATATGCGGATAGAAACTTCAAAAGAGTTACTTATATAGGCAGTGTGCTTCTTTTCAGAATAAGGCGATGGATGGCTTGGACTCCAAAGGCGTTGACGCCCAGTCTTGGAAACACTTCTTCGCATTGTACAAGCTGGCTGAAATGGGAGCATCTCGCCGAACCATCAAAGTGTCAACCGAGTATCTGGCTGAAAAAATGGGTTTGTCACAGCAAACCGCTTCGAGGCATTTGATTGAACTGGAAAAGATAGGATGGATTAAACGAACTATAACGCCTGACGGATGCCTAATTAAAGTTACCCAAGCAGGCGGAGACGAGTTGAAACGTCTTTATTCGGGGCTGCACCAGATATTCGAAGCAGCGTATCCACAGTCGGTCACTTTAGAAGGCGTCTTGTTCAGCGGACTCGGCGAAGGCGCCTACTACATTAGTAAAGAGGGTTATCGCAAACAATTTATTGAAAAGTTGGGATTCGACCCTTATCCGGGCACGCTCAATCTGAAGTTAACCACAGACTACGACATGAAAACTAGGGCGGAACTAGAGAATTATCCCGCAATAGAACTGCAAGGTTTCAAAAATGAAACGCGTTCTTTCGGCGCCGTCAAATGTTACCCAGCCTTAATCAACAACAAAGTGAAGGGCGCAGTTGTGTCTGCCCTGCGTACGCACTACAACTCTTCAGTGATTGAAGTCATCGCCCCAACTTTCCTTCGGGGTAGCCTAAAACTTAAAGATGGAAACAAAGTTAAAGTTGAAATTTTCACGTTGCCATGACATAGAAGAGAAGAAAGACAGTAAATCCTGCAAGAAGGAGAAAACTTGACTGAGAAAAGCAGAAAACGCCTGCTAGCATTTTTAGGCGCAGCACATTCACTTAATCACTCACTATTTCTTATTACACCACCACTACTGCTCATAATAATGCAAGACTTAGAAACATCCCAACTCGCCCTAGGCGTAATCGGCACCTTAAGTTCAATGATTTATGGACTTGGCTCCTTGGTTGGCGGTCCCCTCTCAGACAAGATAAACGAAATCAAAATCATCACAATCAGTTTGGCTTTGGCAGGCGCCTCCACTTTCATGTTCATCTTTGCAAGCAACCTCTTCATTTATAGCCTAGCACTTTTTTTGATGGCTGCTTGGGCAAGCCTCTATCATCCAACCGCAAACACGTTAATTTCTAAAGAATTTCATGGTCAAATGGCTGAAGCCATGGGAATCCACGGAGTGGGAGGCACATTAGGAATCATACTAACACCAATAATAGCCTTCTCCATAGGCATCGCATTCGGATGGCGAATTTCCTTCCTCGTCTTCGGCGTTCTCTCCGTCATCCTCGCCATCTTGCTCTTAAGAAACCGTTTCCAAACAGTAAGAACTCAGTCAAAAGTAGGGATTCTAGAACTCTTCAAAATCAAGGACCTATGGATTCTCTTAGTCTTCAATGTTGTCATAGGCTTATACATGAAGGGTGTCGAATATTTCTTGCCAACCTATATGACACTGAAATCTTTCCAAGCCCTTGACCGAGAAACCGCCAAATTCTGGGCGGCAATGGCAGCAACCCTAGTCCTAGCAGCAGGGACTCTTGGTCAATGGTTGGGTGGAAAGGTATCTGACCGAATAGGCTCCAAAAAGGTGTTAATAGTCACTTCCGTAGGCGTCTTAGCCGCGTTGCTCTTTCTTCAGTTTATCCCCTTTTGGTTTTTAGGCGTCTCAGCTTTTATTGTGCTTTATGGTATATCCTTTTATGGTCATCAGCCAGCCTTAACCTCGCTCACAGGTGTAATAACTCCCACAGAGAGACGAGGAGTAGTCTACGGCGTATTCTTCTTCACTGCTTTTGGACTAGGCTCAATTTCGCAGGCTGTTGTGGGCTATTTCATGGACAAATACGGAAGTGTTGAGCCTTCCTTCTACATTCTCACAATATTTGCAGTAATAGCACTTGCACTGTCATTCATCATTCCGGACAAACGAGAAAAGCAAACAGAAAAATCTTAGCGTTGCATGAGAGGCAACTGTTTATGACGTTCTCAATTGTCGCTCGCTGCCCAAAGAC